>ENA-OQAB01000170-OQAB01000170.1-human-gut-metagenome-genome-assembly--contig:-NODE-170-length-38031-cov-4.586482_pt1 | contig 38031 bp, 34 predicted proteins | sample MGYA00242490_ERZ504517 | MGnify/ENA primary metagenome ERZ504517 (study PRJEB26092, sample SAMD00036298) | human gut metagenome | host: Homo sapiens | study: EMG produced TPA metagenomics assembly of...
CGCCGCTTTAAACAGCGCCTCGATCTGGTGATGGGAATTGCCGCCGTAGGGCACGTTCAGGTGCAGCGTGACCCCGGCGTTCATGGCAAACGCGCGGAAGAATTCGCCGCACATGCAGGTGTCGAACCCGCCGACGCGCTCCTCCGGGAATACCGCGTTGAACACCAGATAGGGCCGCCCGCTAACGTCCACCGCCGCAGAGGCGAGCGTTTCATCCATCGGCAGAAGAAAGCTGCCGTAGCGCGCAATGCCGCTCTTATCACCGAGCGCCTCACAAAAGGCCCTGCCCAGCACGATGCCCGCATCCTCAATCGTGTGGTGGCAATCCACCTCCAGGTCGCCTTTAACGGCCACCTCAAGCCCCAAGCCGCCGTGCACGGCGAAGGCCTCCAGCATGTGGTCAAAAAAGCCGACGCCCGTATTGATTGCAACGTCGCCGCCGTCCAGATTGAGGCGCACAGTCACGCGCGTTTCCTTCGTGCTGCGCATCTGTTCGGAAGTCCGCATATTTCCAATCATCCTTTCTCTGTATAAAAGAAACGGATTGCATCCGCCGCCTTCTCATTTTCATGGTTGCGCCCGGCCGTCACCCGCAGGTATTCGCCCATGCGGCGCACGATAATCCCCTGCCTTTTCAGTGCGTCGAACAGCTCGCCCGCCCGCTCGCATTTCGCCCAGACAAAATTGGTGACGGGCCGCACGATTTCCACCTTGCCGGGGAAATCGGCCGCCAGCGATTGGAACAGCCGGTAAAGCGCCTCGCGCGAAACGATCAGCCGCTCAATATTGCGCCTGAGCTGCTCCGGATGCGAAAATGCAACGCACCCAAGCGCCTGCGAAACGGAATTGACATTGTAGGGCGACTTCACGCTGCGGATCACGCGCGTGAGCATTTCATTCGCCACGGCAAAGCCCAGCCGGATGCCCGCGAGGCCGATCGCCTTTGAGCAGGTGCGCAGGATGATGAGATTGTCATACTGCGCCGCCTCCCGCAGCAGGGATTGATCCCAAAAATCCATATACGCCTCGTCCAGCACAACAAGCGCGTCCGTCCCGCGGATGATTTTACGCGCATCGTCCGCGGAAAGGCCCACGGAGGTTGGGTTGCAGGGGTTGGAGAATACGATTAGCCGCGCGCCTTCCCGCCGCGCCGTGTCGATCACCCGCTGCGGATCAATGGTGAAATCCGCGTTTTTCTCCATCGTCACGCACGGGCACTCGACGATGCCGGTATAGAAGCGGTACATGGAAAAATCCGGCGCAAGGGTGAGCACCTTGTCCCCTTTTTGCAGAAAAGCGCTCATGATAATGGAGATCAGCTCGTCCGAGCCGTCGCCCGCCGTCACAAGCTCCGGCGAAATGCCGTAAAAGGAGGCAAACAGGCCGCAGACCTTCTGCGCATACGGGTCCGGATATCGGTTGAGCGCGGTTTCTTCCAGCGCTTTCCTCATCTCCGCCTGCACTTCATCGGGGAACGGAATGTAGGATTCGTTTGCATCCAGGCGGATCGGATACGCCCCGCAGATCGGGTCGTAAGGGGTCAGCGTTTTGATTTTATCATTCAGGGCAAATGCCACGGATAGGACCATCCTTTCTCTATCGGCAAGTCAAAAAATCTTATTTTCCCTTTAAAACCGCACTTTGATGGAATTCGCGTGAGCGGTTAGGCCCTCTGTTTCCGCGAGCTTGACGATATCGTCCTTCGCTTCGCGCAGGGCTGCCTCCGTATAATAGAGAAAGCTCGATTTTTTTACGAAGCTGTCCACCCCCAGCGGGGAGAAAAAGCGCGCCGTCCCGCTCGTGGGCAAAACATGGTTCGGCCCTGCGTAATAATCGCCCAGCGGTTCCGGTGAATAGTTGCCGAGAAAAACCGAGCCGGCGTTATCAATCCGGCCGATGTATTCCATCGGGTTTTCCACACACAGCTCCAGATGCTCGGGCGCCAGATCGTTTGCAAAGCCGATGGCCTCGTCGAGCGTCCGGCAAATAATCACTGCGCCGTAGTCTAGGAGGGACTGTTCAATGATTTTCCGACGGGAAAGCGAGCGCACCTGCTCCTTAAGCGCGGAAACCGTCTCCCTTGCGATCCGTTCGCTGGTGGTGAGCAGGATGGCGGAGGCCAGCACGTCATGCTCGGCCTGGGACATGAGGTCGGCCGCTAAAAAGGCGGGATTAGCCGTATCATCTGCAACGATGAGAATCTCACTCGGCCCCGCGACCATATCGATATCGACCGTGCCATAGAGCAGCCGCTTTGCCGTGGCAACATAAATATTGCCCGGCCCGACGATCTTATCCACGCGTGGCACCGTTTCGGTGCCGTAAGCAAGCGCCGCCACTGCCTGCGCGCCGCCCATGAGGTAAATCCGATCTACTCCCGCGACTGCCGCGGCCGCGAGGATATCCGGATTGGCGCTCCCATCCTTTGCAGGAGGCGTGACCATGACCAGCTCCTCCACGCCCGCGATCTTTGCGGGGATCGCGTTCATCAGCACGGAGGAGGGGTACGCCGCGTGTGCCGCCCGGCACATAGAGACCGACGCGTTTTAGGCCGCGCACGCGCTGGCCAAGGATCACACCGTTATCGAGCGTGTTTAAAAAGCTCTGCCGCTTCTGCCGCTCGTGAAAATCGCGGATGTTGGCGGCCGCCTGATAGAGGGCATAGACGAACTTGGAATCGCACTGGTCGAGCGCCGCTTCCATCTCCGGCCGCTCGACGAGGATATGTTCAGGCATCTGTCCGTCGAATTGGAGCGTATAATTCTCCACGGCGCGGTCGCCATTCTGCCGGACGTTGTCAAGAATCGCGGTCACGGCGGCGGTCACCTTGCGGTCGACCTCTCCGCTGCGCGCTTTGAGCTGCCGGAGGAGCTTTTGCTCCGCCCTTCCGTCAGCATGGGTAATTGGGATCATTGCAATTCCTCCTTCACTTGGTCCACCTGCTCCAAAAACGCGTCGATCTCCTCGCGGCGCAGCTTCATGCTCGCCATATTCACGATCACGCGCGCGGAAACCGGCAGGATCTCTTCAATCACTTCCAAGCCGTTTTCCTTGAGCGTCGTGCCCGTTTCCACAATATCAACAATCGCATCAGAAAGCCCCAATAAGGGTGCGAGCTCTACGGAGCCTTCAATTTTGATGATCTGAACATCCATGCCCTTTGATTCAAAATAGGAGCGGGCCACTTTGGGGTATTTCGTTGCAATGCGCTTAACGTTATAACCGCTGAAAAAATTCTTTCCTACCGGCCCCGCGAGTGCAAACCGGCAGCGGCCGAAGCCAAGGTCCGTCACCTCATAGAAGCTCGCGCCGTTTTCCACGATCGTATCCTTGCCCACGACGCCGATATCGCACACACCATGCTCAATATAGGTGATGACATCCGCAGCCTTCGCCAACACTACCTCATATGGGCCCACCGGGAGAATCAGCCTTCTTCCCTTTTCGATCAGCGCCGTGCAGTCGAGCCCCATCTTTGTGAAAAGCTGCACGCTCATCTTTTCAAGCCTGCCCTTGGTGAGGGCGATCCGGATTGGCCTCATTGCACTTCGCCCCCTTTCACGCCGTTGATCGTGATGACCTCCACGCTCTCCTCCTTGACGACATCGAGCCTGCCGATGCCCTTGCGAGCCGCATAGTCACGCGCCGCTTCAGCGGAATTGAGCACACAGTTTTCGCACACAAGCCCCTGCGCGTTCAGGGAGCGCGCATAGGAGAGCGCCCGCACCTCGCAGCCGTCGATACCAAACACCAGCACATCAGCCGCCTTCGGCTCGGCCGCGTCGCCCCGCGCGCACATAGCGGAGGCCAACGCATCCACCTCCACGCCGAATCCGGTCGCGGGCAAAGGGCATCCAAATTCACCGAGCAGGCCGTCATACCGCCCGCCGGAGAGCACCGTAATTCCCGAGCCCTCAATATAGCCCCGGAAAACAGTGCCTGTATAATAATTCCCGCGGTGGACGAGCCCCAGATCAATATTCACCTTGTTCTGTAAACCAAGCTGCATCAGCAGCCGGTAGATGTTGCGAAGATAAGCGAGCGGCTCCAGGGCGCTTTCCCCATCATATAATGCGGCGGCCTCATCCAGCACCTCTTCGCCGCCAAACAAACGTGGCAGCCTGCGCACCGCGCGGGCAGCCTGCGTATCCCCCACCTGATCGAGCGCGTCGTTCAAAGCGGCATAGTTTTTCATTTCAATCAGCTCCACGATCTCACCGCGCAGCTTTTCATCCGCCTCCAGCGCCTGAAACAATGCGCCGGAAAAACCGGCATGGCCGATTTCAATACGGAAATCCGGCGCGCCGCACTGCTCCAGCGCATCCACAGCCGTTGTAAGGATTTCCAGATCGGCCCGCAGGCCGGATGCGCCGATGAGCTCAATGCCACTCTGCGCCGCCTCATCCCGGCGGCCGGTCAGCCCCGGGTTGCGGCGAAAAACATTCTGCGAATAGAAAAGCCGCAGGGGGATTGCTTCCTCCCGCAAGCGCGTGGCTGCAATGCGCGCAATGGGAAGCGTGTTATCCGGGCGCAAAACCATCAGCCTGCCATGCGAATCCGTAATATTATAAAGGGTTTCCAACGGCATACCGGCACTCTCCCGGTCAAACACGTCGAAGAACTCCAAGGTTGGCGTGATCACGCGGTTATAGCCCCTTGCCTTAAATAAACCGGAAAGCCGGCTCTCCACCTCACGGCGGGCGGCGCACTCCTCAAAAAGCAGGTCACGCGTGCCCTCCGGCGTCGCACGCTCATATCGTCTGATTGCCAAAATAACGGCCCCTTTCGCTTTAGCGTGATAGCATGATATCACATTGAATAAGTTGTGTCAACCCTTCGCCTGCGCTTTTGCCAGTTCCTTCTCTTTTCGTATAGTCTCCAGCCGTTGCATATAGTCCGGGTAGCGCATCAATATTTTTTGGGGGTAATCCTGAATCATGCCGTTGTTTAAAATGTCATCAATGGTTTCCGATAGCTCAACCAGAGAGATGTTCCCTCCCTCCATTACCCACATGCGCAGCACGCCGACAGTGCCAGAGACAGTAAAGTTCACACGAGTGCGCAGGTCAAGCGATTCCTCATCCAAAAAGATCAAATACAGCAGCGTCAGGAATTCATCTCTAATGCGCGACTCCAACTCTTCGAAAATATACCCAGATGCTGATCCGCGAAGCAGCTTCACATAATACTCTTTATCCTGTTCAAGCCATTCTGAAATATTAACGAACAGCGTCAGAGGCATCGAGGTGGGTAAGGGCGTAAAAAAATCATGGAAAAAGCCCTGAATCGTCTCCACAAATTCATTCTCCATCTGCTCCAGCATATCGTAAATATCCAAATAATGCAGATAGAATGTGCTTCTGTTGACATCCGCCTTCTGAGTCAGCTCTTTGACGGAAATTTTACCGACCGCCTTCTCCAGCATCAGATCTACCAAAGCGTTTTGCAGCAACATTTTCGTCCGTTTTATCCGCCGGTCTTGCGTCTCCTCCTGCATTCATATCATCCTTTCTAATCAACAATCTATTCAATTCAGTCCATTAACCTACATATTAAAAAAATCTGATGCGTGACATCACATCATAGGCTTATTATAATAAAAGTGTAATCAATAATCAACACATTGTATGGAAAATGCATCCTCCTATTTCACCCGCTTGTCAAAACCGTTCTTTCCACTTTGACGAGCGCCTTTTCCGACATGCGTCCGGACAGCTTTTCTCTCCCCCTTTCTTAGCGTCCGGCGATTCATAAACCCCATCCGATAAGAAGAAAACCGCAGGCCGTATGGTCAGCGGTTTTCTTCTTATAATCTATTGAAAAAGAGAATCTCTTACACTCCGTTTTTCACCCAACCAGCCACTGTCGGGCTTTTATATGCCCTGTCCAGGCTGGCCGGCAGCGATGATCCGGCTGATCGCCGCAAAGCATTCGTCAATCGGGTTTGCACTGTCGATCACATATTCGCCCTCCAGGGGGCCGATATCTGCTTTCCGATAATGCTCTAAAACATGCTCCAGAGAATGAAACGATTCATGCAACAGTGGATTTTTCAGCCGTTCCAGATGCCGCTGCTTCCATGCTTCCTCATCGCTACAATCCAGAAAAAAGCGAAACACTTTGTTCTGCTTAAAATCCAGCCTGTTCAGAAAAAACGCCGCATTGCCCCGGTCGCCGAGGGCCAGGTCCACAATGAAATCCGCGCCCAAGCTGAGATTGGTTTGCAGGATGCAGCAAAGGATATCATAACATAGAGCATTTCCGGCACCCCGGTCTGTTAGATACTCACCGCTTTTGATCGCATCGGTGATATCGTCCTTGCGGAAAACAGGGATCGCCAGCTTTTGAGACAGGCGGCTGGATAAGGTCGTTTTTCCGGTAGCCGCCTTGCCACGAAACAGATAAACGGTTCCCATATACCTCCATTCTGCCGCTATACATCAGCATAAATGGGGCTGAAAAAGCGGCGATTCCAAAAAAAGCTCGGCTCTTTTCGAGCAAAAGTCCGGCTAAATCCTCCTGTATGCCGTTTTGCTGATGTTTAAAGCGAATCCTTCTCAGCCAGAAGCGTTTCCATGGAAATCGCCTCAAACCGCGTGGTATCCACGCTTTGCGCCTGATCGATCTCCTCATACAGGATGCCGATCCGATCATCCGGCAGCTGCGTCAGGCAGGAATAGGCGAAGGATTGTTCCGGCCCCGTAATGGCAAAATGATAGTTCCACGCAAAGGTATAGGGAGCAGCCGCTCCCTCCTTCCTATCGATCAGGCCAATATGGACCATGCCGTGCTTGCGGCCCGGCCCAGCCGGGGCGGAGACGAGCACCGCGGGCTTGCCATCGATGCAGCCCCCATAGCGGATGGCGGAGAGCTGGCAGCCTGATCCTCCTGCCAGAGGCAGCCCTGGCACCAGCGCGCCGTCGCTCCAGGTAATGCCGCCGTCCGCGCTGTGGGCCGTGGCGACTCTGCCCGCCTTGGTGCGGGCAAACACCTGCACGCTGCCATCCGGCAGCTCCACAAGCTGGGATTCGCTCATCATGCCGATCTCCCGCCCATAGCGCGGCCCACCGCCCAAATGCCAGGTTCCGCCATGATCGTCGCTGTAAATCACCATGCAGGACTGCTCCCGAAAGCCAGCCGTCACATGATAAACAGGGAACAGCAGCCTTCCGGCATGTTCCCCGCCACGCAGCTGGACGCCACAGCCTGGCCCTGTTACCAGCACGCGCATATCCGGCGATTTTACCATTGCATTAAGGGAAATGGGGCTTGACCAGGTTTTGCCCTGATCATCGCTATAGCGCAAAAATAGATAAGATGTTTTTTCTGCTTGAAAAAGGGAATCCGCGTAAAAAAGATGCATCGGCACTTTGATATCCGTCTTTTTCGTGCGCACCAGTGTTTTCCCGACGATAGCCCGCCGCTGGCGGACAAAAAGCGGCTTTCCGTTTTCCAAAAGCTCATATTCCGCATTCAGGGAATAGGCGGTTGGCTGCCCATCCTGCGAACAAATCATTCCGTCCGGGCGCACATAATAGCGGAAGGATAAGCTGCCCTTTTTACGCAGCCGCAGGCAGGCCTCGCCGCCAATTTGCGCATAACCTGAGCCCGTTTTGGCCTGTAGGGAACCAAATCCGCCGGGGAACATATCCACCAACAAAAAAATCCGCCCCGTTTCCCGATCCTCCAGCAGGCATGGATCTATAGTTGATGCGCTCGGCTTTGTGGCCATCGCGCCGTTGCGCAGCGGCAAACGCGCATCGCTATCTGCATAGTCTACAAGGTGGAAGGGAAGCGTTGGCTTCGACCATGTTTTGCCGCAATCGTTGCTCAGGGAGAGCGCTGTATCCAAATTGTTAGGCGAATCATGCAGGCCGCCGAAGCGGGCGTCCATTGCGGCAATGGTCACGCCCTGCTGCGTGGTGATCAGGGCGGGAATTCGGTAGTAATTGCAGCCGAGCCCATCCCCAGAATGGAAGGGTATCGCAAAGGAGCGATTCTGTTGCGTCCATTGCATTCCACAGCCTTTCTTTAACCAAATAAGCTCATCTGGCTGCTCTGGGGCAGCCCCTCAAGCGCGCCCGCCTCGCCCAGCATCGTCATCACGCTGCTGGAAACGCCGGAGCGGTTGCGCAGATCATCGCAGGAGATGAATGCCCCTTGGCCGTCATCCCGCGCGGCGGCAAGGCCCTTTGCCGCGCTTTCACCCGTCCCCTTGAGGGCCAAAAACGGCAGGCGGATTTTACCATCCTCAATCTGATAAACGGTCGCGTCGGATTTGTAGAGATCAACGGGCAAAAACTCAATGCCGCGCGCGAGCATCTCGTTGACAATCTGCAAAATGGTGAGCTGATCCTCCTCTTTCGCGGAGGCGTCCTTGCCCTTTGCCATCAGCTCATCCATTTTGCGCTTGACCGCTGAACGCCCCGCCACGGCTGACACCGCGTCAAGATCGCCGCCGCGCACGGTAAGAAGCGCCGCGTAATATTCCAGCGGCCGGTAGATTTTATACCAGCCCAAGCGCAGCGCGGCGCTGACATAGGCCGCGGCGTGCGCCTTGGGGAACATATATTTGATCTTCAGGCAGGAGTCGATATACCACTCCGGCACGTTGTTATCCCGCATGGCCTGCTTGTGCTCGTCCGTGAGGAGCTTGGGGGCCTTGCCCTTTCGGACGATCTCCATGATTTTGAACGCCATGCCAGGCTCTACACCCTTATGCATCAGATAGGTCATGATGCTGTCACGCGTACCGATTACCTCAGAGATGGTGCAGGTACCGTTCTGAATGAGTTCCTGCGCATTGCCAAGCCACACGTCTGTGCCGTGCGACAGGCCGGAAATCTGCAACAGGTCGGAGAAGGTCTTCGGCTTTGCCTCCATGAGCATACCGCAAACGAAATTCGTGCCCATCTCAGGGATGGAGAGCGTTCCCGTCGGCCAGCCGATCTCCTCGGCTGTCACGCCGAGCGGCTCCGGGCTGGTGCACAGCTCAATGATCTTGCGGTCGCAAATATCCACGTCCATCACCGGGATGCCCGTCATATCCTCCAAGTGCTTGTAGAGGGTGGGCACATCGTGGCCAAGCTCATCGAGCTTTAACAGCGTATCGTGCAGCGCGTGGAAGTCAAAGTGCGTGGTGACGGAGCCCTTATCCGCGTCATCCGCCGGGTGCTGGACGGGCGTGAACTCATAAACCTCATGATCGTTCGGCACAACGACCATGCCGCCCGGATGCTGGCCGGTGGTGCGCTTGACGCCGGTGCAGCCGCGCGCAAGCCGCTCCTCCTCAGCTTTGTGCAGAATCAGGCCCCGTTCCTCCGTATATTTTTTCACGAAGCCATAGGCCGTTTTTTCCGCCACCGTGGAGATTGTGCCGGCCTTGAACACATTTTGCGGGCCGAACAGCTCCTCCGTATAGCGATGGGATTGCGCCTGGAACTCGCCGGAGAAGTTCAGGTCGATATCCGGCTCCTTATCGCCGTTGAAGCCGAGGAAGGTCTCGAACGGGATTTCATGCCCGTCGCGCTTCATCGGGATGCCGCAGTGCGGGCAATCCTTGGGCGGCAGGTCGTAGCCGGAGCCGACGGAGCCGTCGGTAAAGAATTCACTGTGGCAGCACTGCGGGCAGACATAGTGCGGCGCAAGGGGGTTCACTTCGGAGATACCCGCCATCGTCGCCACGAACGACGAGCCGACGGAGCCCCGGGAGCCGACGTGATAGCCGTGATCCTCGGAGTTTTTCACCAGCTTCTGCGCGATGATATAGAGGACGGCAAAACCGTGCTCGATGATCGAATCGAGCTCGCGCGTAAGGCGGTCGGCCACATACTGTGGCACAGGATCTCCATACATCTTTTTGCAGTTCGTCCAGCAGATTTCGCGCAGTTCCTCCTTCGCGCCGGGGATGTTCGGCGGGAAATTGCCCTCCGGGAAGGGGCGCATCACGTCTACCATATCCGCAATTTGATTCGGATTTTCCACGACCACCTCATAGGCCCGCTCGCCGAGATAGGCAAATTCATCGAGCATTTCCTGCGTGGTGCGCAGGTAGAGCGGGGCCTGGTTGTCCGCATCGGAAAATCCCTGCCCAGCCATGAGGATGCGGCGGAAAATTTCATCGCCCGGGTCAAGGAAATGGACGTCGCACGTGGCGACCACCGGTTTATTCAGCTCATCGCCGAGCTTGAGAATCGTCTGATTAATCTCCTCCAGCTGCTTTTCGCCGCTGACACGGCCCTCCCGCACGAGGAAGGCGTTGTTGCCCTTGGGCTGGATTTCCAGATAATCGTAAAACGAAGCGATTGATTTTAGCTCGTCCCAAGGCCTTCCGTCGAGCACGGCGCGGTAGAGCTCGCCCGCCTCACAGGCGCTGCCGATCAAAAGCCCCTCGCGGTATTTGATCAGCTCGCTCTTCGGGATGCGCGGCTGGCGGTAGAAATACTTCAGGTGGGACATCGAGATCAGCCGGTAGAGATTTTTCAACCCCGTCAGGTTCTTCACCAGGATAATCTGGTGATAGGAGCGCAGCTTTTTGGGGTCCACCTCCGAAAGCGCAGTATTGAGCAGGCCAATCGATTCGATATTGCCCGCTTTGCGCGCTTCTTCGAGCAGAAGGACAAAAATATCCGCCAGGATTTTGGCGTCATCACAGGCGCGGTGGTGGTTAAAATCCTCCAGCTTTAAATATTTCGCAACCGTATCGAGTTTATAATTCTTCAGCCCCTTTAAGAGCGAGCGGCTCATCGGGACGGTATCGATGCTGGTATAGTTGTATTCGATATGATGCCGCGCACAGACCGCGCGAATAAAGCCGGTATCAAAGGGGGCGTTGTGCGCTACCAGCGTGGCAGCGTCGCCGCAGAAGGAAAGAAACGCGCGCACCGCCGCTTCCTCGTCTGGCGCATCCTTGACCATCTCGTCCGTGATGCCGGTCAGCTCCGTAATGCGCGCGGGGATTGGCATTTCTGGATTGGCAAAGGTATCGAAGGAATCGAGGATTTTCCCGCCCTTTACGCGCACAGCACCAATTTCCGTGATGCGATCATCCTGCGCGTTGAAGCCCGTGGTCTCGATATCGAAAACGATAAATTCACCGTCGAACGGCGTATCCTCTCGGCCGGTGACAATCGGCACCATATCGTTGACGAAATAGCCTTCCACGCCGTAGATCACCTTAATTCCCGTTGCAGCGGCGGTGTTCATCGCCTCCGGGAACGCCTGCGCAACGCCGTGATCCGTGATTGCAACAGCCTTATGCCCCCATTCAGCAGCACGCTTGATAAGCGCGGAGCAGTCGGAGATACCATCCATTGCGCTCATTTTGGTGTGCAGATGGAGCTCGACGCGCTTGACCGGCGCATCATCCATCTTCTTTTCCTTCTGGACGCTCATGATGGAAAGCGGGCGGATCGCGTAATCACGGAAGTATTTATCGTAGCTGACGCTGCCGCGCACCAGCACCGTCATTCCATCCTTGATGGCCTGATCGACCTTTGCGGCATTTTCTTTCTCATCAAAAATCTTCACCGTGTAGGAGCCGGTGTAGTCGGTGATGTGAAAGGAGATGATGAGGCTTCTGCCGTCACGCGTCTCCTTCGATTCATAGCCGAACACGTCTCCCCAGACTGTGACCGTGCCGTCCTCCGGGTTGAGATCGCGGATCGGCGCCGGCTTGTTGCGCACCGGGCGGCCCAGAATCTCCCGCGCGGTTTCGAGATAAAGCGGCAGGCCGTCGTACATCTTGTGCTCGCCTTTCAGCTTATCCCCTTCCGCTTTGCGTTTGGCGGCCTCCCGCTCTGCTTTCTGCTGCGCATCCGCCTGCTCCTGCATTTTCACAAAAGCCGGCGCTTCCGGCGTAACGGTCACTTCGCCGTCAAACCGGATTTCTACCGCAACACCGAAGCGCTTTTGCACCAGCGCGCGCAGAAAGGCGTCGCAGCCCGTATCTTTTAGAATATCCGCGCCGCCGTGCGTGAGCGTGATGGTGAACACATTCTCCTCCAGACGGGCCGCCGCATCATTCAAAAAGCCGTTCGCAGCGGCGTTTTCCCGCCGCAGCGCCCGCACCATATGTGGAAAATAGGCTTCTGAAAAAGCCTCCTTGGGAAAATACGGCTCAATCGCCACCGATTGCAGCCGCATCAGCGTTCGGATTGACCGCTGCGCCGCCTCCAGCGTTTCCTCCGGAAATACGGCGTCAAAATCCACTTCGATATCCAGCGCACGCGCTTCCCGTTCAATGACAACAGACAGAACCTGCCCATCGGACAGATTCTGCCTGATATGCTCCTCTATGTAATCCCCAAACAGGGCTAAAAAACGTCCTTCTGCATAACGTCTCCTATATGCTATTCATTTGCGGTCGTTTGCCTCTCAAAGCTTTTCGATCTCCCGCATCAGTTCGTCCAGAATCTGATCCTCCGGCACCTTGCGGATGATCTCGCCCTTTTTGAAAAGTAGGCCGCAGCCGTCGCCGCCTGCTACGCCGATATCCGCCTCTCGCGCTTCGCCTGGGCCGTTGACTGCGCAGCCCATGACCGCCACCTTGATCGGCTTGCGGCAATCCCGCAACCGCTCCTCCACCTGGGCGGCCAGGCCAATCAGATCGATCTTCGTACGCCCGCAGGTCGGGCAGGAAACGAGCGTGGGCGCATCCGTCTTGAGCCCCACAGCCTTGAGGATATCGAAGCCCGCATAGACCTCATTGACCGGCGCGTCCGTCAGGGAAACGCGGATCGTATCGCCGATGCCGTGCAGCAGAAGCGAACCGATGCCGGCGCTTGATTTAATCAACCCCATGCGGGCGGTACCTGCCTCCGTTACGCCAAGATGGAGTGGATAATCACACTGCGCCGCAATGATCTCATATGCCTCCACCATCCGCTGCACATCCGAGGATTTGATCGAAATCACAATATCGTAAAAATCGCATTTTTCCAGCAGCCGCACATGATACATGGCGCTCTCCGCGAGCGCCTGCGCCGTCGGAGCGCCATGCTTTGCAAGGATCTCCTTTTCCAGCGAACCGCTGTTGACGCCAATGCGGATAGGGATGCTCTGCGCCCTACATGCATCTGCAACCGCCTTTACCCGCTCGTCGGAGCCAATATTGCCCGGATTAATGCGGATTTTATCCACCCCCGCCTCCACGCAGGCAAGCGCAATGCGATAATCAAAATGGATATCCGCCACAACCGGCACGGGCACTGCCTTTTTTAACGCGGGAATCAACTGCACGGATTTGAGATCCGGCACTGCGGCACGGATGATCTCGCACCCTGCCTCATACAGGGATTTTGCCTGTGCAACATTGCCCTCCACATCGTGTGCGGGAACGTTGAGCATCGACTGCACGCTCACCGGAGCGTCTCCGCCGATCTGCACGCCGCCTGCAAAAACGGCCCGGCTTTGCCTTCTCTCCATCGTATGTCATTCCTTTCTCATGGCAAAAGCGGCAGTTACGTCATCCACCTCGGATGAGCCGCAAAATATCGTTGAATGTGACCACTGCAATCAGCGCAAACATCAAAACCAGGCCGATCGCGTGGATCATCCCTTCTCGCTTCGGGTTGACAGGTTTTCTGCGGATGCCCTCGATGATCAGGAAAAAGAGCCTGCCGCCATCAAGCCCCGGGATCGGCAGCAAATTGAATACGCCGATATTGATCGTGATAAACGCCATCAGCGACAGCGCGTTGAGGAACCCGCCGGATGTGGTCGCCTCTGCAATCACGCTCACCGTGCCGACTGGGCCGGCCAGATCGCTCAAGCCGAAACGCCCTGTTACAAGGTCAAACAGGCTCAGCCACACGAGCCTTGCCATGGAGGCCGTTTCCAGGAACGATGTTTTCAGCACGTTCCAAAAGGGTTTATTCTCACCGATGATAATAAAATCAAAGGTGATGACCGTTTGACCGTCCACCTCGCGCGTGTCGAAATTTTCACAGTTTTTTTAATTCGGTCTTCTGGCCGTCGCGCTTGACGGTGAAATCGATCACGCCGTCCCTATCCCGCGCCATGAGGAAGCTGATATCCCGATCCGACCAGACGGAGGTGCCGTTGATATGCGTGATCACATCGCCCTCCTGCAAGCCGGAGGACTGGCTTGATGCGTTTTCATGGAAACCGGCGATCTGGGTCGTTCCAATCAAATTCTGCTGGGTGAGCAAAATCGCAACGAGCACAAGGCCGAGGATAATATTCATCACCGCGCCTGCGATCACAACGAGGAAGCGCTTCCACACGGGCTTTTGGTTAAAAGCCCGCTCATCTTCGCTTGCCTCATCCTCTCCCTCCATCTGGACATAGCCGCCCATGGGGATCAGCCGCAGGGAATATTTCGTTTCCCCTTTGCCGAAGCTCAGCAGCTTTGGCCCCATGCCGATGGCGAACTCATTGACCTTGATGCCGGAGAGCTTGGCTACCGTGAAATGCCCCAGCTCATGGATTAGGATAATCACACCGAAAAACAAAATAGCGAACAGGATAGGCCAGGCCTTGCTCCAAACGCTGGCGGCATCAAGTAACAAAATCGGAATATTAATACCGGGTCACCTCTTTCATATCGAACAGTTTAGGTTTTTGCCTGTTTGCGTACAAACTCCCGCGCGGCCGCACCCGCCTCACAGATATCATCCAATGTATAATCTGGTCGGTCGGGCGCACACTCCGCAGCCGCGGCCACCAGTTCGCCGATCTCCAAAAAGCGGAGCTTTCCCTCGCGGAAGAGGCGATTCGCCTCCTCATTGGCCGCATTGGCCACCGCCGGGTATACGCCGCCGCGCAGAATCGCTCTGCGGCATACTTGAATCAGCGGGAAAGCCTCATAATCCGGCTCGGCGAAGTGCAGCGCGCCAAACGCTGCAAGGCTGAGTTGCTCGACGGGAGAGACATGCCGCTCTGGATACGTCAGCGCATATTGGATCGGAATGCGCATATCCGGCACACCCATTTGGGCAATGACAGAATGATCCGCGAATTCAATCAGCGAATGCACCACGCTCTCGCGATGGACGACGATATCCACCCGCTCCGGCGGCATAGAAAAAGCCATACGGCCTCAATCAGCTCAAGGCCCTTATTCATCATGGTGGCGGAATCGATCGTGATCTTCGCGCCCATGCTCCAGTTGGGGTGGTTGAGCGCCTGCTCCACCGTTACCCCGCGCAGTTCTTCTTTCGTCCTGCCGAAAAACGGGCCGCCGGAAGCCGTTAGGATAATGCGCTTGAGGGCATCCTTTTGCCCCGCGGGCGCGCCTTGAAGGCACTGAAAAATTGCGGAATGCTCGCTGTCCACCGGCAAAATTCGCACGCCCTTTTTCCGCGCCGCCTCCATCACAAGCTTACCGCCCGCCACAAGCGTTTCCTTGTTGGCGAGCGCAATCTCTTTGCCCGCTTCAATAGCGGCGAGCGTCGGCAAAAGCCCCGCCATGCCCACAATGGCGTTGAGCACGGTATCAGCGCCTTCGCAGCGTGCGCATTCGATCACGCCATCCATGCCGGCGAGCACTTTGGTGCCCGTATCTGCCACACGGGCACGCAAATCCTTCGCCGCTTCTTCGTCCACAACGGCGGCCAGCGCGGGGTGAAACGCCCGGATCTGCTCCTCCAGCACATCGATACGGCTGTTGGCTGTGAGCGCGCAAACGGTAAAACCGTTGAGCCGAACGACATCCAGCGCCTGCGTTCCGATCGATCCAGTGGAGCCTAAAATGGATAACCGCTTATACATTAGTATGGCCCTCCTTTCTCTGCCAGGCAGAAGTTTTGTGTGATTTGGCACAGCCAAATTCTGGTCTATTTTCTGACCCTAAAGAACAAAACTTCCAAGGTTGAACATCTCTCTTTTAACTTTATGCGCCTATCTCCCTCGTTAGTAGGAAAGCATTGCCGCCAATCGGACGATAAAATAGAGCACTGGCAGCACAAAAAGGCAGCTGTCAAACCGATCCATCACACCTCCATGGCCGGGGATCAGCTTGCCGAAATCCTTCGCGCCATAATTGCGTTTGATGACGGAGGCGGATAAATCGCCTAGCATACTGATGATTGCCAGCGCAATCGTGATGAGAATGACAGCCCAATAAGGCAAAAGCAGCCGCTCCTTAACCGCCAAATTAAAAATCAGGAAACCAGCAGATTAATAAGCACCGCGCCTACAACACCGCCTACGGCGCCTTCCCAGGATTTTTTGGGGCTGATCTTCGGCGTCATCTTATGCTTGCCAAACTTGCTGCCGATAAAATAGGCAAACATATCCGTGACCCATGCGCTGCTGATGCCGAACAACACGAATAGCAGGCCGTCCGCCTTTGAATACGCCTGCGGGTAGACCGTATAAATATCCCGCAAAAAAAATCATGCAGGAAAAGGCGAGCGGAATCCCAAGGGAAACAAACAACGCGATTGCTACATGCTCAAACCGAGTGATCTCATACTGCGCCAGCATCAGAATGAGCAGCAGTATCGTATAGCCAATCGCCACCAGCGGCACAGGCAAATTGACCCCTGCGGAAATCAGCACCGGCAGCAGCGCCGAAAATGCGACGCTGATCCCCATGATGGCTTTATTCTTCACCTGCGCCACACGCTCAATTTCAAACACGGCTACACCGGAGAGCAGCGCAAGGAAAAGGGAGAAAAACGGCGTATACGTGCACAAAAGCATCGCAATCAAAAAGACGACCACGCCCACGCCGGATAGGATTCTCGTTTTCATTTACAGATCACATGCCTTTCATTGATAAGGCTTCGTCTTGGAAGGGAAACACTGGTTTCCCGATAAAGTCTTAATAGAATTGCCCAAAATGCTTGAATGGCTCAAATACCGCCAAAACGACGGTCGCGCCGTTGGTAGCTTTCCAGCGCCTGGTCAAAATCAGCCTCAGTAAAATCCGGCCACAGCACATCGGAAAACCAAAATTCCGCATAGGCCGCCTGCCAGATCAGAAAGTTAGAAAGCCGGTATTCCCCGCTCGGGCGGATAATCAAATCCGGGTCCGGCTGCCCAGCCGTATACAGACCGCCGCCGATTTGTTCCAGCGTAATCTCCTCCGGCTTGATTTTCCCCACCGCCGCCTGCTGCGCAAGACGCTGTACGCTTTGCAGGATTTCCTGCCGGCCGCCGTAATTGACGGCAATATTGACAATCGTTTTCGTCGCGGCGAGGCTCTCCTTCTGCGCCTGATTCATCAGGCTGATAATATCGCCCGGCAGGCCCTCCTGGCTGCCGATAAAGCGGATGCGCATGCCGCGCGCCGCATTCTCCTTTTTCCGCTCCTCCGCCTCAAAGAGATATTCACGTAAGAGCTCCATAATAGCGGAGACCTCTTCCGGCGGGCGCGCCCAGTTTTCCGTGGAAAAAGCGTAAAAGGTAATATAACGGATGCCGATATCATTGGCATACTCACAAATCCGGCGAAACACACGAGCCCCTTCCCTGTGCCCTTGCGTGCGCTTGAGGCCGCGTTGCTTTGCCCAACGGCCGTTGCCGTCCATAATAATCCCCACATGCTGCGGGAGCCGCTCCCGATCGATAACGCTCATTCCTCCGCCGCCTTTCCGCCCGCAAACCGCTTGCGAGCAATATTTTCCAGCGTGAAAAAAGTGATAGTAAAATGCCATCCTGAGGAAAAAGCAGTCTTGCGCCGCCTTCTCCTCAGAATGACAATCACAGCAACGCCAGTGCAACAAGCAGCTGGCGTTCACCCAGATCAGATTTCCATAATTTCCTTTTCTTTTGCCTGAGCAATCGAATCAATTTCCTTCGTAAATTTATCCGTGATCTTTTGCAGCTCGTTTTCGCCGTCTTTCAGATCGTCCTCCGTGATTTCAGAGCCCTTCTTCATCGCCTTCAACTTTTCAATGCAGTCGCGGCGGATAGAGCGGATTGCCACCTTCGCCTCCTCCGCAGTTTTGCCGACCGTTTTTACAAGCTCCTTGCGGTGATCCTCCGTTAGCGGCGGAAAGATCAGCCGCAGCACACGGCCATCATTTTGCGGGTTAATGCCGAGGTCAGAGGTTTGGATCGCCTTTTCAATAGCGTGCAGGGTGGAAGCATCCCACGGCTGGATGGTCAGGATTCGGGCTTCCGCCACGGAAATCGCCGCCATCTGGTTGATCGGGGTCGGCACGCCATAGTAATCCACCTGGATTTTATCGAGCACAGACGCATTGGCCCGCCCGGCGCGGATAGAATCATACTCGCCATTCAGAGCGCGAATCGTTTTATGCATGCGCTCATTTGCATTCTCATATACTTGCTTCATCTCCATGGGGGTTAGTCCTCCTTCACGATTGTACCAATATTTTTGCCTAACACGGCGTCTACAATATTATGGGGATTGTCTAAATTGAATACCAGAATGGGGATGTTGTTATCCTTGCAGAGGGAGGCTGCCGTGCTGTCCATCACATTAAGCCCCTTCTGGAGGATATCAAAAATGGGAGAGCGTATCGAACTTCACCGCATCATGAAACTTGTTGGGATCGCGGTCATACACACCGTCCACATTTGTCGCCTTGAAAATGATATTTGCATCGATCTCCGCGGCGCGCAGAGCGGCCGCCGTATCTGTGGTGAAGAAGGGGTTGCCGGTGCCGCAGCCGAAGATGACGACACGGCCCTTTTCCAGATGGCGGATAGCACGGTTGCGGATATACGGCTCCGCAATCTGCTGCATCGCGATCGCCGTCTGCACCCGCACGGGCACCGCCAGCTGCTCCAATGCATCCGCAAGGGCGAGGGAGTTCATCACCGTGGCCAGCATGCCCATATGATCTGCGCGCGTACGATCCATTTCGCCGCTGGAACGGCCGCGCCAAAAATTGCCGCCGCCGACGACCAGTCCGATTTCAACGCCCATGTCAGAGCATTCCTTCACGGCCTTACAGATGTTTTGCACCGTATCAAAATCGATACCATGGCCCTGAGGACCCGCAAGCACCTCACCGCTAAGTTTTAAAAGGATGCGCTTATATACTGGCTGCATCGTAAAACCTCCGATATTCAGTTTAGGGTGATCCTTATCACAGCTATTTTACTGCATTCGGCGCGCCGTGTAAAGAGAAAAAGAGGAATCTCCCTGCGCGAACAGTAGCTGTATACTATTATATATTGGAAAGGCCTCCGAATCTGTTAAAATCAAAGCGTAAGCTAGGCAGCGGGAACCGGAAGGGCTTCCGGTCTAAAAAGCGCTTGAAGATTTGAAATGGGCCGCCGTGCTGGACGAGCTCTATCCCGCTAGAATCAGCAAAACCGCTAGACTGCCAGATCCCCCTCGGCCCGAGGCCCTTGCCAAACAGGGTTCAGTTAGGTATGATGAAGGGGAACGCTCCGCTTTTTACATAAATCCAACATTAGTATGGAAAGGATGGCCTGCATCATGACACAGCTTGAAACCATGCAGCACGCAAAGCAATACCTCGACCAGCTCTCCAACGGCACCGACCCAATCACGCAGGAGCCACTCAAACGGGACGATCCATTGGCAACGGAGCGCCTGCAAAAATGCTTTGCCTATGTATCCGGCATTCTGGGCCAGGTCATTGCGAACGGGGGCCAAATTTTGGCCCGCCACCCTAGCAGGAAGCTCCCATTTTCCCTTTCAGAAGAGGCTCTCGCACAGGTGGCCATTTCTGAAACCCCCATTCCCATTAAAGCCTTTGCGGCAAATGTGAATGCCCGCATCGATCCGCAAGCCTCCCGTCCTCTCTCGCCGGTAGCCGTGACCAATTGGCTGGTGGAGAAAGGCTATCTTACGGAAATCACGCGCGCACAAAACAAGCGCATGCGCGTTGCATCCCCGCTCGGCCAATCAATCGGCATCATAAGCGAAGAGCGCGTTAGCCGCACGGGCGTGCCCTTTATGCTAAATCTATATCATGAAAAGGCGCAGCGCTTTTTGCTGCTACATTTGCAGGAGATCACCGCAGAACAGCACGAGCACCCAACCCCTGCGGAAACCCTGTAAAAGCTGTGTGCAAAGAAGGGGATTGTTGCAAAATGAAATATTTTTCAACAGTCCCCTCGCCTTTGATTGGAGTTGACAGATGTTGATATCTCCAGTATAATAGAAGTAGAACAAATGTTCTTATATGCTTTTGCCGCCTATGTTAGGCGGCCTTTTTCATTGAAAAGGAGGGATTTTGATGCAATATCTTTATTTTGTCTCCGGGCAGGCAGGCAGCAGCGTCCATGAAACGCTCTGTTTGCTGCGGGATATTTATCGCTTACAGGCCAGCCCTTCTATTTATCATAGCGCAGATGGGAATGACGGCGCAGAGCCGAGCATCTGGCGGATTAATCCCGCCGCACTGGCCTCCATCCGTTGCTTCCCACCCCGCGGCCTTGGCCCTTATAAAATGGTCTATCTATACAAACCCGCATATGAACGGGAAAAACAGCTGCGGGAGGCCGGCATTCCCTTCCCCGTTGCCCTGCGCCACATCCTATGCGATCTTTATGCGTTTCGCGGTTGGGAGGGGCAGGCCGACCTGATTTTGCAGGAACATTCGCCGCAGGCCGCTGCCATGCGCCTTGCCGAATATATCTTGCAAAGCGAGGGCTATGCGGAGGAAACCATTTGGTAGAATTGAGGCGCTGCTATCGAAAGGATGGTTTATCATGTCACAAATCAAAACCTATCAGCATTTTGTCTTTAAGCTGCATACCCAACGCCTGAAAAAGGCGGGATGGTCACTTTCCCTGACCCTTGCGGATGCAAGGCGCAACGGGGAGTTGGTTGCGCTTGCCGACAGCACGCTGCTGCGTTTCATGCAGGAACTCCAAGGCGTGGCAAATCGGGCGGAACGCATCTATACGCTGAAAACAAAGCTGCGCGCGCTCCGGCAGTCCCCATCCTCTCCCGCCGTCCGACGGGAAATCCAGCAGGCCTATGACCGGCTCGACCAGCTCCAATTCCAACCGGATTACCTCTGCCTGGTGATGGATTCCATCGCCGATTACCACAGGGCAAACAAAGGTTTTACCGTCAATGGGATTCCATTTGTGCGGCTGCTTGGCACAAACGGGGGTGTGAAAACCTCTACGATCGTTTATGTCAACCAAGCGATTTTCCCAGCGCTGATAGAACGGCTAGATAATGGCCGCGATCCAGCCGTTCCGCTCGTCCCAGCCAAACTGGAAGCTTATCGCGCGCTTGCTTGCAGCGGTAGTACGCCCGTTTCCGCCCCACGCGGCGTTCTGGTGGTTGAGGACTGCGTTACACACTTTTCCGCCGATGTTATCCGCATTGACGATCAAGCGCCGGGCGAGCCCAACTTGACGCTGGAACAAAATGCCCCCGTTGAGCTAATCGACAGCGACGGCTACGGCCTGATTTCTCCTTCGTTGAGCAGGCAGTGGAATGCGGAGCTTGGCGGAGAAGGGCCGCTCAGCGGCTTCTGCATCCGCAACGCCTGGTGCAAAGGGATGCTGTTTTGCTTTGACTTCCATCAATTTGCGCACAAGATTGCCGGGAGCTATCTTGTGCAGGATATTTGGGGCGATACGAAGGATATCCGGGAGATAGACGTCGTCCTAACAGCCTCTATGCTCAAGCTGTGGAATTGCTATCAAAGCTGCCAGGATTATCTTGAAAATTGCCGCAAGCACCACTATTGCTTCAGCGTGACCAAGGCGTGCCCGCAAAAGCTGGAGTCGGAGCGAAATTTGAACTATCAGTTTCTTCAAAGCTACCGGCTTACACACGAACAGCTGGAAACGCTCATCCGCCCGACTATTACGGAAATCGCCGATGTGCTCGGAGGAGATTGGCGCAAAAGCCTGCTTTTTTTGAAGGGGACCGAACTGAATGAAGAAAACGCCCTGCAAGGAGGGCTGAACTTTGCAAACGCTTTGATGGCAGATGCGCGATTGATCTGTGATCCGTTTATCCAGGCAAAAATTCGGCAGATGATTACAAAGCGGATCGAGGCGGCAAAAATTGGCGTCATCCGTGTCCATGGCAATTTTTCCATCGTCAGCGGAGATCCCTACGCGCTGTGCCAAAGCATATTCGGCCTTCCGGTAACCGGGCTGCTGCGCGCAGGCGAGGCCTATAACCGCTATTGGAACGATCAAAAGGCGGCGCGCGTCGTCTGCTTCCGTGCGCCCATGACCTGCCACAATAATATCCGCCTGCTCTGCATGCGGGATACGGAAGAGATGCGGGATTGGTACCGCTACCTGACCACCGTGACGATTTTTAACGCCTGGGACACCGCCGCTCACGCGCTCAATGGCCTGGATAAAGATTCGGACAGCTGCCTTCTCACTGATAACCCCATTTTGGTGGAAAACACGCGAGAAGATCCCGCCATCCTATGTATCCAGCGGCGGGCAGAAAAAAGGCGAGTGACACAAGCGGATTTGATCCAAGCAAACATTAACAGCTTTGGAGATGAAATCGGCGCAATCACCAATCGCATCACCTCCATGTTTGAAGTACAGGCCCGCTTTGCCCCGGGGAGCGAGGCCTATCAAACGCTTGATTACCGCATCAAATGCGGCCAGCTGTTCCAACAAAATGCCATTGATAAAGCAAAGGGGATTCTGGCAAAGCCTATGCCGAAAGAGTGGTATAGTCCTTCCTCCCTGCGATGCTCCGAAGGCGATTCGCCAGAGCAGGAGCGACGCAAGGCGCAGCTGCGGGAGTTGCTGGCAGATAAAAAGCCCTATTTTATGTGCTACCTCTATCCGCAGGAGCGAAAGCGTTACCGCGCCTATGCCGATCACGCAAACACAAAGTGCTTGATGGAATTCGGCATTTCGCTTTCAGAGCTATCCCAAAAACACATCCGCTCTCCGGAGGAATGCGCCTTTTGGGAGGAATACCAACGCCGCATGCCGCTCGGCACCGCCCCCTGCCTGCTCAACCGGCTGTGTTGGCGAATGGAGGCGGAATTTGACTCTCTGCTTAAGCACCGGACAAAACGGGCTGCCTTTGACCATACCCTCCTGAAAAGCGGCGTTTATTGCAGCAGCAGCCGGAAAAAGGCTATCTCTTCCCTCTATGAAACGTATGCGCGGGAGGTGCAGCAGTTCAAAAGCCGAAGCGCCAACACCTACATTCGGGAGGAAGATGCGGCCCGCACGCGGGAATTTCTGCTCGATCAATTCCGGCGAGAAAGCGCCGCATTGTGCCCTAATGAAGCGGAATTGTGCGATATTCTCATTGACCTGTGCTATTGCGACAACCGCTCGAAACAATTCGTCTGGGATTTATGCGGGCATGTGATCCTCCGGAACCTGCTGCAAAAAAATGGTGGTATCATCCATTATCCGGCTGCGGATGCAGCGGGAGAGATCGTATATCGCGGCCGGCGCTTCTCCCTAAAAAGCCAGCAGATAAAACTTTAGGAAAGAGGATGAGGAACCATGGAACTGATTCTCAACGAGCATGCTTTTGCACAGCAGGCAATCGCCTGTGGAACGGTTGGAAAAAAACCGGCGCAGACCTTGGGCTGCATTTCCCGTTACCTCTGTTATGAGGGCTATGAGAAGCCACAGATTGAGGAAACGCTTCACCGGTTTATGCGGGAGAACTACGCGAATTATCACGCCGTGCAATGGAGCGCGGCAATCGAGCACATTTCCTCCCGTGCGGACAGACGCCCCCTCTTACAGGCCAATCAGATTGAAATCACCCAAGAGGAGCTTGCAAGCATCCGGGCGCTCGCAAGCCAGCCTCTGGAACGGCTTTGCTTTACACTGCTATGCCTTGCAAAATATGCTCAACTCATTAACCCGGCCAACGATGGCTGGGTCACGCAGAAATGGAGCGCTATTTTCCGCATGGCCCATGTGCAGGCGGGAAAGGAGAGGCAGGCTGCCATGCTGCATACCCTGCGGGAAAAAGGGCTGATCGCATTCAGCCGCGGCGTGGATAACCTCCATATCCACGTATTATTCTTTCGCCCGGCCTCACAAACGGCCTGCGCGCTCGATGACCTTCGGGAGCCTGGGCTTTTCTATCTCTCGCTGCAAGGGGAACGGATCATCCGCTGTGCATGCTGCGGGAAACTCCTTAAGCCCAAAACAAACAATCAAAAATATTGCCCGGACTGTCGGGCGGAAATGAATTTAAAAAAGACGCTCGCACGCTATCACGCCGCTACTTTTTGATTCAGAACGCACCTGATTGTGCCCCGGAACCCGCGTAGCTGCTAGGGTTTCCGGGGCTTTTTATTTTTGTGCTGCAATTTCTATTGTGGTAGGGGAACGGGCAAAAGCCCCCCTTCCGTTTAAACCATATTCTCATCTTAAAAACAAGGCGGTGAATTTCCTTTGAGTCTTACACAACGAGCCCGGTATAAACAGACCATCATTGACCTCCTGCAATCCTCCCCGGCGCTCACGCAGGCTTTGGCCGCAGGCGATGCAAATGCAGACGCGGAAGTGGCAAAGCAGCGTATCTTTCCATACCGCTTTACCGCATTCCCGTTGCAGGAGCCTGATTGCTGTATCAGCGTTGATATTGCCACCTCCAAAAGCAGCACATCCAGCATTCGTACCCATCAAATCTACATTTGGATCTGTTGCAACAAAGCGCTGTTTCCCGGCGGAGCATATGAAACGCTTGCGGACACACTCGCATCAGAGACAGACCATCTTCTGAACGAAAGCACAAATTTCGGCATTGGACGCCTACAGTGGGAAGGCATGCAGCTCTATGAGCCCACGCCAGAATATTACGGCTATGTCCTGCAATATTCGGCCCCGACTTCAGCCGCAAAAGAGGCTGACCGCACACTTTTCTTCTATACCCAATCAGAGGAGGTTTCACCCCATGACGCGTCTCAACGAGTTGGATTTGCTCAGCCCAGCGCCCTATCCGCTCGCCCGGGTGGGCCATGTAATCGCGCCTACCCTGCGGCAAGTTGCCGCCCTCGGCTATGAAACCTACAACGCCTATCTCTCGCTGTTATCCCTGCATGCCGAGCAACTATTTGCGGCCTCCGGTCTGCCGGATCCCGGTGGGGCCAACGCGTTCCATACGCTGATCGGGAATCAGGAGCTACGCGCGCTTTTATGCGCTGCCTTTTCCTTTTTCCTGGTGGAAGACGCCGTGTTTTCACAGGCGCACAGCGCCCTTCTCTGTATGGCGGAAGGGCATCCGGTGGGCATCATCCATGAAGCGAATTATGAAGACGTATGCGATTGTATCCTTCAGCGCAATCATGTAGATAGCGCCCAACCCAACCGTAAACAGTTCCGCAACGACAAGGCGCGTGAAATCTATGAGAAGCTACAGCGTGCCAAAAAAAAAATCACCGCAGCAGGCGAAGGAGAAGCAGGCGGATGCGAGCCTGCCCAACCTCATTTCCGCGCTGTGCGTTCAACATAACAGCATCAATATGTGCAATGTATGGGATCTGACGGTTTATCAGCTTTACGATCAATTCCTGCGCCAGAGCTACCTGAACCAGGTGAATATCCACGCGATGAATTACGCGGGCTGGGGCGGCGAATTCGACCCCAACGACTGGTATAAAAAGCTATAGGCAGCCTACCCGCCTATCACGGCCGTTTGGCCGTTTAGGATAAAATTTAGAAATTAACGGAGGTAACACAACATGAGCAACCATGTAAACCCGAATATGTCCAACCGCGAGGTCGCGGATTTTACGCTGGTGGATTTTAAGACAAAGCAGCCTTGGCTCAACGTCGATTTCGCCAACGTTACCACAACGGAAATGGCGGCAACCCGCGTGCTTGCAAAGGGCGGCCGCGGCGCAGCGCCGCGCGTGCCCTTCGATGGCGAGCGCACCTGCACCATGAAGGTTGACACGCAGATCACTCCCATGAAGCTCTTCGCCATGCTGGCAGGCACAGAAATCCTCACTAGCGGCAAAGTATTCACCCGCGAGCGCCTGACGCTGGCAGCGGGCAAGCTGACACTCTCCGAGGAGCCGGTCGCCAATTCCGTAACAGTCTACAAGGCGGATGACGACTGCGGCGCAGCTATCTCTGCCACAGTGGCAGAAAAAGCCGCTACCATTGAGGATGGCTCGGATGGCGATGAATACATCGTTTACTACATGGCCAACAAAGAGCAGGGCATTCAGATTGTCAAATTCAAGAGCGACGTTTTCCCGAAGGCCTACACCGCTTATGGCGAAACGCTCTACAAGACGGAGGACGACGAGCTGCTGCCGATGAAGCTCGTGATCCACAAAGCCGTTCCGCAGGCGGCATTCAGCCTTGCGCTGAGCAATACGGGCGACCCGAGCACCCTTTCCATGACCTTCGACCTCTTTGCCGTGGATGGCAACGACTTCCTCGATATGCAGCTCATCGAGGGTTAATCAAAAATCTGCCTTTTCCTCACTTTCTTCTTTTTGCATTTCCTCCAAAGCGCTTCGGGGCGGCATTGCCGCCCCGAAGCCATCTTCAAAAGCCCTCTTTTTACGGCTGGAACAGGCATTCCTGCCGTAAAAGGGCGCTTTTACCCTCCCATCAATCCGCGCCCTATTCCCCTACCATGCTCACCCAATAAAAAACCAATCGCAAAGGAGACGACGATCATGCGAAAAAGCTCACCAATGCGCAGGTAAAAAAACTCACGGCGCTGCGTCCCGCCGGATGCGTTAGTATTCTCTACCGCTGCGGAGAGGATGAAATTCCGGTTCAGCTCAAAAACACATTGAGCCTTGCGGATACCTCCGCTTTTATCGACCGCGTCGCACTGGCTTCCTTCACAGCAGAGGGCGATTATATTCCAGAATACCCAGGAGGTAATGATGTTTGGCGCAGTCCTGCAATTTTTAAGCAATGTGCCCCTACCGGAGCTAAAAGAGCCGGAAACCGAGCGCAAGCTTCTGGACCTTGCGAAATTACAGGAGATGATGGATGCTATGGACCTGCTCACCCGCATCCGCGCCATGTATAATTCCAAGGACGAAGACGAACGCCGGCTCTGGAAGCTTTTTGACCGGCTGGAATGCATGGTGCTCGAAAAACTTGAGTTCCTCCGGCAGCAGGCAGCAGGCAAATCAAAGCTAGACAGCGTGTTTGAAAGCGCGGCCCGTCTGCTCGATCAATGGGAAGGGGCGTTCGACGGCATCGACCTGCATGCCTTTGCCCAAAGGCTTTCTCAGTTAGAATCAATTGATGAGAAAAAACTCGTGGCAGCGGTGTTGGAGCATTCCGCACAACAGACGAATGAGCCGGCAATGCCAAATTAAAATGAGCCAAAAACGCCTATCTTAAAAAAGGATGTGATCCTGTTTGAATAACGATACGGCAAAGATCGTTTTGCAGGCCGATCTTTCCAAAAGCGCCGCAGCCATCGCAAAGCAACTCCCGAAGCTCTCCGATGAAATTGCGCAGCGCGGCAAACTAAAAATCCAGGCAGTTATCGACCCCGCATCAATTCAGGAACAGGCGATGAGCGCTATGCGGCAGGCGCAAGGCCTGCTATCTGGCCAATCTCTCTCACTCTCCGTGGCGCTGGATACGGACAGGCTCGTTTTATCCGATCAACTAAGCGCCTGGATGCAAAAAAATTCAGCCGAAGCAGAGCAGTTTCAAGCAAAGCTCAACCGGCTGCGGGAAAGCCTTGACGGATTATCCAGCGTGCAAGGCCTTATCTCCCTGGGCGGGAAGCTCAGCGCCGCCTCAAGCGGCAGTGCAGGTAATGAAATGTTTGCCTGTGCCGCATAGTAATATGCGGCAGAGAAAGCAGCTGTATCGGTTAAAGGCCAGCAGTGGTTCAGACCGAGGAAAGGCCGGCGGCGGCAACGCCCCCGGAATCCGTAGAGACTGTAACGGCCGCAGTGGCAACATTGGGGCCTGAGCTGCTCCCCTCCCACCGGGGAGGGTGAAGATCCAGTCCGTACTCGCACAATAACACCATGAAATGCGAGAGGCAGGCTGAAAGACCTGTCCGCCATGATGAGAGAGCCCGATGGAAGCCCCTGTGTGAGAGCAGAGGCTACCCGCTCTAAAAGCAACGCAAAACCCGGCTTAATGCCTGAAATCGTCAACGACACAGCGGAAGTGACGCAGCGACAGCTCATTCTGATTCATCATCTCAGAGAGCTTTTGAACCTCTGCCTCATTTTCAGAAATCCTGCAAACCCGGTCTAATACTTTTCCCTCCTCTGGGCAGATAGCCTCGATTCCGTACATCACCTCTTCTTCCACATCTTGATAGCACACAGACATCCGAACAACTCGATAACTTGCTGTCTTCATTTTTGAACTCTCCTTTATCTTTTTGTCATGAGCCACGCCCACAATAATAAACCATACCTGTATCATTTTTCAACACATTTCATTCACTAATTCCAATTTCTGTAAGTCACTACAATTTAATGCGTACGTTTTTGTTCAAAATATGTATAGATATTGACTTATTAGAAATATATTGTCATCTTGTAATAGATGATAGATCCATATTTTCCCCTAATAGTGATATTTATTAATTTCTAATATAAGATAATATAATCTTTTTTTAGGAGTGTGGATAAGACAAAAAAATTTTATTATCTCCTCATATTAACAAAAGTTGTAAATATAAATTCGATAGAAACTACCTATATTTTGTCGGATATTAAGCAATACAAAAACCCATAAAATTGGTTTAGAGAATTTTTAAAAAATGATTTTAAAGATATTTTTTTTATTTAATTGCAGTCAAAAAAGTAAATAATAAAATTTAGAACAATAAAAATTGTATCTTGTTGAGGATATAATTGCGGATAAAGAACGAATTATATTCCATATTTTGTAATGACCAAAACAAATGAAGAGGCGCTCTTTATGGATAATAAGTTGCTCAAATAATTGCATTGCTCCCCAATATCTTCCGAATGTTGCTCGAAAGACAAAAAAAGGCCCCAGCATCGGCTAGGACCTTTGAAGAAGATAAAGATATTTTAAAAGGGGAAATCAGAATATTATAAAACAGACCGCAATCAACTCACAGACCGCTAACTCTCGCACCAAGAAAACCCCGGCGGAAACCGGGGCTGTTTCTGTTTTACGATATGTATAAATATGGTAGATTGCGGGCGAACTGTGTTCGCCCGCAATCATTGTTTTTTATCAACGGGCGAACACGGTTCGCCCCTACGGGTGTGGAGCCATAAGCATATACCAACTGCATAAACATTCGTCAAAACAGAGGCCCTTCTGGCTACAAATGCAACAAAACAAACCGCAATCAATTCACAGGCTGCTAACTCCCGCAACAAGAAAGCCCCGGCGAGAAGCCGAGGCCAGGCCGGACAGCCGCCCGACACAAGGAAAGGAGTTGATAGAAATGATCGTTTCGATCCGCAGCCCTGTTTTACGATATGTATAAATTCGGTAGGGGCGAACTGTGTTCGCCCGCAAGCATCGTTTTTTACCGGCGGGCGAACGCAGTTCGCCCCTACGGGTGGAAAAATGAAAAATACATTTTTCATCTTGGAAGTTTTGTGCTTTCCGGTCAAAAAGGCAAACCGGAATTGGGCTATGCCCGGCCGCAGAAAACTTCCACCTTGCAGCGATCATCAGCACACTACACTTACCAGCGGTAGCCGCAGTTATTACATTGAAAGGTTTTGCCCGCGTTGCCGTCCGTCACGCCGAAGCCGCCGAACATGGTGATCATGCCGACGCCGCTCAGGCGGGAAAGGTTCGTGCTGCCACAGGTGGGGCATTTCGGGAGGTTATCGAGGGGGTTCAGGCCAGCTTTGTTGCGCTCGATGCGCTCGCGGTCTGCTTGCTCACGCGCCTCATATTTCTCTTTATCAAAAAGAGGATTATCGTAATAGAACTCTTTGCGAACTACTTCAGCGACTTGTTTAGGAAAATTACCATCTTTTACGCGAACTTCAAATGCTTTTTTTAAAATAATAATCATGATCCTTCCCTGTTCCTTGCAAAGCAGAACCACAACTTAGACATTTTTTTTCTATAGCTGAACCTGTTAAAACACTTTCATAGGTAATATATCCACATACTGGACAAAAATATGCTTGATCCATTCTAGTTTTACCTTCCTCTCATTTGGTCTAATATTACCTCTCACCCTGATTTTAGTCTCTCACCTTAGATCGGGAATATTATACCAAACGGCATATCTATTGTCAAAACAACACCACTCATCATGGTCACAAAAGTAACAGAAAGAAGCTGAACGTTTTAGGCGGCGTGACAGATGTTGCCAAACAATCCCTCATGGCCGCAGGAAGCGGCCTGCTGAAAGCTAAAGGACTTGATTCCAATGCTGTACCCGGTTCTGTGATTGCAGCGCCGGAACTCAGTAAGAATTTAGACAATGACAAAATAGCTCTTAAAGAGTATAACAGTCTCCTAGCGTATGGAGCTACTCCCGCCGAAGCCTACGCAGAATCTTTAATGGGAGTCTCCAAAGCCGCTCAGGAAGCTGCCCGGCAAAGTAACGGCCTGCCCGTTGACATCGACAAGTACCATAACTCTCAGTTAGCCGCCAGCATGGCGACCAAGGTTTCCACAGGCTCCATGATCGCCCAGTCCGTCGCCTCCGCCGCCCTCACGGGCGCGATCAGCATGGGTGTAACCCTCGCCGTGAACGGCCTTGTGATGGGCCTCGATTACCTCGCGCACGCCCACGAGCGCGCCGTGGAGGCGGTGGATAACGCAAACCAGGCCTATGCGGAAAACGAGACGGAGCTCAACAACGCAAGCTCCAGCCTCGCGCAGGTGGAAGAGCGCCTCAACGCCCTCAACAGCATCCAGAACCCCTCCCTTGCGGATAAGGAGGAAACCGCCGAGCTCGAACGCCAGCGGGAAGAGCTCACCGCTCAGGTCGCCCTGCTCAAGGAAAAAGGCGAAGCGCTCAAAGCAAAGCAGGCCGAGAGCAGCAAGGAGCTCATGGACAACCTCGAATCCGAAGGGCTCGACTCCTCCTATTCCAAGGATGGCGGCAAACTATCCTGGTGGGAAAAGATCGGGGCGAGCATGGCGCAGGGCCAAACCATGCAATCCGCCTCCAACATGATGCTGTTCGACCCGGACATGGCCCAGCAGCAGATGGACATGATGGACGACATGAGCATGTCCGCCAAGGAATACGCAGAGTATTGGACGGATAGCCTGTCAACCGACGGGCTGGACCGCCAGTCCGAACAATTCCAGACCGTGCGTGACAACCTGCTGAATATCGCCGAGGAATACCAGAAGGTTGCGCAGAGCAGCGACGGCGCAATCGGCGACGCGGCGCGCGAAAAGGTCAACCAGATTACCTACGCGCTCGGCGACGCGGAAACGCGCGCCGACCTGTTTAACAACAAGCTCGGCGATAACGACGCAAAGGATAAACTGCTCGATGCGGCCGCCGCCGGGGAACTGACAGCGGAAAACCTTGCCCAAATCGCGGGCGACGACCTTGCCAGCCAGCTCAATTCCGTTTCCGGCTCCGCGCAGGCGACAGTCGAGCAGCTAGCAGCTATGGCGCAAACCGGCGAACAGGCCCGGTCGGCGGCAGAAAACCTGCAAACCGCCACGGCATCCCTCGCCGAGGCCAACCAGAAGATTTCCGATATTGAAGGCGCTGTTAACTCCCAACGAGCTCTAAACGCCAGCGAGGTGAGTGATCTCTGCGCCAAATACCCGGAGCTCCAGCAATATGTGACCGCCACGGCGGACGGTTTTGCAATCGAAGAAGGCGCGATGAGCCTGCTCAGCGGCGCAACGAGCCAATTCAGCACCGGCTACATTCAGGCACAGATCAAAATGAGCGAGGCCGCTCTCGCGGAAACGCAGAACCGCATCAACCTCATGCAGCAGGAAGCCGGCATCATGGGAAGCCTCGACTATGCTACCGTGGCCTCAAAAACGGACAAGTTCGTCATGACGGAGCATGAATTCCGCCGTGGGAACAACAGCAAGGGTTATGAAAGCTATGAACAATATCTCGCCAGCTTCCTCGACAGCGATCTTGCCGCCAGCTATGAGCAAAGCGCAAAGCTGCAAAAGGCAATTGAAGACGCAAAGAAAAACCTGAAGCTCAAACAGGATTACGAAAAACGCGCTGCCGATACGGCCAAGAAAAACCAGACAAAATCTACTTCTTCCGGCTCAACCGCCTACAAAAACGAAGCCCTCGACAACGAATTAAAGCGCATCGAGCACCTCAAAGCCATCGGCAAATACGAAAACGACGAGCTCGGCTACATCAAAGCCCTGGAAAACGCGAAATCCAAGCTCACGAAGAAGGAATCCGAGCGCTGGCAGCTCGAGGAGAAAATCTACGCCGCCCGCGAAGCCTATGAAAAGCAGCAGCTCGATGACTACCTCGACGAAATCTCCTACAAGGAGGCCATGGGCAAGTACGATGACAACCAGGCCCAGAAGATCGCCGACCTGACCTACGCCTACAACAAGCTTGCCAAGAAGAAGGAAGACCTGCGTAAGCTTGAGCAGCAGATCTACAAGGAGACCAAGGCCTATCAGGAGGCCGAGGCCAAAAAGGCCAAAGACGCGGCCGACGCGATTGAAGATATCGTCGACATGCGCATGAAGTATATCCGCAAGGAGCAGGAGCTCAAAAAGAAAGCGCTGGAGGACGAGCTCGACGGCTACAAAAAGCTCTACGACGCGCAGGCAAAGGCTCTCGACAAGCAGAAGGAAGCCGACGACTACGCCAAAACCGCCGCCAAAAAGCGCGCGGATATCGCAGAGATCGAAACGCGGCTGAATGAGCTCTCCGCCGACACGAGCGCCGCCTCCCAGCGCGAGCAGGCCGAGCTGCGCGCCGAGCTTGCCGAAAAGCAGGAGGACCTTGAGGAATACGAAAAAGAGCAGTCCATCGAGCGGCAGAAGGAAAAGCTCGATGAGGAATACGCCCTGCTGGAAGAGCAGAACAACGCCAAAATCGAGAAGATTGATGAATTCCTCGATAACGAGGGCGCGGTGCGCGATCAGGCCATGGCGGATATCATGACCCGCAGCGAAACCGTCTACCAGGAGCTGATGGAGTGGAACGCGAAATACGGCGACGGCATCAACAAAACCGTGACCGACGCGTGGAAGGCCGCCACCGATGCGCTCAAAACCTACGGCACGCAGGCAAACGCCATCAAAATCTCCGAAAACCCTGGCGACATCAAGCCGCCCGTCAAAACGCCCAGCGCCGCCGCGCAGCAAAAGCCCGCCGCGTCCTCCGGCGGTTCGTCCGCCGCCAAGGCCCCGGTCAAGGGTGGGCGAGCGAGCGTGACCACAAAGGACGCAGCGGCCTATGCCTCCTCCTCCGGCAAACGCGTGGGTTCCTGGAGCACGATGGCGAAGAACGCGGGCGTGGGCTGGAACCAGAAGCTCTACGTGACCAACATCGCCAACGGGAAGGTTGCCATCGGCACCACCTCAAAAATTGGCAACACCATCGCGTGGGTCGACAAAAAGAACGTGAAGGGCTACCGCTCCGGCTCCCCCTTCATCCCCTCCGATCAGCTTGCGCTGGTGGACGAGGCCGGGCCGGAGCTAATTATCCGCAACCCCGTTCAGGGGCGGCTGACGCACCTTTCACGCGGCGACGGGGTGCTCAACAGCACGCTCACCGAACGCATTATTGCCCTCGCGCAGAACCCCGCCGCCTTCCTCAACCAAAGCATGGCCAAGCTCTCCTCCGCCTTCGGCGCGGGCTTTGCCCCGGGCGCCGCGCCCTGCATTCAGATCGATTCCAAGGTGATCGTGGAGGGCAATGCGGATATGGAAACCGTCAAGGCGCTCGAAAAGGCGGAAAACCGCATTGCGGAAAAGGTGTTCACGCAGGCGAATAAGAAATACCTGCGCAGCGGCCATACGATCAACCCAAAGCATTTGGGGTAATGGATTCTAAATAACCAGACGACAGATATTGACACATCCCCCGGAGCGGCAGGCCCCGGGGGATGGATGAAGGAGGCTTTTTATGCATCTCTCCGGAAAGTATTTCAACTACAACAACCAGTCCTCCGCCATCTGGGGGCTGTTTTTCGCGCAGGTGGAGCTCACCCCCGACCGGCGCAGAATGGGCGGCCCCGCCTATTCCACGCAATATAACCGGCTTTCACACCACCATTTTCTCCAGCAGGATACATGGGAGGAGCCGCTCTCTTTCGATGTGGAGATCGTATCCGACCGCGTGCTGTCAGACGCGGAGGTGGGCGAGGTTTACGCCTGGCTTTTTCATGAAAAAGCGTTTCGCAAGCTCGAACCCCTCTCCGACGAATACGACGGCGTTTACCTCAACTGTGTGTTCCACGCCGTGGAGGAGATCGAGGGCGGCGTAAACGGCAAGTATGGAGCGGTCGGCTTCAAGGCCACCCTGCTGTGCGACGCGCCCTGGGGCTGGGAGGATGGCGAAGCCGTATACGAAGCGGCGGAGATCGGCACGCAGATGGCGTTTGAGAACCCGTCCGTTTACAAGGGCTATCTCTACCCGGAGGTTATTCTACAAACCGGAACGCAGGGCGGCAGCGTCATGCTGCAAAACGTGACCGATCAAAACCGCCAAACGGCATTTACCGGCCTCAACGCCACGCCGCACACCATCACGCTCCGGCCGGAAACGCTGGAGGTACGCTCCACCCTTTCGACCGAGCCGATCTATAACAGCTTTAACAAAAATTTCTTCCGCCTGCTCCCCGGCCTGAACCGCTTTGCCGCGACCGGGGACATACAGAAGCTCACATTTCAATACAGGATTGCGAGGCTGATATAATTGCTTGCTCAATTTGATTCCTTCGGGAATTTTGAAATCCCGCAGATCACGCTCTGCAACCCGGATGGCCGCGCGCTCGGCATCCTCTCGAACCTCTCGGACCGGCAGATGAATATCCGGTTTAACGATCTATCCGATCTCTCCTTCACCATCCAGCGCGGCGCAAAGGAGTGCCGCTGCCCCGTCTATGAACAGGTGGAGCCCTTTCGCTACCTCCTGGTGGATGGAATCGGCTATTTCGTCATCACGGATGTGTCCGTTTCCGAAGAGGGAAACGACGCGTTCAAAACCGTGGAGGCCTCCTCCTGCGAATATGAGCTGAACAACATTCAGCTCGGCTACTATGAAGGCACCTACCGGTTTTACAGCGGAGACGACAGCGACCCGAAAAACTCCCTGCTCTCAGATATCATGAAGCGCCTCCCCTCCTGGCGGCTGGATACGGACGGCATCCCCGCCGCCGTTGCCGCGCGCTCCCGCACCTTTGACACAACCGATCAAACGGTTTATGCCTTCCTCATGACGGAATTGGAGGAGGCGTATGAATGCCTGTTTGAATTTGACATATTGAACCGCGTCATCCGTGTTTACGACCGCTATCAATACGATAACCGCACGGATATCTGCCTCTCCACGGAGGATGTGCTCCAGGGGCTGACCCTGCGCACCAAATCCGACGAGATCAAAACCGCCCTGCTCGTCAAGGGCGGCAACGGGCTCGACATCCTCAGCGTAAACCCGCTGGGCACCAACTTGATCTATAACTTCAGCTATTACGCCACAGAGGAGTGGATGGATGCCGCGCTGATCGAAAAGGTAAAAAACTGGCAGGCCCATGTGGACGCCCTCACGAGCTCAGAAAACAGCGCCTTTCAGGTGCAGCGTGCGGAAATCAGCAAGCTTCAGGGGCGAAAAGCCGAAAAGGAAGGCGAGATCACCCGCCTCAAGCAGGAGCTTTCAAACTTGCAGGTGCAGCAATCCGCCATCATCAGCGATACGGCGTCACAGGATATCAAAAATGCAAATCTCAAAGCTCTTCACCCGCAAATCCTAGCTGCAAAATCGGCGCTGAGCACGGCGGAAGGCGCGCTCTCTTCTATTCAAACACAGCTCAACACAGAGAACGACAAGCTTTTGGCGCTCCAAAAACAGGTGCGCTTAGAATCTGTATTCACACCGGCGGAGATGGAGGTGCTCTCTCGCTTCATCCAGCAGGGCGCGTATACAGAAGAGAACATCACAAAGCAGGATAACATGAGCTATGAAGAGGCGCAGGCCCAGGCGCTGGAGCTTTACAACAAGGCGCAGAGCCTGCTCAAAACCATCTCCACCCCGCGCTATGAGTATTCTGTGGAAACCGCGAGCTTCGTGTTTCAAAAGGAGTTTGCCCACTTAACCAGCCAGCTCAAATCCGGCTGCCTGATCGACATCCGGCTAAGCGAGGAGGATATTGCAAGCCTCCTGCTGCTTGAAATGGCGGTGGATTATGACGGCCGCTCCCTCTCCCTCACCTTTGGCAACCGCTATAAGCTCAGCGACCCGAGCGCGCTGTTCAACGATCTCGTCGGCGGCTCCATCGCCAAAACGGCAAGCACGGTGGAATACCTGCGCACCACCTTCGATTTTAAGCAGCAAAAAGACGATCTCGACCATCTGGCGGAGCTGAAGGATGAATCGATCAACCTCACGCACAATATGGTGGTCAACGCGGATAACCAGGTGATGGTCATCGACGCCTCCGGCATCAACGGCCGCAGGGCGGTCATCGGCGAAGACGGCCTTCCAACCGGCGACTACGAGCCTGAGGTTTTGAAAATCACAAATAATACCATCGCCTTCTCCACGGACGATTTCGAAACGACGGAGACTGTGCTGGGTAAAAACCTGCTGCCCGACGGCGCGACCACGCCGGACGGGAAGAATTACATGTACGGCCTGAATGCGAAGCTGCTCATGGGCGATCTGATCATCGGCGAAAATTTGAAGGTGAGCGGGGAGATTGAGGGCAGGCTGATCAACGCAAAGGGCTTAACGGTGAATAACGGCGTGACGGACACGCTCCGGGTGGATGAGAACGGCGACGTCTCCCTCAACGTCAAAAGCCTAAGCATCACGGGGAACCAGGTGGCGACGCAGGGGGACATCAACAATTTGCAGATCGGCAGCCGGAATTACATTAAGGATAGCGTATCGCGCGTTCTGACCTCCGCCAGCGGAGATCAATACACCCATATGCAGCTATGCACACTGGAGCAAGGGGTGCAATACACGTTCAGTGTGGAGAAAATTGTTCGTGTGGCGGGAACCGCAACGCAGGTCGCCTTATTAGTTTACGATTTCCCAAACAATCACCCGGTATTCACCCGTTATTTAAGCGTGTCGGACAGTAAGCAGCAAATCACGTTTACATCTCCGAATGATGGAGACACCAACACACTGATTATCTATGCTGGTGTCAACGGAAGCACTTCCGGCAACGCTATCCGATATGAAAAAATGAAGCTGGAGAAAGGCTCCAAGGCCACGGATTGGACGCCTGCGCCCGACGACCCGACATATGGGGTCAATATGATCATCAACTCTAAAAAAGAAGAAACATCAAATGCTTATGGTTTTTCAGGAAAAACACTCACCGCAAACTTGATTAAGGGGCAAAAATATACACTATCCTTTTGCGGTCATATTGACCAACAAGCTTTATCAGATGGAAAAAAACTAGCTTGCTATATTTATTCGAGCGACTGGGTATTATCCAACAGCATAGGTCTTAATACCACATCGGATAGCATCGCAACGCTCACATTCGTAGCCAACAAAACGGATACCTGCCGTTTTACAGCTTATCTGTTCCCTGACGGTGGAAGCCGTGCCGGAAAAGCACACTAAAATGGTGCAGCTTGAGGTCGGCGACCGCGCCACCGACTGGACGCCCGCCCCGGAAGACCGCTCCTATCTCGTCAACACCCTCTCCCCCACGCAGGCGGACGGGATGTGGCTGGGAAGCGATGGAAAGCTGAATATTACGGCGACGCAGATCAAAGCGGGGAGGTTGCAGTCGAAGGATGGGAGTTCGTACTTTGATCTGGAGAACGGGAAGATAGTAGGTAAGAATGCGGAGATGTCAGGGAGATTTGTCTCTCCAGGAAGATCTGTATTTGCTACTCTAGGAAACACGGAACAGATTATTGACGGCGCTACCCCTGGACAAACATTAGTTTTTCACCCCGCATCCGAAGACCCTTTTGCCGAATGGGATTTTTTAAAATCATACTCCGCACTAGTTGCAACGCAAGAGGAACTCTCTATTGCTTCGCTTAGTGGAGACCTGATTCTTTCGAGTGGAATAGACAAAAAAA
>ENA-OQAB01000171-OQAB01000171.1-human-gut-metagenome-genome-assembly--contig:-NODE-171-length-37927-cov-4.929365_pt1 | contig 37927 bp, 37 predicted proteins | sample MGYA00242490_ERZ504517 | MGnify/ENA primary metagenome ERZ504517 (study PRJEB26092, sample SAMD00036298) | human gut metagenome | host: Homo sapiens | study: EMG produced TPA metagenomics assembly of...
GGGCATCTTTGTCTATCTTCATCGTTCCGGCCCTCCGTGCTCCTTGTTTTTCACCCGGTCGCGGCCAAGGGCCTGTGCCAGCTCTTTGAATTTATGAAGCTGGGTAAGCAGCGACGGCCTGGTGCTGCGGGTGAGGTCTTTCTGTGTATATTCCTTGAAAGCCGCCGTCAGCGCATCCGCCTGGTTCGCCTTGAAATAGACCGTCCACTTCGGCGGATTAGTCCCCAGCTCTTTTCTATGTGGTAGCGGACTTGGTGTTTCCTGGCGTACCGTTCAAACGAGCGGATCCTGCCGGACACTTCAATGGTGTTGGCACCGGGGTCTTTATAGGTCAGCCGCTTCATGCTGTTACGCCCGACCTTCGGGGTGGTGCGTTCCTGCTCCATCTTTTGAAGCACGGCGGCAACCGCCGCACGCAGAAGCCGCCCGGACAGCTTTGCCGCCTGTATGGAGACCGATACGGTCCGCTGTTCCAGATCTTCCTGCATTGGCATCCTCCTTCCTGATAGAATCTGTATTTATAATAGGAAATAACGGTTTATCTGGCATCCCCGATCACCTGCTGGCGGGGCGCATGTTCAAAGGCTTTTACCGCCTGGTCCACCTGGATCTTTGCGTGTTTCAGAAGCGTCTTGATGATGGTCGCCGGCTGGTTATGTTCCTCCAGGTGATTTACCATATCCTCACAGCCGTCCGGGAGGTAATCCGCCATTGCTTTGCAGGCATCCTCCAGGCTCCCGATAAAACCCCAGCAGCTATCCGACAGCTCGCCGTTTTTGTAAAGCTCAAAGCCGTAACATTCGCCCCGGAGGTAGGAGTCATAAACGGCCACCTCGCTTTTCATCAGATCCTCCGCTTTTTTTCGGACAGCCCCGGTCATTTTTTCAGTGTCAAACTCTTTTAGGGCGTCCTCTTTGGAAACATAGATCCAGCCGACCTGCCCGCTGTCCCAGGGATCGTGGAAGCTCTCGGTCTGCATGGCAAGCCCGCTATGATCCATAAGATAGAGGGGCATCATAATGTATTTTTCAGAGATTACATTCAGCATGGCGTCGTCCACCGCCCGTTCTTCCGTCTTTGGCCCGTGCCGGAACCGGCTGCTCACAATGTTTACCATCCGTTCATACCGGTCCATGCCGGGCTCGTCATGGCCAACGGTATTCAGGTACATCTCCCGCAGGAAATCATCTTTATCCATGTAATTGTGGCTGTCACCCAGGGCATAGCGGGAGTGGAAGCATACCATCGTCCCGAAATGTTCGTCTACCTCACGGGGCGAAATCAGAATGTCGTCCGGCTGCACCATAAGCACATAGGAATCCTGTACTGCCATCAGCATAAATATCAGCTCCTTTCCGGTTCCTTTGGCTTTTTATCCGGTGCTTTGGCCGCCGTCTGTGCCGCCTGTTTCTTTGCGCTGTCAAGCTGCTCCCTTACCGAAAGGTCTTTTTTTGCCTCCGGCGCTCCCGTAACGATAAAATCCGGCAGTTCCTTAAAACCGATACTGTCCACGTACCAGGCGGTATCGGATCCATTTTCATGGAGGACTACCACATCGGAAACGGAAAGGGAGTGCCCCTTAAAATCTTCCGGGTGGTCGATGTTGAAACGTCTGTAAATATCTTCCAATGTTTCACCGGGCAAAAGTTCCGTTGCATAAACCATCTGGTAATTGTCCCTGTCTACCGGGAACCCTTTCTTTTCCAGCCAGTCAAGAGACATAAACTGCAGCCCGTCCGTGCTGTCCGATAAGTCAAGCTGGTAAATAGAGCAGGTGCGGATTTCATATTCCTTTTCATAAGAGGCAATGCGCGCCAGCAGTGCTCCGGCCTCATTGTCCAGATGTTCCTCCTGAATGACGGCTGCCAGCCTCATGCGTATCTTTCCGGTCTGCCCGGAAAGAAGTTCCTCCGCCATGCGTTCTTTTTCTTCGTGGGAATCCGGGTACAGATCCGCATAATCGCCGCTGTACTGCCGGAAGAATACATCCAGGTCGAAGGCCAGATCCGTGGAATCTTCCAGCCGTATTTCTTCCTGCAGCGCCTCCTGTGCCGCCATCTGCGCCCGCTGTGCCTCCTGTTCTTCAAGGGAAGGAACCGGCTGCTTGACCGCCAGGATTTTTCCGGCAATGCGGATAAACTGCTCCGGGTGTTCAAACTGCTGCCGGTATTTCTCCATGAGGTCCGCGGGAAGGGTTGCAAAATTTTCCTCCCCCAGGCCAACGATCAGGAAGTTCCCGGCAACAATATCATAGATGTTCCCATCTTCATCATAGAGCGCCCGGTTTAAGGGCAGCCCCATGAGTTTTCCTTCATCGTTGCAGATCAGCGCAACCGGATCCTCATAGGGATAAACCGGTTGAATAATCCCGCCGACTGCCGCCTGCAAGGAGTTCAGCCCGCCTTCAATCTCTGCCTCGTAGGGTGTTTTCCCCGGCTCAACCATCAGCACCTTCATAACTGTATATCCTCCTTCTTTTTATTTGCCGCCTTCGGTTCCGCACCGGCTTTTTCCTGCAATTTCGCCGCAGACAGCTTTCCCAGCACAGAAGGCTTTTCTTCCTTTTCAGGCGTAGAAATACCACCATCCGAAACTTCGGCGGCGGTGTGTTCTGATTTGACAGGTTCCTGCCCCTCAACCGTATAGCCCGGCAGGAGGGCGCCATATACGGTAAAATGGCGTTCATATTCCTTCGGGACTGGCGGCGAAACCTCCGTAAACAAATGGGAATAGGATTTCTTGCGCCCCTCCAGGTATTTCATAGCAGCAGCCTTGTCCGTATAGCGCTTCTGGTTCTGCCCGGCGATCTTCTTGCCATAACCATCTTTCGGGGAATTTATATACAGATCCCAGGTCACATACCAGGCAACCGGCACACTCTGTTTTGTTTCCCGGTCATACTTGGTATCTTCCCGGACACTGCAGGTCATCTTATAGACCCGGTTGCTGATCTCCTGGGCGCTCCGCCAGTTGTCTGTGTCCTTCCACTGGTTACCCGTATGTTCCACCTCCGGGGTCCGCAGGTAGGAAATCGCCCGGTCAATCATCTGCGTGGCGGCAGCCTGCTGTTCCCATTGTTTCGCTGCGGCTACCACAATGTCATAGGCTTTCTGCTCACCGTCGATACTTCCCTGGCGCATAGCCGCAAGGCTTTCTGTTCCCATTGCAATCAGGGCAGAAATATCAACATCTTCACAGGAAACGCTGTGCTCGACCTTCAACTCATATCCCGGCTCTAAATGGTCGCCGTACCGGTAAGCACGGTAATCTTTATTTTCTTCCAACTTTCCACCTCCTAAATCTCCGGCGCATGGCTCTTTTTCGGGATCTGCTGTGCCGGGGCTGTTTTTTCTGCCGGTTTCTTTGCTGCAAGCTGCTCCATCACCGAAGGACGGCCGCCGCCAAATATGGAGAGCTGGCCGTCCGGCGCCTCCTTTATCCCTGAGGCCGGAAGGGGCAGCGTTACATCTGCATGGGTCAGTATCTGCTCCCGTTTCAAATCTGCCACGATCTCGTCAAACACTGCATTGATGGCTTTTCGTTCCTCGCCCTCCGGGAAGGCTTTTATGACCTCCATTTCCCCGTTTTTCCCAGCAGCCAGCGTAAGGGCGCAGTCGGCATGGCCCGCAAGGTAATCCGAAGCATAGGGCAGCCGGTCCTTCACATAACAGGCAAATGCCCTGGCCGTCATTTCCGTATTGCTTTCCCAATAGCCGCCGTCTTTCTCACATTCCTTTCCCATGCGTAGGGAGTTCCGGTAAAAGTCCGTTTCCACCCGCCCAATCTGGGGTGCCTCCTGCGACTGCATCCCGGACAGCATGTGCTCGAATATTTCCAGGCGTTCCCGCTCGCTTTTGGGGATCACCCGGCCGGTGACGGATTTCTTGAAGGAGCTGATCTTTTCCACGGATCCGTCCTCACCGGAAAGGAACGCTTCTTTCAGGGATGCATAGGCCTCCATCTGCTGCTCATTCCCATACCGTTTCAGGGAGCCGAGCACTGCGGAATCCAGCCAGCCGGCCGCATTCTTCCGGGTGCGTTCTGTCTGCGCTTCGGTCCGCTTTGCCGCCTGCTCCGGCGTCTCCGGCTTATACTTCATGGTATCAATCAGCTTTTGGAATGGGGCATAGAGGCGGGGCTGCTCCGATAGCATCCCTTTCGCGCCCATCTTTGTGCCCAGGTAGTCGTCAAGCCCGTGCCACCATTCATGTGCCAGGGAACCTGCCCCGTGCATTTTGGTAAGATTGATTACTTTACGGAGAGGTTCATAATGGGCCGCCGCGTTGCCGCTGCCCCTGGCGCCGAAAGCGATAGCAAGTGTTCCCTGATAAGCAATATCCTGATCGCTGACCTTTAGGACAGATGCCAAATCTTTGAGTGCCTCAAATCCCATGTTAAGGGACGTCTGCCGGTCGTTCTGGTTCATCCAGTTGCCGAACTCGCCACCCCGGAACCCGAAGGTATCAAGATAATGCTGCCCGGTAATCTCTGCGCCGCTGCGGTAATCCGGCCCGGTGCGCTTTACATGCGCAAGCTGGGGCGGCACAAACCGGGTCTTTCCGCTTTTGGTTTGGCCCTTTGCCAGCTCCTGCACCCATTTCAGGGCAGCCTCCCTTGTTTCAAAGTTGGCCTGCAAAATGGCATAGCCCTTTGTCACATAGTAAGTACCCGGTTTCCAGTCATTATTTTTGGAATAGGTATTCTTTCCGTCGTTGAAATGGATTGCATATCCTTTCGGCACCTTCTGGCCTTTGGAAACGCCAAACTGTTCCTTCTGCGCTTTCTGTGTGAAGTTCCGTTCAAAATAGGAAGCGGAGTAGGCCATCAGGTTTTTGGACAGCTTATTGGTGATCACCGGGTTGTCCTGTCCTTTCTTCGTTGCCCGGTAGTGGGCGCCGCCGCCCCAGCCCTGCACCTGTTCCAGATACCCGTTTTCTACAAAGAAGCGGTCATAGGCCCTCATGGCGTCCTCCATGGTGCGGATCCCTGAAACCACCTCCTGTAACTCCCGGACGGTCTGGATATATTCTTTCTGTCTGGCAAGCCGTTTTTCCGGCGTGTCGTCCGTGCGGTAATACTGCGGGGAAGCGTTCAGGCTGTCCCTTGCCTTTTTGATGAAATACACCACCCCAAGGGGAACCCCTTCATCAAGCATGGCTTGGTAATCCGGCTTTTTCCAAATGTTATCCTTTTTTACAAATTTCTCGGCCTCGCGGTCGTTCATGGCGTCAAGATCGTCCACATACAGGCCCCGGTCCTTCCATAAATCTTTTTTTGCACCGCCGATCTTTTCGCCAAAATCTTCATGTACTCCTGCCAATCATCATCACCTCCAGTCAATGTAATATCTTTACCGCTCCGGGGCAGGGCGCCGTTCTTCGTTTTTGTGAAGCTGCGGCCGGTTTCCCATGAGCCGGTCTGTCTCCCTGCGGACCAGCTTATCCAAAGCGCCCAGGTCCTCCGGTGCAATGGCAAATTCCCGGTAATTTTCATACCAGAGGCCCGTAGTGACCGCCGCAATGGGAGCCAGCTTTTCCGGCCCGGAAGGCAGGAGGCGGTAGACCGGGGCCTCTCCGTCAAGAAGCATCTGCCGGGCGGTGCCCAGCGGTATGCGGTACTTATCCATGTCCGGGTTCTGGGCATCCTCCATATATCCCATGTTCAGCCGTTCCTCCAGATCCTGGGGCATATAGGAAAAAGCCTGGTCTTTCCACTGGCTGAACATGATGGAATAATGGTTCTGCCATTCCGCCACCTGTTCCGGTTCATAGGCAAATCCCCAGCTTTTCAGGGCGTCTTTTTCGTAAAGTTCCATTGCGTTCCATTCTTCCAGGCTGACGGTAACTCTTGAACCGTCTTTGCGTTCCATGCTGACGCCGCCGGGATAGAGGGTATTTTCTTTCATGTCCTGCCGCAGCGTGTCCAGATCCATCATCAGGACGTCGCCGTATAAATGGCCGTCCTCTTTCCGGTCTGCATGGAACAGAAAGGCCCTTGCCCCGATATATTCTGTCGTGAGGGCCATCTGGCGTAAATCCCCCGTGGAACAGTAGGCAAATACGGCGTCGGAGAGCCACATGTGGCGTTTCCCCATGATGGCAATAGAATCCACCCCGGTGTTTGTCGCCAGCGTGCGTAAATTAAATTCACTTTCCCGCAGGAAATCACCGGCAAGGATATGGAGCTCATAGGCGAATACGCCTAAATCCGTATCACGGATCAAATGGATCTGCGGAAGTTCTGTCTGCTGTATCATGTTCTCCGGCATTTAATCCCTCCCGCCTGCCGGGGGCTGCCCGCCGGCAATCTTGCCTACAATCTCCGGGCCGGTCTCATAAATCTGCATGAGCCGTTTGGCCGTTCCGCATGGCTGCGCCGCGCCGCTGGTCCAGAGCCGGACCGTGGAAGGGGAAACGTTCATCAGGAGCGCAAAGCCCTTTTCGTTCATGTCCAGTTTTTCCATCAGCGCCTTAACCATGTCGGGGCCGTAGTCCGGGCACCGGGCAGCTTCGGCAATCATCTGTAAAGCGGTATTTTCTTTGTTCATCATGTTTGAAATCCTCCTTAAATTGAAACAGCCGCCTCTTTTGGGCGGCATGGCTGCTGGCGGTCCTGCATCTGTTGTCTGGTCCGCTGCAATTTTTCGTTGTAATCCTTTCCTGTCCGGGGCGGGTTAATGCCGACCCGGATATGCTTAAAACACGGATCCTCACGGAGCATGGCTTTGATTCTTCTGGCATTTTTAAGTCCTCCTAAATCATTGTCCATGTAGAGGTTGACGCGCCGGATTTCCGGGTGGCGTTTTAGAAATGCCGTCAGCGCAACATGGGAAGTTCCGCCCAGGGAAAGGCGGTAGCCGTCCCATTTCCAGCCTTCTAATTCCTGCAGCGTGGCGTGGGAGAGGGCGTCGATGGGAGCCTCAAAGACCGCCACATTGCGGCTGCCCGGATTCTCCGGCGGGAAACAGAAGCTGTATTCCTTATCGCTGCCATACACATCTTTTCTAAGGCTTCCGGTGATACTGCGCATACAGGCAAACTTCGCTTTTCCTGTATCGTCTTTCCCAACAAACACACAGACCGGCTCGCCATGATACCGGGCCTCATAGAACAGCCCTGCCCGGAAGCACCGGCTGATAACCTCGCTGCTGATCCCACGTTTTTGCAGATAGGAAACGGCGGCGGTGGCGCACCGCCTGGCCCAGGGGAGGGAAAATGTTTTCTTTTCCGGTTCTTTCTTTTCCTGTTTTGCCTCCGCACTCCGGTAAGCCGGCGCCTGCTGGATTTCCCCGCCCACCAGCGCATGGACCGCATCCACCAGACCGTAGCCCCGGATCTGGATCAGGTAATCCAGGGCGTTAATGCTCCGCCCGCGGCTGTTCCAGTACCAGTACCGTTTCCCGGTCACATAGACCAGGCTGTCATGTTCCTTATGCCGGTAATTTGGCCCGTCGCGCTTCAGCACGCCCGGTTCATGGAACTGCAGGTATGCGAACAGGTCCGCCTCCCGTGCCTCCTGGATCTGCTCTTTGGTTACGCCGGGCATAGCGCCGGCACAGATTTTCGTTTCATCGTGCTCCGCCTCCTTCCTGTGATGAAATGAAAAAAGACGCCCGAAAGCGCCTAACAGCCGTACAGGTCATGGTTGACCTCGGCACGGTAATAGCTGTCCATTGTCGCCGGGGCATTATACAGCGCCGCCAGCAGGTAAGCCTTGATGTTCCCGACCTTTGTGGTGTTCCTGTCGATACAGTCAAAGACATACTCTAAGTGGCTGGAATTGATTTTCAGGAAACGTCCCTTTACCACCTCCCTGGGGAAATCATCCCCTGCGATACGGATATAGGGGCGTTTTGACAGGATCACTTCAAGCATAAGCTCAACCGCTTCATCCATACGCTCCCTGCCATACTGCTGGACCAGGAAGTTATACTCGATATTTTCTTTGATGATTTCACGGTATGCCTCTGCCAATCCTATCCGATCCATCCCATCCAACCCATCGGGGCAGCCTGCCGCCTCCGGTTCTGCCGGATAGATTGATTGATACGTCCTTGATATATCCGTTTTTGATTTTTTCGTTTTTAATGGATCAGTATTTAATTGTGCGGGATTTTCCTGTCCAGGTTCCCCCTGTTCAGGTTTTGCCTGTCCTGGATTTACCTGTCTTGGATTTTCCCGTTTAGGTGGAACGCCTGGTTTTTCGGCAGTTACCGGCTTTTCGTGGATCGTATATTCAATGTCTCCGAGCTGGCCGTTTTCATAGCGGAGGCGCTGTCTGGTGAGGTACCCGTGCCGTTCCAGCTCTTTCAGGGCGGTAGTGATGGAATCCACGCCGTCCTTGCAGATATGGGCAAGCCCCTTGGTGGTATAATCCCAATCCTCCGGCAGGGACAGCATGAGCGAAAGAAGCCCCTTTGCCTTTAAGGACAGCTCCGTATTGCGCAGGTGGTGGTTGCTCATAACGGTAAAGTCTTTTGTTTTTTCTACACGGAATACAGCCATTTCAAAGCCCCCTTTCTTTACTCATTCCGTTACAAGGCGCGGTCCCTGCGGTCATAGTGCAGATGGCCGCAGGAGACCTTCGCATGGTTTTTCAGTTTCACTTCGCCCCGGTCCTGGCTGTCTAAGAATTTCTGATAGCCGGCGTCCGTAAGGAACAGGCGCATCTTATCGCCCTTATCCCCGACAGGGGCATCACCCGAAAGCACGTCAAAGACGATCATGTGCTTTACCTCCGGGTCAAAACGTTCCAGGGCCATGATGTCATGCCCCTTTAATTTCTCCGCGCCGGACTGCTGCCTGGCCTCCGCAATCTTTTCCCCAATCGTCCGGGCCGGATAGGGCAGACGGTAATTCTTCTGAATGTCCCGCACCATATCCATGCCTTCGGCATCGGTCAGGGGACGCAGCTTCGCCATCAGGCTTTCTGCCGCATCCCCCTGTTCGGGGCTCTTTGTATACCGGGCAACCATGTGAAGCTCGTTCAGGACTTTGGCAAGACAGTCACCTTCGACCTGGAACAGCAGCCGTTTTTCCATTGCATTTAATATCATGTGAATCTCCTTCCTCTTAAAAATGGGTATGAAAAAAGGGCGTCCACCTGTTAAAGTGAAACGCCCACGGCAATCAGCGGCCAGGCAATACACCGGGCCGCTGGCACTATGAAATTTTGTCGTTAATGAAACAGCCTCCTTTTTTTGATATTTTTCTCGTCAGATTTCAACTTGGAAAAGGAATTGAATAAATGACGGCAAACGCGTGAACCCCTTGAAAATAAAGGCTTTTTCCGTTTGTCGTTATTATACCGTAACGGCACACTCATGCTACTCTGTTAATAGAAAATGGCGCTGATATCAAGGACGTGCAGGCCCGCTTAGGCCACTCCGACATCAGCACCACACTTCAAATTTATACCCACGCTACAGATGCAATGGCAGCCAAAAGCGTAGATATCTTCGAAAATACCGTCAACCTTTGACAACGGCTGAAAAAAGCGTTGACAAAACGTTGACACCAACCTACTTTTCCATCCTCTTAGCCCCCATAACCCCTTATTTTACACGGGTTAAGAGGCACACCGTCTCACAGTTTCCCGTCGCTGGAAACATGTCTACGCAGCAGACCTTCTCCGCCTGATAGCCCCGGGCTGTGAGAATCTCCAGGTCCCTGGCCAGGCTGGTGGGCTTGCAGGACACGTACACCATCCGGTCCACGCCGAAATCGATGATTTTCTCAATGGCCTTGGGATGAATGCCGTCTCTCGGAGGATCCAGCACAATAAAATCAGGCTTGTCCTTCAGTTCGCCCACAACCTTCAGCACATCGCCTGCAATAAATTCGCAGTTTGACAGGCCGTTGAGCCCTGCGTTTACCTTAGCCGCCTCCACGGCCTCCTCCACAATCTCCACGCCTACTACTTTCTCCGCCACAGGGGCCAGAATCTGGGCGATGGTGCCTGTTCCGCTGTAAAGGTCGAACACCACCTTTCCGTCTACGCCTCCCACATACTCTCTCGTCTTCTCATAGAGCACCTCGGCTCCCAGAGAGTTGGTCTGGAAGAAGGAGAATGGGGAAATCCTGAATTTCAGTCCCAGCAGCTCTTCATAAAAGAAATCCTGGCCAAAGAGGATCTCCGTTCCCTCGTCCTTCACTGCATCGGCCAGGGTATCGTTCTTTGTGTGGAGAATTCCAGCCATGGTTCCCTCTAAGGAAAGAGCCAGAAGCTGGTCTCTCCACTGAGCCAGCAGCTCCTCCTCCCCGCTGTTCCAGCTCTCTGTTTTCAGTGTCTCTGTCTGCGTCGTAGTAATCAGGTCAATCAGAATTTCTCCTGTCTTCACCGCTCTCCTTACAAGAAGGTGGCGCAGATAACCTGTCTTCTGCATTTTTTTATAAAACGGAATCTGCTTCTCCTCAAAAAACTCCTTGGTGCAGAGCAGAATCTTCGTAAAATCCTCGTTGATAATCCGGCACTCCCCCACTGTCACTACATCGTAAAAGCTGCCCCTCTTATGCATTCCCAGAGCCAGCGGGCCATCCTTTACCTCGTCTCCAAAGGAAAATTCCATTTTGTTTCTGTACCGCTCAGAAATCGGGCTTCCCATAATTCCCTCGAAGATCCAGTTTCCTTCCTCAGGCTCTCCAAGCACAGGCGTCAGAATGTCTCTCACCTGGCGTTCCTTGATTTTCAGCTGCTCCTCATAGGGAATCGTCTGGTACAGACAGCCTCCGCAGATTCCAAAATGGGGACACGGATGCTCTGTCCTCTCTAACGGAGAGCTCTTCTCCACAGACAGCAGGCGTCCCTCGCACTTTCCCTTTCTTCTCTTATTTACCAGGAAACGCACCTTCTGTCCCGGCAGAGCGTTTTTTACAATAACGCGCTCTCCCTCTATGTAAATATTTCCTTTATTTGGAAAATCCATATTTTCAACGATTCCTTCATAAATTTCGCCTTTTTTCATTCTCTTTGTCATTCCTTTCCATCGTACGCATCATTGGCTCTCAACAGTATACACAAAAAATATATGTTTGACTAGTAGAAAAGCCGGAAACCAATCGGTCTCCGGCCTCTGCTTTATTCCTGATCCTGTTCCTTCTCTACTGCCTTAGCTTCCTCCTCATCGAAGAAGTCGTCGTCAAAATCGTCCTCAAAGTCGTCTTCAAAATCCTCCAGATAATCCGGCGTAAAGAAACGGTACACTCCGTAAGCAATGGCGGCTACGGCGGCTACAACGCCGATAATTGCCAAAATCCAGAGTACGCAGGTCTTTTTCTTCTCCTCCTCCTCTTTTCTGTGGAGGAACTCATTCAGCTTTGTGGCGTTCATAATCTCTTCCACACGGTTAAAGGCGTCCTTGCCCATCATATCGAATTTATTCATCGTTCCACGTCCTTTCTTTCTGAGATTTGTCTAATGATATTATACCATCATCCTGCTCTTTTTACTATATATTTATCTCGAAAAAAGATTTTTAGTTACAATTCATCCATACGAAGCTTTGGACAGGAAACATTACACCTTCTTCAATTTGGCAAATGACGCAAACATTTTTTTCACGCCCGCTCTGTCAAAGTCCACAGTCACCTCATAATCTTTGCCGCCGTCTGCAATGGCCGTAACGGTTCCTTCCCCAAATTTCATATGCCGCACCCGGTCGCCTTCTCCGTAATCCAGGCGCTCTGCCTTCTGAACTGTAAAGGCCTTTCCAAAGGAAGGAGCCGTGGAAGCGGTTTTAGACGCATAGGCATTGGGTTTCTGGCCAAAAGCGCTGATGCCTGAGGAACGCTTCGGAGCCGTCCACCCCTCTGTAGAACGATCCCAGTCTCTTCCAGAGACAGAAGCGCCGCCAAAGGAGCTTCCTCCCCCTCCGAAGGATCCGCCGCCAAAGGAACTGCCTCCCCAGGAAGAATTGCCGGCCCAGGAAGAGCTGTCCTCCCTGCGGGACGATCCTCTGCCAAAAGCGCCTCTCTCTTCGCTTTCCATCTCAAAGTCATCGCCCCACGGCAGTCCGCTGTCGTCAAAATCGTCCGCAAAATGGAGTCCCTCTCCCAAGCTGTTTCCAGAGCGTTTTCCGCTTTCCTGGCCTTCCGCCCAGGAGCCTCCTCTCGCAAACATGGACTTCTGATTCTGCCTGTCTAAAAGCATGGGAGGAATCTCCTCCACGAAACGGCTCAGTTTGGAAAAGCGGGTCTCTCCATTTGTCATTCTCTGTCTGGCCGCCGTCATGGTCAGCCGCTCTCTGGCCCTGGTAATTCCCACATAGCAGAGACGGCGTTCCTCCTCCACCGCGTCGGCGTCGTCTGACAGAATGGACATGCTGCTGGGGAACAGTCCGTCCTCCATTCCGCTTAAATAAACATAGGGAAATTCCAGTCCCTTGGCGCTGTGAAGAGTCATCAAAACCACCCGGTTCTCTGATTCGTCCATATTGTCCACCTCTGCCACCAGAGCTACCTCCTCCAGGAATCCTCCCAGAGTCGGTTCCTCCGCGCCTTCCCAGTAGGCGGCCGCCTTGTTGATCAGCTCCTCAATATTCTGGAGTCTTGTCTCGGACTCCACCTCGCCTTCCTCCTCGATTTCCTTCCTGTATCCTGTTTTTTCGAGAATTTCCTTGATCAAGTCTTTGATGCTCAGTTCTGAAAGCCTGGCTTTAAAATCCTCAATCTGATCGGTAAATCCGGCAATCTTGTCAGCCGCCTTTCCGATGGACGGCACCGCCCTGGCCCTTAAAAGGGCATCGTAAAAGCTCATTCCGCCGGCAGAGGCAAAGGCGATTATCCTTCCCATGGAGGTAGCTCCAATCCCCGCTTCGGCACATTGACAATTCGCTGAACCGCCAGATCGTCCTGTCCGTTGGCAATCGTCTTTAAATAGGAAAGAATATCCTTGATTTCCTTCCTCTGGTAGAAGTTGACGCCTCCCACCAGGCGGTAGGGCACGCTGTAGAGAATGCACTTTTCCTCCAAAAGACGGGACTGGGCGTTGGTCCGGTACAGCACGGCAAAATCGGAAAACGGCCTGTTTTCTTTCTCCGTCTCTGTTAAGATATCCTTGACTATGTAATCCGCCTCCTCATAGGCGGTGTCAAACTGAGCCAGTTTCACCTGGTCGCCTTCCCCGTTGGAGGTCCACAGCGTCTTATCCTTTCTGCCCCGGTTGTGGCGGATCACCTCATTGGCGGCACTTAAAATATTCTGGGTAGAGCGGTAGTTCTGCTCCAGCTTAACCACATGGGCCCCGGGAAACGCCGACTCGAAGCTTAAAATATTCTCAATATCAGCTCCCCTGAACTTGTAAATAGACTGATCGTCGTCTCCTACCACGCAGATGTTTCTGTATTTTCCGGCTAACTGATCCACCAGCTTAAACTGCACCCGGTTTGTATCCTGGTACTCGTCCACCATAATGTAGCGGAACCGGTTCTGGTAATATTCCAGCACGTCGTTCTCCTGCTCGAACAGCTCTACTGTCTTTAAAAGCAGATCGTCAAAATCAAGGGCATTGTTCTTTTTCAGCTCTTTCTGGTATTCCACATAGAGCTCCGCCACCTTTTTCTCCCTGAAGTCTCCTCCCGCGTTCTGAAGGGCCTCCTGCGGAGCAATCATATCGTTTTTAAAAGAAGAAATCCGGCTAAGGACGCTTCTCTCCTTAAACTGCTTCGTATCCACCTGAAGACGCTTAAATATCTGCTTCATCAGGGTGCGCTGATCGTCTGTATCATAAATCGTGAAGCTGGTCTCATAACCCAGACGGTCGATGTGGCGTCTGAGGATCCTCACACAGGAGGAGTGGAAGGTGCTCACCCAGATGCTCTCCGCGCCGAATCCCACAATCTTGTCCACGCGTTCCCTCATCTCTGCAGCCGCCTTGTTGGTAAAGGTAATGGCCAGAATGTTCCAAGGATTCACGTCTTTTTCTTCAATCAGGTATGCGATCCGGTGGGTCAGAACCCTGGTCTTTCCCGAACCTGCCCCGGCCAGCACAAGCAGAGGCCCCTCCGTGTGAAAGACCGCCTCCTTCTGCTTTGGATTTAACAGTTCAAATTTATTATCCATATTATCTCCTATAAACCTGTCTCATGGTGCTGCGGTTTTATCCGCCTTCCCATTATAATATATTTTCTTTCCTGTGTCATCCTTGTTTCAGCAGGACAGGAGGCGGAAGCTGCAGACCAAATAAAAGCAGACCGGAAACCTCCTGTTTCGGGGGCCTCCGGCCTGTTCCTTTATTTCTTATATCTATATGTATCTGTATGTCTTCAGCGCCAGCGTGCCTAGCCTCTGGCTCTGACACTTCATCTATCTGTCAAACAATTCTCCGGCTTTCTTTGCAAACCGCTCGCCGTAGATTCGGAAATCCTCCCTGCAGTCCTCAAAGTGGGTTCCCACAGAATCCAAGGCTACCGGTCCTAAATGAATGAACGGTTTTCCAAGAGACGCTCCGCCGGAATAAAGCACCATGCCCTTTACCAGCATATGGCCAATCATGGTAAGGAGCGCCACATCTGCGCCTCCCTGGGCATAGTGGGCGGTAGCGTAAACGCCTCCCAGCTTTCCGGCCAGATTGAGGGAGCGGCTGTCCACGTCAAACCACTTTTTAATCTGCCAGCAGGTATTGGCTACCCAGGTCGGAGTTCCGATGATCACGCCGTCGCAGGCATCCACGTATTCCTGGTCTATCGGCTCCTCGATGGAAAACAGCCTGGCCTCGCCGCCGGCTCTCTCAATTCCTTCTGCAATCACAGAGCCCATCTCTCTGGTATGTCCCGTCTGACTGTAATAAATAATTGCAATTTTCATGATAATTCCTCCTTTTCCGTCCCAGTATACAGCTATTATACACCTGCGCAGCGTATCTGTCATGGACTCTTCCCTGTTTTTTCAATCCGTTTTTTATCTTTTACCGCCTTCCCTTACGCAAACTGGCTGTTGTACAGCTCTGCGTAAGCGCCCCCTGCCTTCAGAAGCTCTCTGTGGTTTCCCTGCTCAATAATGTCTCCATCCTTCATCACCAGAATCAGATCCGCGTCCACAATCGTGGACAGGCGGTGGGCAATCACAAAGCTGGTCCTGTTCTTCATAAGCGTCTGCATGGCTTTTCCGATGGCCATCTCCGTTCTGGTATCCACGCTGGAGGTGGCCTCGTCCAGAATCAGTACCGGCGGACTGCATAACATGACCCGGGCAATGGTGAGCAGCTGTCTCTGACCGGCTGAGATCGTTTCCGCCTCATTGTCCAGAACAGTGTCGTAGCCCTGCGGCATGGTCCGTATGAAAAAGTCGGCGTGGGCTGCCTTAGCGGCAGCTGTAATCTCCTCTCTGGAGGCCTCCGGCCTGCCATAGGCAATATTTTCTGCAATGGTTCCTCCAAACAGCCAGGTGTCCTGAAGCACCATACCGAAATTCTGCCTGAGATCCGCTCTTGTCATATGAGCCGTATCCACCCCGTCCAGAAGAATCCGTCCTCCGTTTACTTCGTAAAACCGCATCAAAAGATTGATCAGCGTTGTTTTTCCAGCTCCCGTATTTCCCACAATGGCAATCTTCTGCCCCGGTTTCGCCGTAAAGCTCAGGTTTTTCATGAGAAGGCGTTCCGGAGAGTATCCGAACTGTACCTGCTCAAAGACTACGCTTCCCTCTGCTCCCTTCACAAGTTCTGGCTTTTCAGGCTCAGGGCTTATCTCCTCCGCGTCTAACATCTGGTACACATGCTCCACAGAAGCCAGCGCAGACTGCATGGAATTGATCATATAGGAAACCTCTGTCAGTGGTTCCGCCGCTTGGTACACATACTGCAGAAAGGCCTGAATGGCTCCCACTGTCATCACTCCGTCTATGAGAAGCTTTCCTCCTATCACTGTGATCAGCACCTGCCCCACCCTGTTTACGAACCGAATGGCCGGGTTGATGGCCTGGGTAAGAAAATCGGCTTTTCCGGCTTCCTCTGCCAGCTGCTCCGCCGCCTGGCGGATTTCCTGACGGCTCTGCTCTTCCCGGTTAAACGCCTTGATAATCATGCGGCCGCTCATGCTCTCCTCCACGCAGCTGGTCAGCCTGCTCAAGGCCCTCTGGCGTCTGGCCGCAGTCTTTAACGTCTTTCCTGTAAAGAAATTTGTCAGAACCATGGAAAGTCCCGTAAAAATCAGAAACACAACCGTCAGGGGCACATGGTAGAAAAACATGATGAGAAGAGAGCCTGCCACCAGTCCCACTGATGTAAACAGCTTTAGCAGTCCTGTCTGCAGCGCCTCCGACACCTTATCCAGGTCGTTCACTGCCCGGCTTAAAATCTCTCCCGGCTGATGGCCGTCAAAGTAGGACAGAGGAAGCCTGGAAAGCTTACGGCTCAGCTGCTCCCTCAGCCTTAAATTCAGCCTCTCCGCAAAACCTGCCATGAGAAAATTCTGCGCTGTGTAGAACAGCCAGCTGATAAAATAGAGGGAAAACATGATAAGAAGCTGCGCGCCTCCAGATTCCCATGTAAAGGAAAATACAGTTCCCGCCGCCTCTGCCTCCTTCACTCCGTTCCAGATAAAGTCTACCAGATGAGCGCTGTAAAGAGGCGACACAATGGAAAACAGCGTGTAAAACACTACGGAAGCTCCCACCAGATACAGCCTTACATGCTGATCTTTCGAAGAATCCCACATTCTTTTTAATGTTTTTACGGCATGGTTTGGAACCTCCAGCTCCAGTTCTTCTCCCGTCTCTCTCTTTTCCTGATCCATTATTCCTCCCCTCCTCTCATCTGTGATTTTGCAATTTCCTGGTACACGCTGCAGCCTTCCATCAGCTCCCTGTGGGTTCCGATTCCGGCAATTTTTCCCTCGTTCAGCACAACAATCTGATCCGCATTTAAAATCGTATTGATTCTCTGGGCGATAATCAGCACTGCGGCTCCTTTTGTCTCCTCCTTCAGAGCCTTTCTCAGGGCGCTGTCTGTCTTAAAGTCCAGGGCAGAGAAACTGTCGTCAAAAATGTAGAGATCCGCCTTCTTCATCAGAGCTCTGGCAATGGCCAGGCGCTGCTTCTGTCCTCCAGAAAAATTGGTTCCTCCCTGGGCAGTGTGAGAGAAAAGGCCCTCTGGAAGCTCTGTGACGAAATCAGCCTGGGCCGCAGAAAGGGTGTGGAGCATTTCCTCCTCAGAAGCGTCCGGCTTTCCGTATTTTAAGTTGTCGGCAATGGTTCCGGAAAACAGCCACGCCTTTTGAGGCACATAAGATACGCGCTCCCGCAGATCCTGCTGCCTCATCTCTTTCACATCCCTGCCGCAGATCCGCACCGTCCCCTGGCTGACATCATAAAACCGCATCATAAGTCTGCCAATGGTAGACTTTCCGCTTCCCGTTCCCCCTATGACAGCCGTGGTCTCCCCCCGTCTGCAGGAAAAGGCCAGACCGCTCAGCGTGTCCTCGTCTGCGTCTGCAAACCGGAAGGACACGTTCTCAAAAGAAACAACCGGTTCGCCTTCTTCCACTGTTCTTCTCTCCGGCAGACCTTCTCCCTGCTGTTCTTCTCCGTCCCTGATCTCCGGCTCACGGTCCAGCACTTCCCCAATCCGCTCCAGGCACACCCTCGCCCTGGGCAGGAGAATAATAACCATCTGCGCCATCATCAGATAAAACAAAATCAATATCGTATACTCTGTCAGCGCCGTAATATCTCCGATTTCCATGGTTCCGGCCCCGATCCGGTTGCCTCCAAACCACAGAATCGCCACTACCAGAATACTGATGACAAAAAAGGAGAAGCTGTCCAGGCCGGCGAACAAAAGATTCGTCTCCACCGCCGCCCTGGCGTAATCCTCAAAAGACTTCTTCATACGCTTTGCCTCATACGTCTCCTTGTTAAAGGCCCTGATTACACGGACGCCGGTAATATTTTCCCGCATCACCACGTTCATCCTGTCTAAAAAGCGCTGCAGCCGTCCAAATACAGAGGCGGCCTTTTTGCTGATAAACACTGTAAGGCACACGACAAATACGACTCCGCCGCCTAACACCAGCCCCATGGACGGATCGATAGAAAACGCCATGGCAATTCCCATCAGAGACAATGCAGGAACCGGCAGCACCATCGTCACGCACCAGACCACAGCCTGCTGAATCACCGATACGTCGCTTAACATTCTTGTAATCATAGAGCCCGTTCCGTACTGGTCAAAATCGTGAATAGAAAAATCCAGCGATTTCCCGTACAGGGCGTTTCTCATATCCCGTCCAATCCTGGCCGACAGCCTGGCCGAAAAATAGCTGCCCATCAGGGCGCTGGCTCCCGACAGCACGGTCACTATCAGCATCAGGACGCCCTTTTCCATAATGTAATTCAGATTTCTGCTCCCCACTCCCACATTGATCATATCAGCCGTGATCGTGGGGATAACCAAAGCTCCCAGCACATCCAGCGTTACAAACAGAAGCGCCAGGGCCGTCAGCCCTTTGTAGGGCCTGACAAACTGCAAAATATATTTCATGCATCCTCCTCTTCAGACAAAAACGGTCTCGTCTGACAAATCATCTCGTCTACATACAGACGGCTCAGCCGCAGAAATTCCGCCCTGTCTTCTGCCGGCATATGAGTAAAAGCCCGATCCTCCGCCTCCATAATGGGATAAATCTTCTCCCTTATGATCTGTTTTCCGGCCTCAGTTAAGAGGATGTGCAGCTCCCTGCCTCTGGTTCCCTTTTCCAGGCGGATGACGCCGCTTCCCTCCAGCTTCCGGATGGAGGAATTGATCGTCTGCTTGCTGATCGACACCTGTTCGCAGATCTCTTTTTGGGAACAACCGTCCCCCAGCTCCGCAATGGTATAAAGAATGATAAAGGTGCTGTCTGACATTCCCATTTTCAGAGACAGACTGTGGTACAGGTCATCCAGTCTCTTGTAAAGGCGGTTAAATTCCCGAAGCTCCTGCCCTGATGTTCCATCCAGGCCATACCGTCCAGCGTCCCGGATCAGCGGTCTGCAGCTTTCTTCCTTCTCTTTTTTCCCTTCTGCAAAATTCTCTTCCATAAAACCCCTCCCGTTTAGTATGATTTCGGACTTGCTTTCCCCATTTTAGTCCGAAATCGGATTTAAGTCAAGAAAATTTTTTATCTTGTCATCTAGTATTGAATACTATATAATATAACTACGAGGTGACAAACTATGAAGACGAACGAACAGAGACTCGATGATCTGATGAATTTTATTGACAGTCTGTCGCGGATTAACACCGCCGACATTCCAGATATTAACCTGTACATGGATCAGGTGACTACCTTTATGGACTCCCATCTGGCTTCCTCTTTAAAGCCCGGAGAGGAAAAGGCCCTTACCAAAACCATGATTAATAATTATGCAAAAAACAATCTTCTGCCCCCTCCGGAAAAGAAAAAATACTCCAGAAATCACATTTTGCTTCTGACCTTTATCTATTATTTTAAAAATGTGCTTTCCCTCCGGGATATTGAACAGCTGCTCTCCCCTATTTCCGAGCGTTGCTTTGCCCCCGGATCCCGGCCTGAGCTGGCCCGGCTGTACGAGGAGATCTTCTCCCTGGAGGCGGAGCAGAGAGGGCGTCTGGTAGAGGATGTAAAGGCGAAATTTGCCTCTGCCATGGAGACCTTTTCAGATGAGAATTTTCCAGAATTTACAGAACATGCAGACGCAGGAGACAGGGAATATTTACGGCTGTTCGCCTTTGTATGCGAACTGGCCTTCGATGTGTATCTGAAAAAACAGATGATTGAACTGATTGCCGAAGATTTGAGGCAGGAAGGGAATCCTAATGGGAAACGAAAAAAGGACAGGAAATAATCCTGTCCTACTCTTCTTCTTTCTTCGGAGCCGCATCTCCGCTCAGGCGTGCAAACACCATGTCATATCCGTCATTTCCATAATTCAGAGAGCGGTTGACACGGCTGATGGTAGCTGTGGAAGCCCCTGTCTTATCCGCAATTTCCAGATAAGTTCTCTTTTCCCGAAGCATCTTCGCTACCTCATAGCGCTGTGAAAAGGAAAGAATTTCATTGACTGTACACACATCCTCAAAAAAGCTGTAGCATTCCTCCGGACTCTTCAGCGCCAGAATCGCCTGGAACAGATGATCCACTGCTTCTGTCTTTATCTTTTTATTCATAGGTGCAACTCCTTCTCTATCAATATGATTCCTGTTTCTAATTTTAGCATACTAAAGTTCTGAAGTCCATAGTAAAAAGATAAAGAAACTATTAATTTATATCAATTCAGCCTTGGAAACGAGGCTGGCGGATGCCCTATGCTTCCTGTCCGCTGCCAGAAGACAAGAAGACAGGCTTCATTTCTCACCTTCTCCCCTCCTGAAGCATAGAATGACAGTATCAAATTTTCCTCTGGAGGATTTTATTTTATGAAATTATCTGCTGTTAAGGGGGCGCTCTCCATTCTTCTGGCTGCCTCTGTTCTGGGCGGCTGTTCCCAGAATCCGGACGGCCTTACGCCTGTCACTTTAAACGAGGTGGCCCACTCCATCTTCTATGCTCCCCAGTATGCTGCCATTGAGCTGGGATATTTTGAGGAGGAGGGAATTGACCTGGCTCTTGTCAACGGCAAAGGCGCCGACAAGGTAATGACTGCCCTGATCTCAGGGGACGCTGACATTGGTTTTATGGGTTCGGAATCCAGCGTCTATGTCTATCAGGAAGGAGCGGAGGATTACGCCGTCAATTTCGCCCAGCTCACCCAGAGAGCCGGAAATTTTCTGGTGTCCAGAACACCGGAGCCTGATTTCAGCTGGGAACGGTTAAGGGGAAAAACCGTTCTGGGCGGACGTGAAAACGGAATGCCCGAAATGATTTTCGAATTTATTCTGAAGAAAAACGGGCTGGATCCAAAGACGGATCTGTCCATTGACAAGAGCATCGACTTCGGTCTCACTGCAGCCGCCTTCTCGGGAAACGACGCCGACTACACGGTAGAATTTGAGCCGCACGCCACGGCTCTGGAGCAGGATCAGAAGGGCTATGTGGTAGCTTCCCTGGGCGTAGACTCCGGCTATGTGCCCTACACCGCCTACTGTGCAAAGAAAAGCTTTCTCTCTGAGCACCCAGAGGCAGTTCAGTCCTTCACAAACGCCATTCAGAAGGGACTTTCCTATGTAAATTCCCATTCGGCGGAGGAAATTGCCTCTGTGATCAGCCCTCAGTTCCCAGAGACGGATGTGGAGACCATCGCCGCCATTGTGAGCCGTTATAAGGATCAGGACACCTGGAAAAAAGATACGGTTTTTGAGAAGGAGAGCTTTGACCTGCTCCAGAATATTCTGGAAGAAGCCGGCGCCTTAAATATGCGCGTTCCCTATGAGGATCTGGTGACAACCGAGTTTTCAGAAGCGGCAAAAGACGTCCTGTAAAACGGCTTCTCAAAAAGCCGCAGGAACAGCCGGAAGGCGGACAGGGCTTTCGCCCCTCCGCCTTCTTTCAGCTTTTTTATTCTCTGTTTTTTCTGCAGTCTATTTCCCCTGCTTCTTCGCTTCCAGGAAATCGTTTAATTCAGCGTTTGGAATATCTGTAATGAACATATGGCCCGGCGCATGGGTAATGACAATCGGAGGCTTCGCATTCTCTACTGCAGCCTGTGGAGTCACGCCGCAGGCCCAGAATACGGGAATTTCTCCCTCTCTGATCTCCACCGGGTCGCCGTAATCAGGCTTTGCAATGTCTTTAATGCCAATTTCTGCCGGATCGCCCATATGAACCGGGCAGCCATGCACATTGGGATACCGTTCTGTGATCTCGTAAGCCTTCTTCGCATTCTCCGGAGTCATCGGGCGCATGCTGACCACTGTCGGTCCCTCGAACACACCGGCCGGCTGGCACTGGATATTGGATTTGTACATCGGCACGTTGCAGCCCATGGAAATGTGGCGCACGTCGATGCCCTCCTTTAACAGGGCCTCCTCAAAGGAAAAGCTGCAGCCGATCAAAAATCCCACAAAGTCATCTTCCCAGTAAGCGGAAGCGTCTGTGACCTCGTCCACCTTCACACCATTCTTATAAATGAAATATTTGGGAATATCTGTGACCAGGTTTGCCCCCTCTCCCATATCGTGAACCTCAGGACTTCCCTCCATGATTTCCAGAATTGGACAGGGCTTTGGATTCTTTCTCGCAAACTCCCTGAAATCATCTGCATATGTTTTAGGAAGAATGACCAAATTCGCCTGGGCGTAGCCGCCGCACATTCCCGCTGTGGGAATGGTAATCTCTCCCTTCCGGATCAGCTCTCTGACCTCTCCCGGTTTCATTTTGCTGTAGTCTGCCATATGGTTCCCCTCCTGTTTTTTATCACTGGCGCATTTAGTTTTTTGTATATTTTTCACATATTTTTATTATTTTTCTCTGTTTTATTATACAAAACACCATCTATTCTGTCAAGAATAAAGCAAATAAAATTAAAGAACCATTGCTATTACTTTTTTCAGCGCATCCAGAAATCCTGCCTTTTCTATCTCCTCTGCGGCTACTATGTCAGTCTGTCCAATCTCCTTTCCCTCCAGCCGGTACGACAGATGCCCCACAATATCCCCCTCGTGGACAGGGGCCTCCAGATCGGTCTCAAAGATCCACTCTTTTTCTATTCCGGAAAAGTCCTCTCCTGTTGTGCTTAAATAAGAAAAAGTTCCGTTAAGCCTGGCCTTCACCGTGTCTCTGACACCTCCCGCCACATGAATTTCCGGAATTTCCCCTTCCTCCTTATCTGTATACAGACGGCAGTTGGCATAACCATAATTGAGTAATGTCACTGCATCTGCAAACCTCGCTTTATAGTCCGGAGCCGCTAAAACCACTGCAATCATCTCTACTCCGTCTTTCTTTGCAGTGGCTGACAGACAGTATTTTGCCGTAGATGTAGAACCTGTCTTTAACCCTGTAGTCTCAAAGCTTGTGGCCATCTTTAAAAGCTTATTCGTATTAGACAGGCCGAATTCCTTCGTGCCCTGCTTGGTAATGTGGGTAATATTTTCCATCCAGATAGTAGAATACTGGAAAATCTCCGGATATTTTGTGATCAGTTCCCGGCTCATCAGAGCAATGTCCCTGGCTGACATGGCGTGAGTGGAAGAATCGGTCAGACCACAGCAGTCCTCAAAATTCGCGTGCTCCATGCCAAGTCCCCTGGCTCTCTCATTCATCATTTTGACAAAAGAGGCCTCGTCCCCTGCAATATGCTCTGCCATAGCCACAGAAGCATCGTTTCCCGAAGCGATGACAATACACTTAATCAATGTCTCTACGGTCTGAACCTCTCCCTCCTCCAAGAATACCTGGGAACCTCCCATAGATTTAGCGTGGGCGCTTGTCACCACCTGATCCGTCAGCTTAATTTTTCCCGCTTTCAGAGCGTCAAATGTCAGGAGAAGCGTCATAATCTTCGTCACGCTGGCAGGATTTCTCGCCTCATCTGCATTTTTCTCGTAAATCACAGTTCCGGTAGAAGCCTCCATCAAAATAGCGCTTGGCGCCTGGATAACAGGGCCATCCCCTGCGTTTGATTCTGCCGCCGCTGCAACCTCCACCGCAATTCCCGGACTATGGGCATAAATCTCCTGTGCCGGAATCACTGCTGTCAGAACCACTGCAGTCAGAAAAGCCAGGATTCGTTTCATACATATCCCCCAAACGAACATCTTATCTTCTTTCACAAGCATATGAAACGAACCTCCCTCTTTATTCCCTGTTTTGCCTGTTTCTCGCAGCATCACAAAAACTTTTAAAATTCGTAATAAACCTTAATGGCACGTTTCTTTCAAATATGTTATAATAAGATAAAAAACAATGTTCCATATACGGCTGAAACTGTACTGTAATCTCACAGCTGTTTCCGGAACATCTAAAGGAGTATGACTATGAACCAGTATTCACGAAGACGGGGCTGGAGCCGGCGGCGCAGGGGGCGCACCCGGAATAACCTTCCCCTTATTTTATCGGGAGCCGTACTGGCTCTCATTCTGTTAGCCGGCGGTATTTTCTTCTTTAAGAACAATGGCGGCCTTCCTACCCTTCTTCCCGCTTCTCCCTCCAACGCGCCTGGAGGACAGGCCTCCGAGACGCCAGAGGAGACGGAGCCTCTTACAGAGGAGCAGGAGCTCCAGAATCTGCTGGACGAGGCGAAGCGTCTGGCTGCAGGCTACGACTATGACGGAGCAATCGCTCTCCTTACAGGAAACGAGAAGTTTAAGGATACGAAGGAAGCCGCTGCCGCTGCCGCTGAATATGAAGAAATCAAATCCACTCTGGTACGGGTTGATCCCTCTAAGGTAACTCATGTTTTCTTCCACTCTCTGATCATGGACACTTCCAAAGCTTTCGACGGAGACAGGAAGCAGAACGGATACAACCAGATGATGACCACGAAGGATGAATTTGAGAAGATTCTCCAGTCTATGTATGACCGTGGTTTCGTCCTTGTACGGCTTCATGACATTGCCTATGAAACCACAGACGAAAATGGAAATCCAGTATTTAAAGCAGGGGATATTATGCTTCCGCCTGGAAAACAGGCCTTTGTCATGTCCCAGGATGATGTGTGCTACTATGAATATATGGACGGCGACGGCTTTGCATCACGCATTGTTGTAGGGGAAGACGGAAAGCCTGTCTGCGAAATGAAGATGGACGATGGCAGCATCTCTGTAGGCGCTTACGATCTGGTTCCTCTCTTAGATGAGTTTATTGAGGAACACCCTGACTTTTCCTACCGCGGAGCTAAGGCAGTTTTAGCCTTCACCGGCTACAATGGAATTCTTGGATACCGTACCGCCGCCTCCTATGGCACAGCGGAGTATCAGGCCGAACATCCTGATTTCAACTATGAGGAGGAGAAAGCACAGGCTGCTAAAGTTGCTCAGGCTCTGAAGGATGATGGCTACGAACTGGCCAGCCACAGTTGGGGGCATCGTGATATGGGGGCTATTTCCATGGAAGATTTTGTCACAGATACGAATAAGTGGGATACAGAGGTAGCACCTCTCATCGGAGGCACCGATATTATCCTCTTCCCCTTCGGCAGTGATATCAGTGACTGGCGTCCATATAAGGATGACAATGAGCGATTCCAATATTTGAAATCTAAGGGATTCCGCTATTTCTGTAATGTAGATTCTTCCCAGTATTATGTGCAGATCGGTACCGATCACATGCGCCAGGGCCGCCGGAATCTGGACGGCTACCGGATGTACTATGATCTGCCGGAATCTAATCCTACAAAAACGCATTTAGATGATCTGTTTAATGTAGAAGAGGTATTCGACCGCTCCAGGCCGACTCCTGTCCCGCCTATGGGCTAAAAGAAACTTCCATTAGGACGCAGTTTCCTATGTCATAAGAAAGGAGCGCTGCCTGTCATCCATACCAGATGACAGGCAGCGCTCCTTTTTTGCTATCTAAAAGTGTCCTTCACCAAATCTCAAGTTTAAAACTGTACAATCTCCTGGATAGGCTCCGCCTGCTCTACATAATCGGCGTAAAGCATAGGGCCGTCTCCCTCGTACTCTGGACTGTACTCATATTCTACGCGGGCCTTTACCTTTACCCATTGCTTTGTCTCTAAAAGCCGGGCATTTTTAGCCTTGCACATAAAACCTAAGAAGGTCATATCTGCCTCACAGCATGTCATGGCCATACGTCCCGGCACAAAGTAATTCTTCGGAAAATCCGGTGTCTTTAAGACCATAGCTGTAAACTCCACAGTCTTTCCTCTGTAGCGATCCGGCTTGTCCAGCATATCAATATACCAGATTCCATAGGCCTCCGGGGAAACTTCAATCACCTCTGCATTAACATCATAAGGCAGGTCTGCTTCTGTCACTTCCTCAATCTGCCCTTCCTCGTCCTCAAAGATAATGTCCACCTGTGGATTCATGCCTTTTAAAATTCTTCTGTAAGAATCCAGATCCTCTGCTTCGTCACAGCGGTTCATAATAATCATCTCTGAATTTCTCACCATAACGCCTATCAGCGGCTTCATGTTATTCAGGTATAGATCAAAGGTAGAACCGTCAACTATTGTGATCTGCTGGTACAGATCCCAGTCTGCCGGAAGCTTCAGTTCTTCCAGATTCCACATACCGTTCCACTCCATAATAACCCGCTCCGGATTATGGAGAAGCTCCAGATCTGACAGGTACTCTGGCGTCAGCTCTGACAAATCATCTACATAGACAGCCTCTGTCCTGTTCTCCTTTAAAAATTCTTCCTCGTACTCCTCCTCGCCTTCCTCGCAGACAATGAGAAGGGTTTTTCCCTCTGTTTTAAAATACTCCTGCTCCATGGTAAACTTGATAAACTCTGTTTTTCCAGCCTCCAGAAAGCCGTTAATTAAAAACAGCGGCATACGTTCTTCCTGCATCTGTTATTCCTCCTGTCTGCTATCTGGCGCTGAAAGCCTCTTCCAGAGCTTTCTCATCTAAATCAGCTCCGATTACGCACACCTTTCCAGTATAGTCGGCAGATCCCTCTCTAATTTCCACCTGCTCCGGAACCAGGTCAAAATGAAGCCATGTTCCGTCTGGAGCTGGTATCATACCCTTAGCTCTCAAAACCTCTCCGTATTTCGTGCCATATGCCAGCTCATCCAGAATTTCTTCCAGTTTCTCTCTTCCCACTCCTGTCACATTCTCACGTCCCCAGCTTGCAAAAACCTCATCTGCATGGTGGTGATGATGGTCGTGGCAGCCACAAGTACAGCCTTCACCATGCTCATGGTGATGATCGTGATCGTGGTGATCATGGTCGTGATGGTCATGGCCGCAGCCACACTCTTCGCCGTGCTCATGGTGATGATCGTGATCGTGGTGATCATGGGCGTGATGGTCATGGCCGCAGCCACACTCTTCGCCGTGCTCATGATGGTGATCGTGATGGCCATGATCATGGGCGTGATCCCTCGCCTCTTTCAGCAGATCCTCCATCATATCATCCTTTTTCTCAATAATCTCAAGCAGCTGAGAACCTGACAGCTGGCTGATTGGAGTAGTCACAATCACTGCGCGCTGATTCTTTTCACGGATCATCTCCACTGCCTTCTGCACCTTTTTAGGATCTGCAATATCCGTTCGGCTAAGAACAATAGTCCCTGCATTTTCAATCTGGTTGTTGAAAAACTCGCCGAAATTCTTCATATACATACGCACCTTTCCTGCGTCTGCCACAGTAACGGCGCTGTTTAACTCTACTTCAATCTCAGAAGCTACATCTCTGACTGCCTTCATCACGTCAGAAAGCTTGCCCACGCCTGAAGGCTCAATGATCACGCGATCCGGAGCATACTTTGTGAGAACCTCAGACAGAGATTTTCCAAAGTCACCTACCAGAGAACAACAGATACATCCTGAATTCATCTCCCGAATCTCGATGCCTGCATCCTTTAAAAATCCTCCGTCAATCCCAATCTCGCCAAATTCATTCTCAATCAGAACTACCTTTTCGCCAGAAATCGCTTCCCCAATCAGGCGTTTAATAAATGTGGTCTTTCCTGCGCCCAGGAATCCAGAAATAATATCAATCTTTGTCATGTCTATCTACCTTCTTTTCTGAAATTTTACTGCAGTTTCTGATGCGGCTGCCGGACAATCCCGGCTGAAGCTGCGTTATTATTTTGACACAAAATGTCCCTAAAGTCAATCTGCCCGCCAGCTCTGTCCGTTTTTAGACCAGTTTCTGCAAAACAATCTCATTCTCCGGCACTGGCCGTCCAAAACAGTATCCCTGAAAGCTGTCCAGATCCCTTTCTTTCAAAAATTCATACTCTACAACTGTCTCCACCCCTTCCAGGCATACTTTAATTCCCGCATCATGACAGATAGCCACCCTGATTCCAAGCGCCCTCAGTTCCTCAAAACGCTCCTCAAACATACAGAGATTTTTCGCCATGCAGCTCTCTGTCAACTCGATAATCAAATTTTGGTATGGAAATTCTTTTTCTTCCACAGTCTGCTTCAAAACAGCTGTAAAATCTTCTTCCAAAATCTGTAAGGCAGATACATTGACGCTTACAGTAAACAACGGATCTTCTTTAACCCAGAGACGTCCAGCCTCCAAAGCAGTCCGCATCACCCACATTCCCACTGGAATAATCATTCCATTTTCTTCCATAACAGGGATAAACTCTGCCGGTGAGACAGGATGTCCGGTCTCATCTTTCCAGCGGAGAAGCGCTTCCACACCTGTGATCCGGCAGGTTCTGGCATGCTACCTAGAGGACTGATAATAAAGGCTGAAATCCTTCATAATCCTGTATGACAGCCTTCTGCAGGCTGTATCAGAAGTGATAACGAACGCTTTTTCCCTTCTAAAATCTGCTTAGAAAATATTTCCAGGCGGTTCTTGCCATGAGATTTCGCATACTGGAGTGCGTAATCTGCATAACGGCACAGTTCATCTACAGTCACCCCGTCTGCGGGATACATGGCGCAGCCGCCTGAAATTCCTACTGTCACCTATTTCTGGCGCACTCCCTCAGATTTTTCAGAGTCTTTTGGATAGCTCTGTACAATTCCATACATTCCTCTGCAGAACCATTTTCAAGAATCACACCCATTTTATCTTTTTCCATACGATATAAGGCGGCATTTCCAGGCAGGATTCCAAGAATAATCCTTCCCGATCTTTTAACATCTGATCTCCAAATTTTCTGTCGAACACTTCATTAATCCGGCGGAAACTGTCCACATCCAGCACCATTACCGCCATCTGTTCTACCATGTCTTCCTTCATCATGCGGTTCAAATCGTTAACAAACTGACTGCGGTTTAAAAGCTGAGTCAGGGGATCCACCTTGTTCTGACGTCCCAGAGGAGTCATAATTCCTGCAAAAAGAGCAGGAGCTCCCTCTGGATCTCTCATAAGCTGTCCCCGGCATCTGAGCCAGATATATTCCCCTCTCCTGTTTCTCGCCCTGAATTCAATCAGATGGCTGTCTTTTTCACATTTTCCTAGTTCCATATTCACTTTTTTAAATCGTTCCCAATCATCTGGGTGAATCAGCTCTTTCCAGAAAGGCAAAGGATTTTCCACTATTTCCCCTGGCAGTTCAAACTCTGCCACCTGCTGAGGGGAATAGTGGAACACTCCTGTTTTCATATCACAAACATAGATAAAATCATCTGTACTCCTTACCAATGCGTGATAGAGTAATTCAGAAGAATATGTAACAACTGGATCCTTTAAACTGCACCTTCCTTTCTCCTGTGTCTGTTTTTTTCATTGTCTTTATCGTCTCCTGCTATTTTTTACCGTAAATTACCGCTGTCTGTTTTCCGCTCTTTTTCGCCTCGTATAAAGCCTCATCTGCTTTTTGGTACAGAGTCTGAAAATCTCTTCCATCTCTGGCTGCCATAGCTACTCCAATGGAAGCTGAAATCTGAACTGTTTTTTTCCTGTCCATATGAAAGATTCAGCTTTTTCAGCAAAATTTCCAGATTTTTCTGTACGATTTCTTCTGGAATGTTGTTAATTAACACCACAAACTCATCTCCAGCCAGCCGGCAGATGATATCATAATTTCTGAAGTGCCGCTGCAGAATAGATGCCACATCCTGAAGTGCCGCATCTCCTGTCTGATGTCCCAGCGTATCGTTCAGCCCTTTAAAATTATCTAAGTCTAATATAATAAACGCATGGCTTTCTGTCTCAGGATCCATGTTATTAAGAAGCTCTGTAATTAGTTCTGTTCCCTTTCCTCTGTTATACAAACCTGTCAGGTAATCTGTTCCTGCCTTCTGCCGGAAAATTTCTATTTCCTGTCTCATCACCAGCTGTTCTGTGATATTTTCAGCCAGTCCCACACATTGAAATACCTTATTCTCGTCATCCAGCAAAGCGCTGATACGGATCTGATAGTGATATCGCTTCTCCCCGTCTTCAAAAACCAGCTGAAATACCTGCGTACCCCGGATCTCCTCCAGGCTGGCGAACAGATCCTGAATCTGCCTTTTAGAATTTTCACCTTCTGGCAGAAACTGCAGAATCTGCTCCGGAGCATTCTCAATTATCTCCGGCAGAGATAATTCCTCCACACATTCCGGATTCAGACACCGGAGCTGTCTTGTTTTCAGATCATAAATAAGAATCAGAGCGTCGCTTTTTCCAATTGCAGCCCGAAGCATCTCATCATTTACCTTCATCTGATGGTACATAGAAAGCGCGTCCTTTTTTTCTTTCATCAGGAAAAGAATAATAGTACCGCAAAGCAGAGCTACGGCTGCCATTACTTTTGCCATTATGATGTAGATATCTTTTCCAGACATCTTTCTTATATAATCAAGAATCTGAGACTGCTTCATTACGGTAATAGAATACCAGTCATTAATTTTAAGAGGAGAAAAATAAATCACATAGTTGATTCCATCTCTGCTGAATTCATCAAGAAACGCTTCTCCCTTCTGTATCCTCGCCTTCACCTGATCTATGCTCTGGCTCATGTTGATATTGCTGATATTCTCAAACAGGTTGTTGCTGTCAAAATGAAAAAAATCTGGATTTCCTCGAAGAATGTAATCCCCGTTCCGATCAACAACGCGGTATTTCTGCTCCTCACCATCCATATCCTGGTGAAGCTGAAATTTATCCACCTCTACTACCCCGTAGAGAACTCCCCTCACCTGATCTTTTCCATCTAAAATCGGTACTGAAATGATAAAAATATGATTATTTTCTATCACCTGGGAATGTTTGTTATCTGTTATCGTATACTTTTTTTCAAGGGCATTTTTAAAATAGGGCTGTTCTGATACGTCCAGCCGTGATCCATTTGTCACCCAGGAGTTTCCTTCCAGATCTGCCAGAGCAAATCTCTGAAAATCCTGCTGCATTTCGTTTGAAATATTTCTCAGGATCTCCATATTCTTTTCTGTGTGAAGTTCTCCCTCCTGAAAAAACTCCGCCATCGCACTCAGCTTTTTTAAGTATCCGCTCAGCTTTGTCTCCAGCACAAGGCTTCCCTGACTTGCAACACGCACCATAGCGTCCAGCTCTAATTGATATTCCCTAGCCTGCATTGCTCTGTTAAAATCAAGCAAAGAAGTAAGCACAAATCCAAAAATCATGAATACAAGGATAATTTTCATAAAATAACTATAATATCTCTTCTTCATAACTGCTTCCCCTTTTCTATTTCTGACTTTTATTTTATCATCAACTGTCTGGGCAGACAACCGTTTGAAGAAAGATTTATGCACTATTTAAAAAGAAATTTCAGCAAAAAAATACAGAAAGCGGTATCCGCGCTCTCTATGCGCCCGTTTTCTGTATTTTTTTCTATATTTTCCTGTTTATTTTTATTTCTGCTGTTTTTTATTGTGTTTTATTTTTCATTCCTGCTGCGCTTAGACGCGACATGGCTCTGGCCAGTTCCCTCTGGTTTCTGTAGTATTCCCTAAGAGACTGTTCCTGGCGCAGCTGTTCCTCCGCTCGTTCCTTTGCCTCCCGGGCCCGGTTAACATCGATATCCTCTGGTCTCTCTGCCGAATGGACGAATACCTTCATCCTGTTATTCACCATTTCCGCAAATCCTGCCCCTGTAGCAATCACTCTTTCTTCCTGCTTTTCTCTGTCTCCATCGTATTTCTGCGGAGCCTCTGCTGGAATAAATCTGGTAATTCCAGGAACCAGAGCGATAACGGTGTTTTCATGATGCGGCAGAAAGGTATGTCCTCCGTCTGTAGAGGGAAGGGTAATTAACCTGGCCCTTCCCTGAAAAAACCGTTCACTGCTGGAATAAATTTCAAGACCAAAACTCTTTTCTGAATCCATAAAGCTCCTCCTCAAAACAGGTTCCTGGTTACTGCTCTGTTTTCCCCCCCTCTGTCTTTGCGATTACTTCGTCAATGGTTCCTACATTGAAAAATGAATTTTCCGGATAGGCATCCATTTTTCCGTCCAAAATCATCTTAAACCCACGAATTGTCTCTTTCAGCGGCACATACTTTCCTGGAATTCCTGTAAAGTTTTCAGCCACATGAAAGGGTTGTGACAGAAACTTCTGAACCTTCCTGGCCCTGAATACGATATTCTTGTCTTCCTCTGAAAGTTCTTCCATTCCCAAGATGGCAATAATATCCTGAAGTTCTCTGTACTTTTGCAGTATCTCCTGGACGCGTCTTGCCGTTTCATAGTGATCTTCACCCACAATGTCAGCTTCCAGAATCCTGGATGTAGACTCCAGTGGATCTACAGCCGGATAAATTCCCTGCTCTACAATTTTTCTGGAAAGTACTGTAGTCGCATCCAGATGAGCAAATGTTGTTGCCGGGGCTGGATCAGTCAAGTCATCAGCCGGCACATATACCGCCTGAACGGAGGTAATGCTTCCTTCCTTTGTGGAGGCAATTCTCTCCTGAAGTTTTCCCATCTCTGTCGCCAGCGTTGGCTGATAGCCTACAGCCGACGGCATTCTCCCCAGAAGAGCCGATACCTCAGATCCAGCCTGCACAAAGCGGAAAATATTATCAATAAACAGAAGTACATCCTGACGCTCCCTGTCCCGAAAATATTCTGCCATGGTAAGACCTGTCTCAGCCACACGCATTCGTGCTCCCGGCGGCTCATTCATCTGCCCAAATACCAGGGCTGTTTTCGAGAGAACTCCTGATTCTTTCATTTCTGTCCACAAATCGTTTCCTTCCCTAGATCGTTCTCCGACTCCAGTAAAAATGGAATATCCCCCATGTTCTGTGGCAATATTCTGAATCAGCTCCTGAATGAGCACCGTTTTGCCAACTCCCGCTCCTCCAAACAGACCGATTTTTCCTCCTTTAGCGTAAGGAGCCAAAAGGTCAATCACTTTGATTCCTGTCTCCAGAATCTCTACTACCGGCTTCTGCTCTGAAAAGGAAGGAGGATCTCTGTGGATTACCCAGTGTTCCTCTTCTTCCAGAGAACTGCCTCCGTCCAGAGTTTCTCCCAGAACATTAAACAGGCGTCCCAAAGTTTTATCTCCTACAGGAACCTGTATTCCCTTTCCTGAAGCCTCCACCTCCATGCCGCGGCAGAGTCCTTCGCTGGCGGACATCATAATGCACCGTACGGTTCTGTTCCCCAGATGCTGGGAAACCTCCATCACACAGGTTTTTTCTCCATTTTTTACCCTCAGGGCATCTTCTATGTGGGGAAGATCCCCATTTTCAAATAAAACATCTACAACAGGTCCCATAACCTGTATAATTCTGCCTTTGTTCATACACCGTCTCCTCTAACGCTTCTTTTTCTGAGCCCCGGCTCCTCCAATTACTTCTGTAATTTCCTGAGTAATCGCCGCCTGTCTCGCTCTGTTATACTGAATAGAAAGTTCCTTCAACATCGCTTTTGCGTTATCTGTGGAAGCCTGCATTGCCATCATTCTGGCATTGTGCTCACTGGCATAGGATTCCACAAGAGCGCCGTAAATGACTCCTACTATATAGCTCGGCACAATGTTATCCATTACCTCTCCTGCGGAAGGAAACAGACGTATTTCTTCCCGATGTACATCTACAGGAAGAGAGATCCGCTTCTGAAATGGATGTTTTAATGGCAGAAGCGTCTCAAGCACAGGTTCCTCCTTTATGGCATTTACCATCTGAGTATAAAGAATCGACACTTCGTCAAACATTCCGTCCAGAAATCCCCCTGCTACTGTTTCCGTAATCATCCTCGCCCTGTGCATGGTTGGTTTCTGAACTGTGTACCGAAAGCTTCCATCCATATCTGCATCCTTTTTGGAAAAATACTGGCGTCCTACAACCCCCAGCACATAGAGCTTTGTGTGGCCAGGCTTTTTCAGCTCGTCTTCTGCCATTTTAATAATATTGTGATTATACGAGCCGTTTAGTCCCTTGTCCGCTGTAACTACTATCAACGCCCGCTTTCTGTCTTCCGGCTTTATCTCCGGCCGGCTGTCCAGATAACGGCTCTCCCTCTCCTCCTCCGGCAAGTGGCGCAAAATTCTCTCCAGAGCCGTATGAACCTCGAAAAAATAAGGTTCCGTATCAGCCAGAATCTTCTTGGCCCGTTTCATTTTAGAAGAGGAAATCATATACATGGCATTCGTAATCTTCATTGTATCCTGGATGCTCTTCATCCTTGTCTGAATTTCCTTTGTGCCGGCCATTTAATCACCCGCCTTTCTCTGCTGCTAAACAGTCTGATCCGCTCTGTACTGGTTTGCAGTCTCAGAGATCTGCTTTTCCATTTCATCCGAAAGCTCACCCGTCTTTTCAATCTCCTCTCCAATCTTAGGGAAACTTCCGTCAAAATAATTTAAAAGCTCTCTCTGGAACGCCCGGACCTTTTTCACATCCATCCCCATAAACACCTGATGTCTGGCAGCGCAGAGTGTAATCACCTGCTCATGAAGACTTAAAGGACTGCCTAACGGCTGTTTCAATAGTTCCATCAATGTTTTTCCATATTGAAGCTGCTGTTTTGTGGAGGCGTCCAGATCAGAGCTGAACTGAGTGAATACTTCCATTTCCCGGTACTGAGCCAGATCGATTCTAATGCTTCCCGATGCTTTTTTCATAGCCTTTGTCTGTGCAGCGCCTCCTACACGGGACACAGAAAGCCCTACGTTAACAGCTGGGCGCTGACCTGCAAAAAATAAGTCTGTCTCAAGGAAAATTTGTCCGTCTGTAATGGAAATAACATTGGTAGGAATATAGGCTGATACATCTCCAGCCTGCGTCTCGATAATCGGAAGCGCGGTAATAGAACCGCCTCCCAGAGTATCGCTTAAACGGCTGGATCGCTCCAGCAGCCTGGAATGAAGATAAAATACATCTCCCGGATAGGCTTCACGTCCTGGCGAACGCTCCAAAAGCAGGGACAGCGCCCGGTAAGCTACCGCATGCTTGCTTAAATCATCGTAGACAATTAATACATCCTTTCCTCTGTACATAAAATACTCTGCCAGAGCTGTTCCAGAGTAGGGAGCAATATACTGAAGGGGCGCACAGTCACTGGCTGAAGCCGCCATAACAATGGAATACTCCATTGCCCCATGTTCTGCAAGGGTGGATACCAGCTTAGCTACAGTAGATGCCTTCTGGCCAATCGCCACATAAATACAGATTACATCTTTTCCCTTCTGGTTTAAAATTGTATCTACAGCAATAGAAGTTTTTCCTGTCTGCCTGTCTCCAATAATCAGTTCTCTCTGTCCCCGTCCAATGGGAAACATGGAATCAATCGAAAGAATCCCTGTCTCAAGCGGTCTGTCTACTGATTTTCTTTCCACAATTCCAGGAGCTTCCTGTTCCACCGGACGATAATCCTCTGCCTTTATTTCTCCCTTTCCATCAATCGGCGCTCCCAGGGCATCCACTACGCGCCCCATAAACGCCTCTCCCACTGGGATTCCTGCTTTTCTCTTCGTCCTGTACACACGGCTTCCTTCGCTGATTCCTGTATCCTTTCCAAACAAAATACAGCCGATGCTGTCCTCTTTGATATCCTGGACCATTCCCTTCAATCCATTTTCAAACAGAAGGATTTCTCCATACATCGCCTGATCCATGCCATAAATTCTGGCGATTCCATCTCCCACGGAAATGACGGTTCCTGTCTCTTCCCCCCTGCATCTGTCATCGTAATTTTTAATCTCTTCCTTCAGAATCGAAATAATATCCTCTGAACTGATCGAACTCACGCGCTTTCACCTCCGCATAAATATTCTCTTAACCGCCTGTAAAAACCTCTGAGGCTTCTGTCATACTCTACGCCTTCCGCTTCCAGGATAAATCCACCTAAAAGGGCAGGATCTATACGGATTTCGAACTCTACTGCCATTTTTCCGAATTTCTTTTTAAGAAAACTTTCAATCTGACATCGCTGTTTCTCTTCAGGAGGCGTTACGCAGGTAATCACTGCTTTCAGGATTCCTCTGCCTTCCTTCTTATATTTGTCATACGCGGCTAAAATCTCCATCAAAGAGGACGCTCTTCCATGGCTGCAGACTGTCTTTAAAAATCCCCGCATCTCCTCCGGAAAGATTCGATCAATGATCCGTTCTTTCTCCTTCAAACATATGACAGGATTTTTCAATGCTTCCCAAAGAACAGGATTATCCTTCAAGAGTTCTGCCGCTTCCGAAACGCGATTTTCCGGCACATGAAGTTCCCAGAGAGCTCTTGCATAGTTATCGAATGTTCCCGCCATGGCTTTCACCTGCTTCCTCTATAAAACGATCATAGGCTGCCAAATCTGCCAGTTCCCCTCTTCCGCTTCCAGCCGCTTTCTCGGCTGCACAGAGAGCTGTCTCGGCAATTCTTGACTTCAGCTGCTCCATGGCCTTTTTCTGTTCAGCCTCCAGCTGTTCCCTGCCGCATTTAAGGCTTTCTGCAGCTTTCATATCCGCCTCTTCCAGAATACGGCTGTATTCTTCGCCAGCTCTTATTCTGGCATTTTCCAGAATACGGCCTGACTGGGCTCTGGCATCCTTCAAGGCGGCTTCGTATTGTTCTTTCAGAGCATCTGCCTCTTCCCTGGCATTTTTTGCCTCCGCCAATCCTGCCTCTATGAAGGCCTGCCTTTTATCCATGATTCCCAAAACAGGTTTTATGAGAAAGTGCTTTAAAAGCAGACAGAGAACAATCAGGTTTATAATGTTATAAACCAAGCTCATATTAAATTGCAGCACCTTATTTCACCTGCCTTTCATAATTACTTCAGGAACAGAATAATAACAAGTGCAATAACAAAGCCGTAAATCGCAGTTGCCTCTGCCAGGGCGCAGCCCAGCAAAAGTGCTTTACTAATTTTACTTTCTGCTTCCGGCTGCCTTGCAATGGCTTCCACTGCTTTTGATGTGGCAATTCCGATTCCAATTCCTGCTCCAATACCTGTAAGAACTGCAACAGCTGCTCCAATCGCGATTAATGTTGTCATAATTTTTTCTCCTCTTCTGATAATATAATTTTAATTTTTCCCTAATCCAGCTGCTCTTTAATGAACAGAGCCGTCAGGAACACGAATACATACGCCTGAATCACCCCATCAAATATGTCAAAGTAAAAACTAAATGGAATTGGAATGATTACAGGTACAACCAGCTTAATAAGTTCCATCACTACAAATGAACCCAGCACATTTCCAAACAAACGCATGCAGAGGGATATTGGTCTGATAAAAATCTCCAAAATATTGATTGGCAGAATCACCGCCACAGGCTCAGCAAAACTTTTTAAAAATCCCCTGGCTCCTTTTTTGTGAAATCCAGCATATTCAATTACTGCAATGCTTATCACAGCCAAGGCTGCCGTCATGTTCAGATCCTTTGTCGGAGGTACAAATCCGACTATTCCTATGAGATTCGCTGCACCGATAAAAACAGCTGTAGAAATCAGATAAGGAATATAATTTTTTCCCTCCTCCCCCACTAAATCCAGGAAAAAGTCTCTGAGAAACCCAATGGAGCTTTCCAGAAACAGCTGGGCCTTTCCAGGATCCTCTACCCTGAGATTTCTCACCAGGATCTTTGATAAGAGAACTAGCGCCGCCATGATTACCCAGGTCACTGCTACCGAATCATAAATCGGTATGCCGCCAAACAACGGAATCGTGAAGGCCACCCTGCAGTTAAGTTCCTCTATCAGGGCATTTGAAAGAGCTTCCGTTTTAATCCCTCCTTTTCAAATAAAAAATGTACTCAGGCACATTCCCGCGCCGATCACAGCCGCCTGCGGCATGTTTCTTCTTCGCGCGAGTGCGCTTCCTAAGCGGAGCGTTTTTTTATGACATAGGACGAATTTTCCTATGTCATGAAAAAGGCAGAAAAACACATGATATGCTTTTCCGCCTTCTCCCCTTAATTGCCCCCTATTATACGCCTATTTGGCTCAGAACAAAATCTGAAAAACTGCCAAAATTTCGTGGGCAAATATTTATTCTTTTGTCTAAATAATTACTTGATTTTTTGATTTAATTCATTTATTT
>ENA-OQAB01000174-OQAB01000174.1-human-gut-metagenome-genome-assembly--contig:-NODE-174-length-37554-cov-4.623106_pt1 | contig 37554 bp, 28 predicted proteins | sample MGYA00242490_ERZ504517 | MGnify/ENA primary metagenome ERZ504517 (study PRJEB26092, sample SAMD00036298) | human gut metagenome | host: Homo sapiens | study: EMG produced TPA metagenomics assembly of...
ATAACGCCGCCGAAGGTATCGAACACAAAGGCAAACAGGCCGAGAATGAATAATCATCAGCGTATTGAGCGTAACAAAACTGTTCTGCGCGCATGCTGAAGGAAATTGTAATGCCGAGCAACAAGGTGATAATATTAGCAAACTCATTCTGCGCTGTTTCAGACAGGCGCTTGAGCACACCGCACTCACGCAGAAGGTTGCCGAACATCAAAAGCCGACCAGAGACACGGACATGGGGGCCACCAGGCCCGCGATGAGCGTCACTAGGATGGGGAACAGGATGCGCGTACGCTTGGAAATCGTTTTCGCCTTAACGTGCGGCATCCGAATGAGGCGTTCCTTCTTTGTGGTGATCGCCTTGATGACGACGGGCTGAATAATGGGCACCAGCGCCATGTAGGAATAAGCCGCCACAGCGATCGCACCGACGTATTTGGAACCGAGCACCTGAGAAACAAGGATGGAGGTAGGGCCGTCCGCCGCACCGATGATACCGATGGAGGCGGCATCCTTTAAGTCAAAGCCCAGAAGCGTAGCCGCAGCAATGGCAAAGAAAATGCCGAACTGCGCTGCCGCGCCGAAGAGGAACATTTTCGGATTGGAAAGCAGCGGGCCAAAATCAATCATTGCGCCGATGCCGATAAACAGCAGGATTGGTAACGCTTCGGATGTTTCAATTCCTACATTGAACAACCACTGGATAATACCATGCGTTTCTCCTACGCCCTGCATCGTCTGATCGAGCACGCCACTGAACGGCAGATTAACCAGAATCGCGCCAAAGCCCATAGGCATCAGCAGTGCAGGCTCAAAATCCTTGCAGATGGCAAGATAGATCAGAACGCCTCCCACAATGTACATCACGACCTGCTGCCAGGTAATCGCAAGCAGCCCTTCCCAAAGGAAGCTCATTTGTTACATTCCCCCTGTATTTTTGGAGTGTTATTTAAAAAACGAGACCTGTGTTCCTCAACTCCCGAAACACAGGTCTCGTCATTTCATGCTAAACCAGAAGTACGCGCAGCCGGGTACTCCACGATGTTGATTTAACCGCACCGCAACCTTTGCCGCCGCGATGCCGACTACTCCCCTATTGACCAGATTTATTATAAACAAATCAACAGGGCATGTCAATCATTCAGAAGGGAATTTTACCTTTTCAGCCTTCTGCAAATCCTTCTCCAGCACGCAGCGCACCGAAAGCGCCGCCCCGGAACAGAGAAACAGCAAGACCACCGGCACAGAATACGGCGCCAAAAGAATCCCCGCCAACAGGGTGGCTGTAACGCCCAGCGCACACGGCAAGGCACGCTGTGGAAAACAAAGCGAAAGCAACCAGGCTCTGCGCCAAGCCGCGCTTTCCCCTTCCCCCTGAAGCGCAAAGAGATAGACTGCCGCGCCGCACAGGATCAGCCACACTGCGCATGCCCCACACACCAAGGCATATCGCCAGACACTTTCCGGCAACAAGAGAATCGCCGCAGCCGCAGCAGCGCCTAATCCGGCCCCGCCGCCCCCTACAATCAGCCCCGACCAAAAGCAGGGCCGGAACGTTTTGCGGAACGCCCCCCAATAATCACGCCAAAGCAAAACCGGTTCATCCCGCACGAGCCTTCCCATCACTGCGGCAAGTGCTCCCAGCGCCGGGCCTATGGTCAGCACCGGCAAGCAAGCGCACAGAAAGAGCAGGTTGAGTTGCATCAGCGTCAAGCCTTCCCGCCAAACAACCCGCAGGATCCGCCCGACTACTGTACGGGGCTCGCGCCGGGCGGGCTGCCCAGCCGTGCTTTCATAAATCAAATGGTATAGATTCAATGCGACGCCTCCTATTCATCCCTTAACTGCGCCTTCCGTCACGCCTTTGATAATATATTTCTGGCAGAAAAGATAAAACAGTACGATCGGCGCCATACACATGAGCAGCCCCGCCGTAGCGAGATCCCATCGCTTGGAAAACTGACCGAAGAACAAAAAGGTTTTCAGCGGCAGCGTCTGCCAGCCCGGCTTATTGATGACAAGCTGAGGCAGAAGAAAATCGTTCCAGAGCCACATTGCATTGAGAATCGCCACAGTGATGAGAATTGTTTTCAAGAGCGGAAAAACGATCAGGAAAAAGGTTTGCACCATGTTGCAGCCGTCGATGCGGGCCGCTTCCTCTAGCTCCACTGGCACATTTTTGATAAAACCGTGCAGCAGAATGATAGAGAGGCTCGATCCAAAACCCAGATACATAAAAACCAAACCGGGGCGGTTCATCAAATTCAGCCCATCCATAAAGCGGATCAGCGGTAGCATGACGCATTGAAAGGGGATTAGCGTTGCAGCCGCATAGAGCAAGAAAATAAACGAACTCATCTTTGTTTTATAACGTGCAAGCACCCATGCCGCCATGGAGCAAAAAATCAAGAGCAGCACGATTGCGCTCACCGTAATGGCAAGCGAATTGCCGAACGAAGTGAAAAAATCCAGTTTTTCGTAGGCTTGCGGGTAATTGCTTGCCGTAAAGGTCTCCCGGTTCGGCAGGGCGAGCACATCAAGATAGATATCCTTCAGAGATTTAAAGGAATTGACGATCAGTATCAGGATCGGAGAGATAAAAAAAGCCGCTAACACAAGCCCAAGAGCTGTGAGAAGCCCCCGGCCGATTCTTTTTGCCGTCATTACATCTCCACCTCTTTCCGTTTGCTGAAATAAAGCTGCGTCAGCCCAATTGCCGCCACGATGACAAGGAAAATAACTGCTTTCGCCTGCGCAAGGCCCAGATCGTTATATCGAAAAGCCGTATTGTAGATATTGAGCGCAATCATTTCTGTGGAGTCGAAGGGTCCGCCATTGGTCAGCGCCAGGTTTTGGTCATAAAGTTTAAAGCAATTGGATAGCGAGAGAAAAAGCCCCACGGTGAATGCGGGAGCAACAAGCGGCAGGGTTATGCTCCTGAGCTTCTGCCAGCTATTCGCGCCGTCAATCTCCGCCGCCTCCAAAAGATTATCCGGGATGTTTTGAAGCTGTGCAATATAAATGACCATCATATAGCCGGAAAGCTGCCAGGTCACCACGATCAGCAGGCCGACAAAGGAGGTTGCCGTATCCGACAACCACCCTTGCAGCCAGGCGATCCCCGTCGCTTTGCCAAGCGCCTCGAAGGCCTGCACAAAGATAAACTGCCAGGTAAAGCCCAGCAGGATGCCGCCGATTAGATTCGGCAAAAAAAACACGCCGCGCATGAGCGTTGTTCCCTTAATTTTGGATGTCACTAGAAGCGCGAGGCAGAACCCCACTAGGTTAACGCTGATAACGGCGCACACGGCAAAGACCGCCGTGAACCCGAATGCCCGCCAGAACTGCGGATCGCTGCGGAAAACCTCCAGATAATTTTTAAGGCCGACAAAATTAACGTCTCCGGAAATGCCGTTCCAGTCCGTTAGGGAATAACCGAGCCCTGTTGCCGCCGGAATGAGCTCGACGATGAGAAACGCCAGCAGTGACGGCAGCAGGAAGCACCAATAGCCCAATTTTGATTTTTTCACACAAGGTTCCTCCTCTCGCCGCCTAATGCGGCGGGATTCGCCGCCCGAATCGGCGGAATTCACCGATTGCAGCGGCGGGATGTAACGGCATGCGCCTCAGGCGGGCTTTCCCCGCCCAAGGCGCTGCGGCTCGCCTTACCGCAGCCATTACTTGCGGTCAGATGCCCATTTTGCTTTTGCATCGCTGATCAGCTTATCCCAAGTTGTCTTTTTTGACACATAGCTTTGAATCGAAGCGCCCAGTGTGTTTTCACCCCAGCCTGTGGGTTCGCCCATAAAGACCCAGGGCGCTGTTTTGCCCGCGTTTGCATACTCGTTCACCGTAGCGCCCAGCGGATCCTTCGGCTTGATATCGCCATAATTCGTATAAGCGGGAATGAAGTTGAATTCCTCCACGACGATCTTTTTCCCCTCTTCCGACTGATAGAGCCAGTTGAGGAAATCTTTTGCGCAGGCTTTATCCGCATCAGACGATTTGCTGTTGACGCACCAGTACATCGGCACGCCAACCGGAATATTTCCCTCGCTGACGCCCTTGAGCGGAATTGGAATCATGCCAAGGCGATCCGCCAGCTTCTGGTCAACCTCCTTGACCTCCGGATAGATCCAGTTGCCCTGCTGCACAGCCGCAACACGTCCAATTGCCAAACCTCCGCCGACGGACATTGAATAATCCACTGCGTTGAGCGCCGCCGGGTTGTTGGCGTGCTTGGTGTACTTCACCTGTAAATCAATCAAATCCTTGAGCTGGGAGGCATATTTAAAATCCAGTGTTTTGGACTCATACGCCTGTTTGTTGCTGTCAAACTCCTGTCCAAGAGCAATGTTTCCGGTGTGAAGGCCGGTGACCCATTTCTCCTTGACCGGGAACTCCAGCACGGCTTCCAGTGCCGGGAATTTGTCCTTGAGCTCGCCCTTATCAATTTTGCTCTTGAGCTCTCCAAAAGCCTTGTCGATTTCGTCATAGGTCTTGAGTTTTGATGCGTCAATTCCCGCCGCCTCAAAGATATCCTTATTATAAACGAAGCCGTAGCCCTCAATCGCATAGGGCATACCGTAAACCTTGCCATCCTGCGTCACATCGTCGAGCAGGCCCTCGACCACATGTTTCGTCCAGCCTTCGCCGCTTAAATCCTCCAGGTTAGAAATCCAGTCTTTCACATCCTGCGGTCCGCCGACGTTGTAAATCTCAGGCTGATCCGCATTTTGCATCTTCGTGCGGAGGGCTGCGCCATAATCTGAGCCGCCGCCCACGGTTTCTAGGTTAATTTTCACATTTGGGTGCGTTTTCATATAGGTTTCCGTTGCCGCTTTGAGCGCGTCGTTAATCTCCACCTTAAATTGGAAGATATCAACCGTGCCCTTCAGATTCGTATTGACATTGCCGGCCGCATTGCTGTTTCCTGTGTTGCCCTCCGGAGCCTCTTCCCGTTTGCAGGCCGCGAGGGTCGGGACGAGCATCAGGCAGGTCAAAAACACTGCCATCCACTTTTTCATCTTCTTCATGTCAAAAATCCTCCATTTGTCATGATTTTCAGCGTTGAGAAACGCCAACGAACATCCCTATTATGTGGAGACAAAGCGCTATTTAAACAAAATTTTTATAGACCAGCCGCTTTTACGATTGCCGAGCGCATTTCGCGGCAATACTACCCTTGGAAAATACCGACACGCATCATAGACAGGAGGACTGCTCCATGGCAAGCATCACGCTGAAAAATATTGTAAAAACGTATGATAACAAGGTAACGGTCATCCCGGGCTTGGATCTCGAAATCCATGACAAGGAATTCATCATCCTCGTCGGGCCCTCAGGCTGCGGCAAATCCACCACGCTGCGAATGATCGCCGGGCTGGAAGAGATAACAGCGGGGGAGCTTTACATCGGTGAAAAAAAGGTCAACAATGTGGCGCCGAAGGACCGGGACATTGCGATGGTTTTTCAAAACTACGCATTATATCCGCATATGACAGTCTATAAAAATATGGCGTTCGGGCTCATGCTGCGCAAAACGCCGCGCGCTGAAATCGACCGCAAAGTGCATGAGGCCGCCCAAACACTTGGCATTGAGGAATACCTCAACCGCAAGCCGCGCGCCCTCTCCGGCGGCCAGCGGCAGCGTGTTGCACTCGGCCGGGCCATGGTGCGCAATCCCTCTGTTTTTCTGCTTGACGAGCCCCTCTCCAACCTGGATGCAAAGCTGCGCACCCAGATGCGCACAGAAATCATCCGCCTACACAAGCAACTGGAAACCACCTTTGTATATGTCACGCATGATCAGACAGAGGCAATGACGATGGCCGACCGCATCGTCGTCATGAAAGACGGTATCATCCAGCAGGTAGACACCCCGCAGGCGCTTTACCACAGCCCTGAAAATCTTTTTGTGGCGGGCTTTATCGGCTCTCCGCAAATGAATTTCATCAATGCGGACGTTATCCTAGACGGCGAAGCGGTCTTTCTCCACTTCGGCGAATGCCGCATCCGTGTGCCCTCGTCCCTATCCTCACACGCGCCACTCCGGGAATATGGGGGCAAACAAATCATTCTCGGCCTGCGCCCAGAGGATTTGCACACAGAAGATTCTTTTTTAGGCCTTGCCGCCGCCGATGCAAAATTCACCGCGCATGTGGAGCTGGCCGAAATGATGGGATCAGAAATATATCTTCACCTGGAGGCAGGCGGCCAAAAGCTCACCGCACGCACACCCTCGCGCGCGCAAATTCAGTCCGGCGACGATCTCCAGCTCGCAATTGATACCAATAAGCTTTATCTATTTGATCACGAAAACGAACAGGCAATCCGATAGGGATGAGGAGCTGGCTGAAAGGCTCCTTACAAAGAAAGGATGGTTACCATCATGCATAAAATAACCCTCCGGCTCGATTCCATTGAACGCGTTAAAGCCTTTGTAGAGCTTGTTTCCCGCTATCCATTCGATACAGATCTTGTTTCCGGGCGCTATACGGTAAACGCCAAATCCATCATGGGCATTTTTAGTCTGGATCTTTCGAAGCCTGTCACGCTGGTCATCCACAGCGAGGACTGTGCAGAGGTTTTCGAACAGCTTCGGGGATATCAGCCCTAATCCAAGCGGCGCTATTGAGAACGCATCCCAGAGCGCATTGCATCATGCATGAATATACGCAGAATGAGCGGGACTGTTGCAAAATATTTCATTTTGTAACAGTCCTTTTTTGCCCTCTTTCCGTCTGATCCGCTTGACTTTTTTCCGTGTATCTGCAATAATAGTTTAAAAATGTACCGTTGAATAGTGAACTATAAAGGAGTGTTCCCATATGCGGGATGTCGTTCGCCTCATCCAGACCGGCAAAATGATCAAACACCTCTATGAAAATCGATGCAAAGAGATCAGCAACAAATATCATCTCACCAAAAATGAAATTGATATTCTCTTATTCCTTGCGAACAACCAGCCCTATGATACCTCGCGGGATATCGTCGAATACCGTGCGCTTTCGAAATCCCATGTCTGCAAATCCGTTGATTCCCTCTTCAGCAGGGGTTATCTCAAGGGTGAGCAAGATCAACGCGACCGCCGCTTAATCCACTTGAAGCTGCAATCCGAGGCCATGCCGGCCGTCCGAGAGGCTCAACAGATGCAGCAGGACTTTTTCAACACGATCTATCGCGGCATTCCAGTAGATGAGCTGGAAACCGTAAAGGCCGCTTTCCGCAAAATGGCCCGCAACATCAGAGAGGATTATCAAAATGGCGGTTAAATTGCTTATCTATCTCATTGCCGGGCTCGGAGCCGGCGTTGGCACCGGTTTGGCAGGGCTTTCTGCCGCTGCGGTCATTTCGCCGATGCTGATTACGTTTTTAAACGTGCCTGCTTATGAAGCGGTTGCCATCGCGCTCGCCTCCGATGTGCTCGCCTCGGCGATCTCCGCCTATACTTATGGGAAACATAAAAATTTAGATATTAAAAACGGCCTTATTATGCTCTGCTCCGTGTTAATATTCACATTGGTAGGCAGCTATATCGCCTCCCTCGTGCCAAACAGCACAATGGGCGGCTTTTCCGTTTTTATGACGACATTGCTCGGCGTTAAGTTTATTGTGAGGCCCGTTATGACCACAAAGGCGGCGCTTTCCGCCAAAAGCACCGGCCGTAAGGCGGTCGAATCCATTTTTTGCGGCGTGTTGATCGGCTTTATCTGTGGGTTTATCGGCGCTGGCGGCGGCATGATGTTGCTGTTAATTCTCACAAGTGTGCTGGGGTACGAATTAAAAACAGCGGTCGGCACCAGCGTGTTTATCATGACGTTTACCGCGCTCACCGGAGCGCTTTCCCATGTGGCGATCGGCGGCATGCCCGACCCGCTCGCATTGAGCGTTTGCATTGCGGCCACCCTAGCTGGTGCGCGTGTGGCCGCCCTGTTTGCCAACAAGGCGAGCCCCAAAATGCTCAACCGGATTACGGGCATCGTGCTGGTGGTGCTGGGTGCTGCGATGATTGCGGTGAAAGTATTTGGCTAATAGAAGAATTAAAAGGGCTGTTGCAAAATGCAAAGCATTTTGCAACAGCCCTTTTCTAAGTTGTTCCTCGTTTTAAATGCAAATGGTTAGTGGATTACGACGCCCTTCTCTTTTCTCTGCTCAGCAAGCTCTCTGGTGACGCGCGCCTTCTTTTCGCCGACCAGGTCATAGAAAAACAGCGGGATCGTGCACAGCAGAAGGGAAACCGCCGGAATAATTGAAATCAGGCTGAACATGCCTGACCGAACCGTGGCGCTCATGGCAAGCGGATTTGCCGTTACATTGGCGCTGATATCCGCCACATTCAGATTAACAATCATATACATCACAATAATAAAGCTTGTACTGAGAGCGTTTCCGAGCTTATTCACAAAACTCTGCACCGCTGAGCCCATCCCTGTAAGCCGCGTGCCGGTTTGCCATTCCATATAATCCAGGCAGTCCCCGATCATTGCGCCGAGGCAAACATTAATCGCGCCCAACGGGATGCAAGAGATGACAAAAAACGGAATGCACAGCCAGAAGCGCTCATATCCCAAAAACCAGATTACCATGCTGGAGGCCGCTCCCACAAGAGAGGTAGAAATAATCAGCTGCTTATAGTTGAATTTTTTAAACAACGCCGGCATCAGCAGCATCGCCCCAAACATGCCCACCGCGCTTGCCACCTGGAAAACGGTGGAAACCAGGCTGATGTTGCCCTGAAGGGCAGCTTCCTTCTCCGCGCCAACCAAGCCGGTTAAATCCTTGCCGATATAGAAGCTGTAGCGCGCCACATGAACCGCGCCTGCCTGATACATATACCGGGCCGAGGATAAAATGCCCATGATCGCGGTCAGCATCAACGGTTTACAGCCGAGGATAAGCTGGAGGGCAGTTTTCTCCCCTTTCTTCCGCTTTGGCGGGTTGGGGAGCACAATATGCTCCTTAGCTTTAAAATAAACGCGCGCAAACAAAATGTTGCCGAGGATGGCGCAAATGAGCGCAATCGTCATATATTTCGTCTTTTCAAGCTCCGTGCCGCTGAGGTTGAATTTTGGCAAGATAAACCCGAGGGCCATAAAAAATACGATTGGCACAGCCGAGCCTACGCCATTCGCCGTTTTGCCCTTGCTGATGATCTCGCCGCGCTCCGCAGGATCCGGCGTCATCACATTCGGCAGACTCCAAAACGGCACGTCGGATGCGGTGTAGATCATGCCCCAGGCAACATAGGTGACCGCCGCATATACCATCAACTGTGTTCCAGACAGCTTGGGCGCATAAAACAGAAGGATCGTCAGAATGGCTATCGGGATTGGAGTATACAGTAGATAGGGGCGCATTTTTCCACGCTTTGGGTTCGCGCGGTCGGCAATATAGCCCATGATCGGGTCGTTGACCGCATCCCAAACGCGTGCAAGCAGCATCAGCAGGAGCACAAAAACCGGCGCGAGCTTGAGCACATTCATATAAAAATCGGATATATAGGAGCTCATAATCGCATAAACCATGCCCTGGCCGAGCGCGCCCACCGCATAAGCCATCCATTCTTTTTTGGGTACATATCGTTCCATCAGGTCGCTTCTCCTCTCTTATTCCGGAATATAACGGGGGACTTCGAGCACTGCATCATTGTCAGGGAAACCTGCATCGTGTAAAACCCCTTCCAGCACATAGTTAAAATCCACATCCGGTTTCAGCCTGTGCAGCAACGGGGAAATCCTGCCATAAAGCGCCATAAAGGAATCATGCTCCGGCGTGCCGGGCGCATAAGGTTCATCACCGCCATAGAGGTTTCGGATCACCGCGATGAGGAAATCGCACAGCCTTACAGAATCCATTTCTTTTGCAATTTTGGATTTACAGCCCAGCATCCGGCCCGCCTTCTCAAAGGTCAGCCGGCTGAGAAACTTCCCCAATGCATGGAGCGGTACGCGCAGTTTTTCGGCTGTTTCTCGCGGTAGACTGAAGCTTGGAGAGATTTCACAGAACCGATCGTAATCGTTTGCGAGCGAATCAAAAATATCGCGCAGCATAAATTCAAAATGGTCGCGGCTATATGTGAGATAGGCCTTTCCACCCATATCGAAGGCCGGATTCTCGATGTGCTGCGTCTCGATTTTCATCAATTGCCCGTCCAGCGTCATTTTGCGGATGGGGCTCGGGTAACCGATCAGGCTCGCCGTGTTGATTTCAAATAGGAGGTTCCCCCGCGGGCTTTCATAGAAGCTGATATTCTGCATATGCGTATGCCCCGTGAACAGGAAACGCACGCCGAAATCCGCAAGCAGCTGCGCAACGGTTTCCCCATTTGCGAGCATTTCTCCGGGGGAAAAGACCGGATAGATCGGGCTTGGCGGCAGCAAGGGATGATGCCCCATTGCGAGCAGCACGTCTCCGCTCTCTCGGCCGAGGCGCAGCTGCTCTTGCAGCCATATCATCTGCGCGTTGCTATAGCCATAAAAGTTGTTTTCAAAGCCGTTTCCATCATCGTTGAGCACAAAGAGCCGATAGCCCTCTGCAATGCGCGATACATAGGAAAAGCTCGCCTCATGGACGGATAGCGCATCCCTCGGCCCAAAATCCCAGTAAAGCTCCAGCAGCTCAGGCTTTGACAGGCCGTCGGTGATATATTCGCCTCTTTCTGCGGAATAGCCCTTTGGCTCCGGGTGGATATCGTGTGTTGCGGTGAGCACAAAAACCCGTTTTCCGCCTGCCGCTAAGCGGTCGAGCTTCTTTTTCAGCTCCAGATGCCCTGCCTTTTCCCCATCACAAACAAGATCTCCGCTAATCAGGACGATTTCCGTCTCCCGGTCTGCGATCAGCTTTTCAAATGCGCAGTCGATGATCGCCTCGCTCTCCGCCACGCATTTCTGATCGTATTTTGCTCTGCGCTCCCACTCCGGGCCGCATGCGCCGAGCGATTGTGCGGCGTAGAAATGCAAATCCGTAATTTGATAAAACGTTAGAATCCTTTTCACACCCTTTCCATGTCATATCCGCCAGACGAACCGTGAATGGAGGGCATCACCCCCTGGCGCCGACGGTGAGTTTGTTCTATAATACCATAAATTTTATGAAAAACAAATCATATTTATTAAATTAATCAAATTTTAAAACTCGAGCCATCGCCTGATAAAAAAGGCGATGGCTCGAGTTTGTTTTACGTCCATCCGTGATGCAAAACGGATTATTTTTCATATTCCCCATCCCTAAAACAGCCCTGATCCTCTTCTTCCGGCTGTTCTATCCGGCCTGCACGGCGCTGCTTCAGCTCCCGCAGCATCGTCTCCCTTTTTTCACCTACCAAATCATAGGTAAAAAACGGAATCGCACTTAAAAGGTAAACAACCGCAGGAATCAGCGTATAGATCGTAAAAATCCGTCTCTGCACCACCTCTGTCTGCTGCACACGAGCATTGCCCTCCTGCGTTACATAGCCGATGGCTGAAAGCAAACATGCGCTGATGGATTGGATGACGGTGTTACCAATTTTTTGCGTTGTAATTTTCATCGAAAAGCCAACTCCCTCGTTGCGCTTTCCCGTGCGCCATTCCGAGTAATCCGTCGCCTCGGCCATCATCTCGTTGAGGATAATATTACAAGGCGAACTAATCAGGCCAAAGAGGAATTGGCCAACCATGATCGCGGGCACAACCACAATCGGGCGAGTATAATATTTGATGCCAATCAAATAAATAAACAACCAAATCGCCCCGAAGCCGCACTGGCACAAGAGCATGAACTGCCGGTTGTTGAACCTTTTTTTGATAACCGGCAGGAGCGCATAGGAAAACAGCCACGTAATCGCAGCAGGAATCTGCGAGAGAACGGATAGGCTCGCAGACCCCAGCACATCGATGAAATAATAATTCATGAAGGCATATCCAATCCCGCTCAGCGAAAGGATCAAGCCGGATAGCACAATTGACCGCAGAGCAGAGTTATGGAGCAACTCCGCCGCACTTTCGCGGAGGCCAGGGCGGTTTGAGGATTGCTCGACACGTTCCTTCACAAAGAATCCTGCCAAGGAAAACAGGCCGATTCCCACAACGCCGCCGATCATCCCAAACAGAAAAAATACATTCGACATGCTGAGCCTGGAGCCAGGCGACGCCGCATAATCCATCAGAAACGGAACCAGGAGATAGGGAAATGCGGAGCAGACGTTGATCGCTACGTTCATGGAGGTCATCACGCGCCGCCTGTCCCCCGGATGCGGCGAGATCGCCGCAGACAGCCCCCAATAGGATACATCCGTAATCGTGTAGCACAGTTCCCATAAGAAATAGGATACAAACATAAAAATCACTTTTAACGGCGCCGTCGGAGAGGCCTCGCGGAGCAATAGCGGCCCGGAAAACAGCAGCACCGTACATGCTGCCAGAGGCAGAGAAAGCGTGCGGAGATAGGGCACCATCTTCCCCCATTTTGTCCGCGTACGGTCGATTAGAAAGCCCGCCAGCGGATTGTTGACAATATCCCAAATCCCCTCTAAAAGCAGCATGATGCTCACGATTTGGGGATGGATGCCAAAAACGTTGATGTAGTAATACATCAGATACCCGGTCACCAGCGCATAGCAAAAGTTCTGCCCACCACCCGCGAGGCTATAGGCGGCAATCTCCCCTTTGCCCACAAGCCGCTTCTCCTCATGCAGTTCCTGCTTCATAAAAAATGCATCTCCCTCCCTGCTTTTGCATTTATCATAGCAGATAGAAAGACGTATGTCAAATATAATTTAATGATTAACTAATATTATTTTAAATCAAACAGCTTGACAAACACTGCCCGCATTTTTTCGAGCTTTTCCGGAACGAGGCTGAAGTAGATACGTTTTTGATTCTCCCGATCCGTTGTCATGGCGGCCAGGCCATTTTGCAGAAGGATATCCGTGTGGTGCATGATCGTCGCGGGGGTCAGCCCAAGCGCCTGCGCCAGCTCCCGATTATAACAAGGGCGTTGTTTGAGCAGCAGCAGAATTTCCATGCGGGTAGGGTCGCTCATCGCCTTGCATGCGCCCGTTAAAAATAGCTTTTCATCATTCCTTATTTCCTCTGGACGCTCATCAACGTTAAACATGCCATAATAATATGCGTCGTCAATGAAAAAGGAGGTTGTGTAAAGGCTCAGCTGTGGATAGATGTGCCGAATCTTCGCCCCACGCTCTACAATGCCCTTTGAAAAAAACTCCTCTGCTGAGCTCCAGCTCGAGGCGATAAAGGCTTGCGCCTCTTCCCGCACCAGCGACCACGCATCCTCCATGACAGGCACGTTTTCCCGGATCAGGCGGGCGAGCGCGGTCAGATACAGCGACGGCCGCTCCGCCACAGCGCGCAGCTCGTCCCCACTCATCCCCGCCTCTATATAAGCGTTGAAATCGCTACTCTCGCATTGGCTGATGCGCTCCAAGTAGCCTCCGCTGTTGTAAATAAAAAGATAGCTTTCCTCAAGCAGCCTTCTCAACGCCTCCTCTGAGCGTTCCTCCGCATCAAACGGCAGGTTTTTATCCATTAAAAACGGCAGTATCATAATCAGATAATCGTTTACACACATATCACGGAAAAAGAAGTTAAAATATTCATCATGCACGGCCTTCTCCCGGAATGCCGCCACATATTTCCGATGCAGGCCCTCATGCTCCCGATAGAAGGCGAGCTCATCCCCAGCCTCGCTATCAATTGCCCCCAGCAGGCGAATCATGATCTCCAGGTTTTCTGAAAGATAGAGCAGAGCAAGCGTTTCGCAGATCGGCTCTGGCCTTTGGTGGATAATCGGATTCATAGCGGCACATCCTTTCGACAGTCTCGTTTCATTATAAATGAAATTTCCCAGATGAGCAAGCATGGCCGGCCGGAAAGAAGGGATAACAATAAATAAGGTTTTTATTTTACCGCAAGATGGTATATACTATTCTTAAGCTTCAGAAAGAGGTGGCTCCATGGGTGAAAAAACAACAAAAAGGTAAAACGCGCGCACATCCCCTACACCAACCGGGAGCTGAGCTGGCTCGCCTTTAATGAGCGTGTGCTGGAGGAAGCGTATGAAAAGGAGAATCCGCTGCTTGAACGCCTGAAATTCCTTTCCATTACCGCTTCTAACCTCGACGAATTTTTTCCATGGTGCGTGTTGCAGGCCTGCGCGAGCAGGCGCGCATGGGCGTGAAAAAGCCGTATCCCATTGGTCAATCCCCGGCCGCGCAACTGCGTCAAATCAGCGAGCAGGCGCACTTCCTTTGCCAAAAGCAATATAATTGCCTACGCCATTCGCTGCTCCCCATGCTACGCAAGCAGGATATCCTGCTCGTGCATTTCAACGAGCTGGATGCAAAACAAAAAAAACGTCGCGCGGTATTTCGAACACACGATTTTCCCGGTTCTCACTCCGCTTGCCGTCGATCAGAGTCGCCCTTTTCCTACTGCTTGCAAACCGCTCGTTGAATCTGGCGGTGCGGCTAAAAAAGGGAAAGAAACGCATTTTGCCGTCGTCCAGGTTCCATCGATCCTTCCTCGATTCATTGCGGTTCCAAACGAAAAAAAGCAATCTTTCATCCTTCTGGAGGAGGTTATCATCGCCTACCTTCCGAAACTCCTCGAAACGCATGAGGTCAAGGCCGTATCCTTGTTCCGCATTACGCGCAATGCCGATCTGAGCATCAATGAGGAGGCAGAGGACCTGCTGCAAGAAATTCAGAAATCCATCAAAAAGCGCAAACGCGGCCGCCCGGTGCGGCTGGAAATCCATACCAAATGCGATGAAGAAACGCGCCGCTTTTTAATTGGTGCGCTCGATGTGCGGGAGGCGGACGTCTACCCCTGCGCGGGGCCGCTCGATCTAACGGCATGGTCAAAGCTTGCATCCATGGTCAAAGGCCATGCCGCCTTGCGCCTTGCGCCGGTTATGCCCGCTTTTCCCGCTGATTTCTTCGGCTGTGAAGAGGATCTCTTTGCCGCGATCCGTGCGCGCGATCGATTCGTTCACCATCCCTATGAAAGCTTCGGCTGTGTGATCAAATTTTTGGCCGATGCTGCCGAGGACCCTAACGTGTTGGCGATCAAGCAAACGCTTTACCGCGTGAGCGGCAACTCACCCATTGTGCGGGCATTGATGCGCGCGGCGGAAAACGGCAAGCAAGTTACCGTTTTGGTCGAGCTTAAGGCTCGCTTTGACGAAGAGAACAATATCAACTGGGCCAAAAAGCTGGAGCAGGCGGGCTGCCACGTCATCTACGGCCTTGCAGGCCTTAAAACGCACTGCAAAATCCTGCTCATTGTCCGCCAAGATAAAGACGGGATCCGCCGATACCTCCACCTAGGCACTGGTAACTATAATGACAGCACCGCAAAGCTCTATACGGATATGGGGCTATTTACCTGCCGTGAGGAATATGGAGCTGATGCCTCCCTGCTCTTTAACCTGCTGACCGGTTACTCCCGTCCGCCGCAATACCAAAAATTCATCACCGCGCCGGACGACCTGCGCCCCTTTTTCTATGAACGTATCGAAAAAGAAACGCAGAATGCACTTGATGGCAAGCCCTCCGGCATCCTAATCAAGGTGAATTCCTTGCTCGATTATGAGATCATTGAGAGGCTGTACAAAGCATCCCAGGCAGGCGTGGAAATCCACCTGATTGTGCGTGGCATCTGCTCCTTGGTGCCAGGTGTGGAAGGCGTCAGCGAGCATATATCCGTGCGCTCCATTGTCGGCCGGTTTCTCGAGCATAGCCGCATCTTCCGCTTTGAAAACGGCGGCGATCCGCTGCTCTATCTCGGCAGCGCGGATCTGATGCCCCGCAACCTTGACCGCCGCGTGGAGCTTCTGTTTCCCGTGGAGGAGGCAAAAATCCGGATGCGCCTCGAAGCAGTGCTTGCGATGCAGCTGGAGGATACTGTCAATTCCCGCATCCAAGGGCCGGATGCACTCTACCGGATGGCGCCACGCCGTGGGAAGCATCCGATGGACTCTCAGTCAGCTTTTTTAAAGCTTTCCCAGGAGCGGGAACAAGCCTATCTGGCGGAACAATCGGAAAACACGCGCTTTCTCCCTTGCTTGAAGGCGGACGGGGAAAGCGCCCCATCAAAGCAGTAGAAAGGAAGCGGAACTGATGAAACGAATTGGCATGCTCACGAGCGGCGGCGACTGCCAGGGCCTCAACCCTGCCCTGCGCGGCCTTGCAAAAGCACTCTACCATGAATTTGACGGCGACGTGGAGATTTACGGCTTCGCCGACGGCTACCGCGGCTTAATTGAAGACGATCACAAGGTGATGGAGCCGGAGGATTTTTCCGGCATCCTTACCCGTGGCGGCACCATCCTCGGCACCTCCCGCCAGCCGTTCAAATTGATGCGCAAAAAGGCGGATGACAGCAGCGTAGACAAAATCGAGGCCATGAAGAAAAACTACAAAAAGCTCAGGCTCGACGCCCTTGTCATTCTCGGCGGCAACGGCACGCACAAAACGGCGAACCTGCTCCATGAAGAAGGGCTCCATATTGTTACCATGCCAAAAACCATTGATAACGATATCTGGGGCACCGATATGACCTTCGGCTTCCAGAGCGCGGTAGATGTGGCGACCAACGTGATCGACTGCATCCACACCACCGCCACCTCGCACGGGCGCATCTTCGTCGTGGAGATCATGGGGCACAAGGTCGGCTGGCTGACCCTGCACGCCGGGATCGCGGGCGGCGCGGATATCATCCTGCTGCCGGAAATCCCCTACTCTGTGGACAAAATTGCCGCAGCACTGTTGAAAAGAGAGCGGCAAGGCAAAAATTTTTCGATCATCGCCGTAGCGGAGGGCGCAATCTCAGTGGCGGACGCCGCCCTGAGCAAAAAAGAGCGCAAAGCAAAGGCAGCCCAGAGCCCCTATCCCTCCAAGGCCTATGAGCTTGCGGATGAGCTGGGCAAGGAAACCGGGCAGGAAATTCGCATCTGTGTGCCAGGCCACATCCAGCGCGGCGGCAGCCCCTGCCCTTACGACCGCGTGCTCTCCACTCGCCTGGGCGCAGCGGCGGCGCGGCTTGTGAAAGAAGAAAAATTCGGCTTTATGGTCGCCGTCAAGGGAGCAGAAATCAAGCCCGTCCCGCTTGGGGAGGTGGCGGGCAAGCTGAAATTCGTGCCAGACTCCTGCGGCCTGATTCAGACGGCGCGTGATATGGACGTTTCGTTTGGCGACGGGGAATAACAGCTTCCGCCATTGCCCGGCAACAAGCGAGTTCTATTGGATCGCCCTGTTATCAAACATTTAGCCCGGCTCCCTTCAGCAGGAAGCCGGGCCATTTTTATCCATGCTTCAAATCAGGCTCACTGTTCGCCGCGTGTCTTTTTGCGCCGCATTGTTTCCGCCAGCACCAGCGCCGCGAGCGCAGTTACCGGAACGGCAATGAGCAATGCGGAAGTATCATCCCCCGTCAGCGGGTTCTCCGCGTTCTCAGCGGTGGTCGGCGCCGTTGTCTGTGTATGCTCCGGCGCAGTGGTTGTCGGCGCTGTCACATCACCCGCCGGATCCGTGTCCGGCGTTTGCGTTTGATCCGGCTGTTTCGTATCCTCCGGTTTGGTGGTATCGGTTGTGACTGGCGCGGTAGTTGATTCATCAGGCTTTGAAACATCCGTGCTGGAATCCGGCACATCCGCTGTTTTCTTCTCGATTGCAAAGGAATCGATGCGGCTCGTTCCGTCCGCGCCTACGGTGTATGCGTCAAAATAGAGCGTATCGCCAACAATTTGGAAGGCGGAGAAGATCGGGTCGTTCGCATCCGCCAGCTTTTCGGCGCGCGGGAAGAGCTTGTCGGTCTCAGCCGGATCCTTCGTCACATAAGTCTTTACGCCGGAGCAGCCGCTGATGACATAGATGCTGCCCGTCGGGTCAAGCTTCGCCGTGTAGTTTCTCCCGCCGTAGGTAACGGTCTTGGTTTTCGTCTGGACAACCTCGTTATTGTTCATCACGCCGGTGCGCAGATACACATGGTCATGCCCCTGCAAAACCACATCAATGCCAAGCTCCGGCATAAGGGTGCTCAGCTCCTTGCGCAGTTGGATCACATCGTCGTCGTCAAAGTGCGAGCCGTTGGAATACGGAGCCTTGTGCAGCGCCACGATCTTCCACTGTGCGTCGCTCTGCGCCGCATCCTGTTTCAGCCATTCCATCTGATCCTTGCTCAGGCCCTGCTCTTCGGAGAGGTTATTGGTGTTAAGCACCATAAAGTGCGCATTGTTATAATCAAAAGAATAATAAACGCCGCTCGACGTATCCTGCTTCGGCACATTGGACAGAATAAAATTCTGATCGATCGCAAATTCGCTCTTTGCCTCATGGTTGCCCGCCGTAGGCATGAGCACGGTTTTCATCAGGCGGTCAGCGCCCGTGTTGAAGAGCCACTGCCATTGGTTTGCGTTGTCGCCCTTATCCACATGGTCTCCCGTGTGCATGATGAAATCCGCATCCGGATACATTTTATATGCCGTGTCGAGCACCTTCGCCCAAGAGCGGCTATACTGACGCTCGCTCTGGGATTGGCTGTCGCTCATATGGAAGAAGGTCAGTTGGTTGGAACGGTCAGCCGTTTCAATCACGCCTGCATCGCTCCACCAGCCCTTCTCCGCGTCGCCCACGCGGAAGCAGTATTTTTCCCCAGCCTTCAGGCCCGTGATCTCTACCATATGGCGCGTTACGTCAAAATAATACGGGAACAGGCCAAACACGCCGATATCGATGCCAGGGAACTGGAGCTTCGCGGTCTCTTCGCTCGCCTTTACCTTCACGCCCGCGGGCAGCTGATTGCTAAACTGCGGGTTTTCACTGTAGGGAACAATCTGGATATCCGTGTTGTAAGGCTTCACCTTCGCGCCGTCCACCGTGCATTTGGTATACCAGTTGATGTTGCGCGTTGTCGCGGCATCCGTGCCGAAGGTCATGCCGATATTTGACGGCCTGCGGTAATTTTCCGCCGTGGCCTCGACCGGCACTTTTCCAGTATAAAGGAGCGTCGCCGTGCTGTCCATCCGCTCTGCCGGGTTATCGTCGATAAAGAAATCATCCACAATATAGGCAACCTCGTGGCCCACGGATTCAATCTGGCTGTCTGTCAGGTATTCTTCAATATAATGGTCGAGAATTGCGTTGATGCTATTATAGGGGATGATGTTCAGCCCGGATAGAAGCTTGAACGCGAAATCGACGATCTTTTTGTAGCTCGGGTCGCCCTGCGTGACGAGCTTGAGCAACATCTGGAGCGCGTCCGCCGTGTGGGAGCCGAAGGAACCATCCGGGAATAAGGCATTGATACGGAACTCCAAGCTCGGCAAAATCTCGCCCTGCACTAGATCGTTGAGCAAAATATCGATCAGCTCATCGATGAGCCGCTGCGCCGTATCACCGTTTTCAAAGCCTTCCAACGCCTGCGCGACGAATTGATCCGGCTGATCGCCAGCCGCCACATAGTGGCCATTTCGGAAGGCTACGCCAGTTTCGTCGCCAGCCGTATAGGAGTGCATTACGCAGAGCACAAGGTCGCCCAGGGTTCCATAGGTTTTGCCTTCACCGATATGATACCGTTTGGCATAATCTGCGCTCGGCGGCGTATCCGCCACCTTGAAGTTGACCAGCTTCTCAATGGAGCCTTTCAGAATCTCCATCGTCTGCTGCGGATCCTTCAGGTATTTGTTCTCGATCTGGCCAAAGAGATCTTCCAGAAACGCCATCACATTTTTTGACTGTGAAAATATCGTAGCCGAGAATGCTCACGCCGTCGCCCAGGAAGCCCTTGAGAATTCCCTCAAGATCAATGCCGTTGTTTTTCAGCAGGTTCATCAGCCCGCCTGCGGCCGATATTGTATCCAACCCGCTCGCAAGGAAACCGCTCGCCATGGTGGTGATAAAATCGATCGAATTGCCCTTGCAGTTGGAAAATGCGTAGGAATACTCCTGATAATTTGGATAGGTCTCCCCATCCAGCTCATAGCGGTAGTTCCCATCCGCCGGGCGAAGAACAACCGTCTGATTTGCATTGTGCGGATCCGTATCCACCTTCTGCACCCTATCTACTGGATAGGTGTTAACCTCAAGGGAAAGCTGATTTTCTCCCTTTGTATTGTCAAACCGCGCCTCACGGAAAAAAATTCGGGTAGCCCGAGAGGGAATTTGTTTGGATATCATAGATCGTTTCGCCGTTGTCGGACACCGCCTTAGCAATATCGTTTTTGGTGCATGTGGCCGGTAAATACATAGTGCATGCCCGCGTCCGCCAGCGCTTCTGCCACGTTCTGATAGTTATCCAGGCAGAAATCCTGCGCAATCGTCGCCTCCAGCCACATGTGGGGCACCAGGCTGAAATGCGTTAAGCCGATGATCGTCTCGCCCTTTGCCCGGGCCTGAGCGCACTGGTCGAGCACCCACTCAAGAAAATCGTCGGAGTAATTGCCGCCCGTTTCATGCCCTCCGGAGTGGTCGGGATCCATATTATCCGGGCTGTATTTGCCGCCGTCCATCGCAATCAGGCGATAGCCGCCCTCCAGGCTGACCGCGTAAGAAAGCCCGTTGGCCTCTTTCCCCTTGGGCGGTGTATAGAGAGAGCCATCTTTTTCCGCCAGGTCATAGCCAAGATTTTGATAAATCTCCTTAAACTGCTTCGGCGAGGTGACAAGGCTCTGATCCTTCACCTCTTTGCCGGAAGTGAAAGAGGCGGCGTCATAGTTATTAATATCATGGTTGCCGTTGATGACGAGCACCTGTGCGCCCGTATCCTTTTCAAACTGCTCAAGCTTTGCCGCAATGCCCTTGTGCGCTTCTGTCTCGCTATCTTTCGTCAGGTCGCCCGGAATGAGGACATATTTCAGCCCTTTATCCTTCACGTCCTGTGCCATCGCGGCAAGGGCTGCGTCTATGAGCCCGCCGGTCTGCGGGAACTGTTTGCCCTTGACCCGGCAAAACTCGTTGAACGTCTCCCAACCCTGCTCATCGCCGTCCGCTGGCATGAGTGAGCGCGGATAATAGTGCGTATCCGACATCACGCCAAACGTGACCGGCGCTGTTTCCACCGTGCGCGCGAACGCGCCGAACGGCACAGCCACCGCAATGAGCACAACCGCCAAAAGAATGGCCAGCGTACTTTTCAGATGTTTCTTCATGATTCTCCTCCTTTTTGCACGGAGCCCCAGCTTCCGTTGGAAGGGCCTTTCCCCCTTGTGAAAGCGGCGCTTCCGTTTTCCGACCGCTGCCTGCATTCTCCATCCGACAGGCAGCATTTTCATACGGGGTATAGTATACCATAAACGTTTCGTTGTTATAGTTCTTTAAGCAAAATACGTTTGTGTTTTTTATTAAATTTATACAAAATAAATGTCAAAACATCGCAAAGATTGACAGTTCATTCTGTAAATTTTGAATCCGACCAGAAGTTTAGATTGAAAAGCCCTGCCAGATATGCTAGTATGATTTTAATCTTATTGAAAAATCAGGAGGCCATATGAAATACGTCATCAATCGGGAAAATTATAAAAAATTTCCCCTCTTTGAGGTGAACAAATGCGAAGGGCGCGCCTATTTCATTCCCTATTCCAACCGTGAGACGCTCGCCGCCACCTCTTGTTTAGAGGAGCGCTACAAAAGTGACCTGGTGACTGTCCTATCCGGAGAGTGGGATTTTCACTATTACGACAAGGTATCGAAATTGCCACAGCCGCTCGACACCGACGTAGAAGCCTTCGACCGTATTCAAGTGCCATCCGATTGGCAACGCACAGGCTATGAGCCGCCATTCTATGTTAATCAGCGTTATCAATTCCCCTGCAAGCCACCGAAAATCCCGACGGATATCCCCGTGGGCGTTTATCGCAAAATCTTCTCGCTCGAAACGCTGAGCGATCAATTTATTCTGACCTTCCTCGGCGTCATCTCTTCCCTCGACGTTTACATAAACGGCCAATATGTGGGCTACAGCGAGGGCGCGCATAACTCTGCTGAATTTGATGTGCAGCCTTTCCTGCGGGAAGGGGAAAACGAGCTGGTCGCCGTCGTCTTTAAATATTCCAACGGGACCTATCTGGAATGCCAGGATATGTTCCGTGAAAACGGCATTTTCCGCGATGTGCTGCTTTCCCGCCGCGCGGCTACCTGCCTCAACGATTATCAGATCAAAACGAAGAAAACCGGGAACACCTATTCCCTTTCCGGAAAGGTGGAGCTTGCCGGCAATCCTGCCGGGCACACTGTTCAGATTACGATCATGGCGGGCAACAGCATGGTTTCTACACAGGAGGTAACGGCACAGCAATCTACCGCCTTCTCCTTCCAGGACCTTGCCGTGCGGGAGTGGAGCGCGGAAATCCCCACGGTATATGAAACCTATATTACATTAAAAAAAGACGGCCAGCCAGTGGAAAGCTTGCGCAACTATACAGGCTTCCGCAGCATTACTATTAAAAAAGACGTTTTCACCTTAAACGGCAAGGCGATCAAGCTGAAGGGAGTCAATCACCACGATACTTCCCTGAAGGGCTATGTGATGGATGCAGAGGATCTTTTACGCGACGTAACGCTGATGAAAAGCCTCAATGTAAACGCCGTGCGTACCTCCCACTATCCGCCGGACCCCATGTTTTTAACCCTGTGTGATCTTTATGGGCTCTATGTGGTAGATGAGGCTGATATCGAAACGCATGGCACCTGCTGCGATCCGATCTACTGGCCAAACCGAATCAGTAATCATAAAAAGTGGCTCCAGCATTACCTCGACCGCGTCCGGCGCATGTATCTGCGCGACCGCAACCATCCCTGTATCGTGCTCTGGTCACTGGGCAACGAGGCGGGAGGCTGGAAGAATCAGGATGCCTGCTGCGAATACCTGCATCACGTCTGCCCGGAGATTCCGGTGCATTACGAAGGCGTGATCCGCACCAGACGCCTTGCATACGATGTGATCTCCGAAATGTATCCGCATATCGACCATGTGCGTGAAGTAGGCGAACGCCGTGAGAAAAAGAAGCTGGGCGAAAAGCCTTTCTTTATGTGTGAATATGCGCACGCCATGGGGGTTGGCCCTGGCGGCCTCGCGGAATATTGGGATGCCGTGCTCTCCAGCGACCGGCTGATGGGCGGCTGCATTTGGGAGTGGGCGGATCATGCCGTTTTGAACCCGGAGGGGGCAAAATATCGCTATACCTATGGCGGAGATCACGGCGAATTTATTCATGACAGCAACTTCTGTGTGGACGGATTGGTCTATCCAGACCGCACGCCGCACACCGGCGCATATGAAATGCAGGCAATTTATCGCCCTGTGCGCGCCCGCGTATCCGGCGAAGGGAAATATACCTTTACCAACCTGAATTATTTCCGCACGGCAGACTATCTGACCGTGCGCTGGGAGCTGCTGAAAAACGGAACCGTAGTAGAAAACGGGGAGCTGCATCTCTCCGCCGCGCCGCAGAGCGACGAAACGGTTCAAATTCGCCACGCAAGCCCCTCGGCGGGCAACGATTGGTTTATGAATTTGGCCTACTATAATGAACTGGGCGAAATGCTTGCTCGCGAACAGCTTTGCCTGTTGCGGGCAAACAAGCTACCGTTGGCCTTCCCCGCAGGCAGAGAGCTCCATGCGCAAGAAGAAGGCGGCTTCTTTACCATCCACTTTGATGGGGGCGAGGCGTCGTTTGATAAACAAACCGGCCGCATGAGGCGCTTTGCCTATAAAGGCAAGGATTTGCTGAACCCCGATCCTGCCTCCGGCGAAAAGGGCTTCTTCCCAAACATCTACCGCGCGCCGATCGACAATGATATGAACATCCGCAAGAGTTGGGAAAAAGCAGGCTACGACTGCTATGAAGCCGAATTACTCTCCTTGCGCACAAAGGCGGATACGCTGGTGCCCAAAGGTGCGGAGCAACCAAACGACCATGTGACGGTCGAAACAACGCTCCAATTGCGTGCAAAGGGCCGAAATCTCTTCCGCGTGGAGCTAATATATACCTTCGCCTCTAACGGTATGTTTACCCTGCGCGCAAGGCTTAGCGCCCCCTCTGATAAAAAGCTGAAGAGGGAGCTTGCGCGGTTCGGCGTGTTTTTTGAAATGCCGGAGGCCTTTCGCAGCGTCACCTATTACGGGCTGGGCGAAAAGGAGAACCTGCCTGATTTCAAGGCTCAGTCCATCATGGGCGTTTTTGAAGCCGATGTTGCTTCGATGCATGAAGATTATATCCGCCCGCAGGATAACGGGAACCATACCGGCACGCGATGGCTAAAACTGACCGACTGCGACGGCGCCGGATGGATGATTTTCCGACAGGAGAAGGATTTCACCTTCAACATTCACCATTATACCCAAAAGCTCCTGCAAAAGGCCGCCCACCGCGAGGATCTGTACGACGAGCATACGACCGCCGTTACAATCGACGGATTTACGCGCGGCGCAGGCAGCAACAGCTGCGGTCCGGAGCCATGGAAAAACTTCATCATCTCCGCAAAAGAAAGCTTGGAGTTTGAGCTTTCCTTTATGCCGCTCGGATAAAGGAATTTACGTATCCACAAGCGGTGTAAACCGCGCCCCACTTCACACAAAAAAGCTCGCTGCGATAGCCCGCAGCGGCTTTTTTAGGTTTAAACAGAGTATAAGCTCGTTTTAACGCCATTTTAACATACATGCCTTATGATACAGATGCACCAAAAAAGTATCCAACAAAGGAGCAACGAAAGATGAAAAGAAAATGGATTGCGTTCGTCGCATGCGCCGCCCTCGTGGGCACTATGGCGCTTGCCGCAGGCTGCTCGAATGATCCGGTGGAAGGGCAAGGCGTTTCCGGGCAATCAAATGCCGCTGTGCTCAGCGGGACGCTGAACCTCAACGGCTCCACCTCCATGGCAGAGATTTCCAACGCGCTTGGCGAAAGGTTCATGGAGAAAAACCAAGGCGTGACCGTCACAGTGGGCGGCAACGGATCCGGCGAGGGACCTACCTCTGTCTCTGCCGGCACGGCGCAGATAGGCCTTCTTTCCCGTGACGTAAAAAGCAGTGAAAACCCGGATGATTTTGATATCTACACTATCGCCTTCGATGGTATCGCTATGGCTGTCAACCCCAAAAACACAGTAACTGGGCTGACACAGGAGCAAATCGGCAAAATCTATACCGGTAAGATCACCAACTGGAAGGATGTTGGCGGGGCGGATGCCAAAATTGTAGTCGTTGGCCGCGAAGAGGGCTCCGGCACCCGTGGCGCGTTTGAGGAAATCATTCAAGTAAAAGGTGAAGCAGTGGAAGGCAAATGCCAATATGCCAATGTTTATAACTCTACCGGAGCTGCCAAGCAGGCTGTCGCAGGCAATGAAAACGCCATTGCATACATTAGCCTGAGCGCAGTGGACGATACGGTCAAAGCACTTCAGGTGGAAGGCGTCAGCCCCAGTGAATCTACCGTTAAGGACGGCACCTACAAGGTTCAACGCCCCTTCCTCATGATTACGAAGAAAGGCACCACCAATGCACTTGCGAAAGCTTTCCTCGAATTTGCCAACAGCCAGGAAGGCCAGAAGATCATTGAGGAGAACGGCGCTGTGCCAAACAACAGCTAAACGCGCCTTCGGTATTTTATTTGCCCGCCCTTTTTATAAAATCCCCTTGATAACCAAGTCATGCCAGCACAAACCGAAACGCCGGCACAAAGCCGCTGCCACATTTCTGCGGGGCGTTTCGGGATGTGCGGGCAGAACTCGCTTTTTCCACCCAAATATGCTAGAGTATTTAAAAAGCGGGTGTTTATGAAAAAGGGGGAATTCCTATGAAACCGCGTATCAAACGTGCCATGCTGCCTAGAAAAGGGGCATATTCTGTCTATGTCAACGAAAAGTGCTTGCCGTATGAGTCGCTTCATCATTTTACCGTTCAGGAGCAATTTCAATGCGCGCTTTGGAATCCATCGCAATATGTCGCCCTGCTGACGCTGCAACAGGATCAACTCGGGGAGTTAGCACGCTTGGCCACCGGAAGCGTCTTTCCGGCCGATCACGACGGCAGGCTCTACTGCCTGACCAAAGAAGGGCTTGTTCCGGAATTACTCCCATTTTATCAATGCGCCTCTCCGCAGCAGTATCAGTGGGCAAAGGAGGAAGCGCTCCTGCTGACGAAATTGCGGACGGAAACCGATCGATGCTGTCAGAAGGAGCAAAAGCCGCGCGGCCTGATACGGGAGGATTCCCACTTTCTGCCGCGTGAATTCGAGCGTTGGATTTATTATGATGTTGATATGCGGTTCAGTCTCCCCTTCGTCATTCGCGTTCCCCGCAACAGCGATGGTCAATCGCTTCCATTGCTTATTTTCCTACATGGAGCAGGTGGCGGCGGCCGAAGCTGTGTGAAACCGGTGACCGCTTCTTTTTCCATGCAGTGGGCGCTTGCCCGCGCGGGGAAGCGGGGGGAGTGCATTCTCCTGATCCCATCGCTGCCGACGCCTTATCAGTGGCATACGAAAAATTATGACGATAACGGTGTTCACGGCTTTCCCGGCATCTGGGACAGGCTGTGGGCGCTTCTGCTTGAACGATATCCAATCGAGCAGAAACAGGTCTATCTCACTGGCATTTCAGCGGGTGGGCAGGGCTGCTGGAATCAGCTGTATCTACACCCGGATCGTTATGCGGCTGCCATTCCGCTGATGGCGGGTGATTTTTACCCGGATGACGAAGCCTTTGCACGAATTACTAAAACGCCTATTTGGACGGGACACAGCACAAACGACCACATCGTTCCCGTCTCCTCCACCGACGGCATGGTGGAGAGCGTGCGCAATGCCGGCGGGCAAATGTTGCGCTATACCCGATGGAAGCGTTTTGGGCATGCAATGTTTTGCCCTTTTTATTTACATGAGCCATGGGTGGAATGGATGTTTTCGCAGAAAAAGACGGATTAGTCTCTGATTCCATTCGTTTCTCCCGGCATTACAATTGAGGTGAACGAATGGATTGCCAGAATTTGAATAGCCTGCGCCACAGCGAGACAAGGCGCAGGCAAGCCCTTTTTCTGCGTATAGCGGCGCTCTGCCTTGGCAGCGCTGCTACAGGCGTGCTATTTCTTCCCGTTTTTCATGGTGTTTTTAATAATTTATCCTACTCATCTCAATTGGCTATCAGCTGCTGACCGCCTCGCTGCGTGTTAACGATTCCGTTATCCCCCTGCCCCTTTCGCTGCGGCTAGCCCTCGCGGGCGTGCTTGCCGGCTGCATCGGTGGCGGGGTGTTGCTCGTGCTGAAAAAAGCCTCGGCAGCAGGCGGCGCCTATGCGGCGGGGGCGCTCTGCGCCGTCATGCTGCTCTCCGGCAGCGCCTCCTTACAGGAGCGCGTAGCAGCTGTGGGTGTGGATAATATTCATTTATCCATGCAATCGGGCTTTTTTTTGGCGTTGGCCCTTCCCCTGTTTGCCGCGGCGCTGAGCCTGCTCTCCGCCGGTGTGCAGAGCTTTGCAAAATCTGTTTTTTTGGCGGCGGCCTGCGTCTCGATCGGCGCGGTTGCTTTCATCTGCATCTATATGGTGCTACAGGGCGCCCCGGCCATTTACCAAATCGGCTTAAAGGATTTTCTTTTCTCTACCGATTGGAGCCCCACGGCAGAGCAGCCTTCCTATGGGATTGCCTATATGGTGCTCACCTCCGTTTTCGGCACAGTGGGAGCCGTCCTGCTTGGGGTTCCGGTCGGCCTGCTAACCGCAGTATTCCTCGCGGAGCTTGCACCCCGCTGGCTGCGTGGTATTGTCCGCCCAGCGGTAGAACTGCTCGCAGGCATTCCCTCCGTCATCTTCGGTTTTTTCGGCATGCGGGTGATCGTGCCCGGCCTGCGGGCGCTGTTTCCCGGTCGGACCAATGGGGATAGCCTGCTGGCCGTTATCCTGATTCTTGCCATGATGATTTTGCCCACAATCATCAACGTGGCGCAGAATGCATTGGAGGCAGTCCCTCCCTCATACAAAGAGGCGTCCCTCGCGTTGGGCAACACACAGATCGGCACGATCTTCAAGGTGCAGATCCCCGCCGCCAAATCCGGCATCCTGGCGGGCGTGATCCTCGGCGTGGGCCGGGCCATCGGCGAAACGATGGCAATCATCATGGTGGCAGGTAACACGGTATCCTTTCCACATCTATTCGGCGCGGTGCGGCCGCTGACCTCAGGCATCGCCTTTGAGATGGGCTATGCGACCGGCCTGCACAAACAAGCCCTGTTTGGCATTGGGCTCGTACTGTTTTTTTTCCTGATGATCATCAATGTGGTGTTTACCTGGGTTTCCAAGAAAGGAGTGGGTGAAGGTGAAACATAAAAATGTGTCAAATCCTGCTGCTCTCGCTCCCCCCCATTCTCTTGCGCGCCGGCGATTCCGTGTGAAAGATGCCGCCCTGCGCACGCTGATTTATCTTTGCGCCTTTTGCACGGTTGCGGTTCTCGCCGCAATTCTCGGCCACATCCTATGGAACGGCCTGCCTCATATTTCCTGGGAGTTCCTTTCAAGCACCTATTCCGCCAGCCGGACGGGCAGCAAAGGTATCCTCCCCATGATCATCAACACGATTTATGTTGTGGCCATAACGCTGCTCATTGCCGTCCCGATTGGCGTATGTTGCGCGGTATATCTGACGCAGTATGCCAAAAAGGGCCGGCTTGTGAAAGCAATCCGTTTTGCAACCGAGGTACTCTCCGGCATCCCATCCATCATTTTCGGCTTGTTTGGTTACGCAGTTTTTTGCATCAGCTTTCAGTTGCAATACAGCATCCTGGCGGGATGCCTGACCATGGCCATCTGCATCCTCCCCACGATTGTGCGCACCACAGAGGAAGCGCTCATTGCAGTTCCGCAGGGTTATTTGGAAGGTGCGATGGCGCTGGGCGCGTCAAAGCTGCGCGTCATTTTTTCCATCTTGCTGCCCTGCGCCATGCCCGGCATTGCCACTGCCATCGTGCTCGCCATGGGGCGGATCGTTGGCGAAACAGCCGCGCTTCTTTTCACGGTGGGCGTATCAGGATTTCGCCTGCCAGAGGAACTCTTCGGTCATATCATGGGCCAAGGCTGCACGCTCTCCCTCTTCCTTTACACCTCGGCGATGGAGGCGCGCGATCCGATTTCCGTCCCCTATGCCACAGCAGCGGTGCTGCTGATCCTGGTTTTCCTCCTCAACCGGCTCGCGGGCATCTTTGCGCGGGCGCTGCGTAAGAAGCAGGGCTAAAAAGCCCGCAACCGATTCTGAAAGGAGCAGAAACACAATGAGCAACCCAAAAATCGCTCTGCGCGACCTTCACTTATATTACGGAGATTTTCATGCGCTCAAGGGCCTTTCGATGGAAATCCCGGAAAAGGAAATCACAGCTTTCATCGGCCCTTCCGGATGCGGAAAATCCACCTGTCTGAAGACGCTTAATCGTATGAACGACCTTGTTGAAGGCTGCAAAATTACCGGCGGCGTTTTCATTGACGGAGAGGATATCTATGCCCCGCAGACAGACGTGACGCTCCTGCGCCGGCGGGCGGGTATGGTTTTTCAAAAGCCAAATCCCTTCCCTATGTCCGTCTATGATAATATTGCATACGGTCCGCGCGTGCACGGCGTCAAAAAAAAAGCACGAGCTCGACGAGATTGTGGAGCGCTCCCTGCGGGAGGCTGCACTCTGGGACGAGGTGAAAGACCGGCTCAAAAAATCTGCGCTCGGCCTCTCCGGTGGCCAACATCAACGCCTTTGCATTGCCCGCGCGCTGGCAGTAGAGCCGGATATCTTGCTCATGGATGAGCCAACCAGCGCCCTTGACCCCATCTCCACCACCAAGATCGAAGATCTGATGGCGGAGCTAAAGAAGAAATACACCGTCGTTATCGTCACGCACAACATGCAGCAGGCCGCTCGCATCAGCGACCGTACCGCCTTTTTTCTGTTGGGGGAAATCGTGGAATACGACGCAACGCCGGCAATGTTCAGCATGCCGCAGGATAAGCGCACGGAGGATTATATCACCGGGCGGTTTGGCTAACATTCAGAAAGGAGCTAAAATTATGCCTAGGAACCTGTTTGAACATGAAATGAGCGATCTTAAAGGCAGCCTTGTTGATCTGGGGCATCTCATTGATACGATTATCGCTGACACACTCCAGATGCTGCGCCAGCCAAATCCGGAAACCGCCGCCGCAGTCGCACGGCGGGAAGAAACCGTGAACACCATGGAGCGCCGGATTGAAGACAGCTGCGTTAACATCATTGCTCTGCAACAGCCATTGGCACGCGACCTGCGCACAATCACGGCCGCATTGAAGATTGTGACCGATATGGAGCGCATCTCCGATCAATGCTGCGATACCTGCGAGATCCTGCGCGCGCTTGCTCCCCTAAGCGAAGGCGCGCGGCCGCCTGTGCACCTGGGGGAAATGCTGGAACGCGCACGAAGCATGTTTGACGATGCCCTCTCCGCCTTTGTATCGCACGATATCGCGCTCTCCTATGAAGTGTGCGACCGCGACGATGAAGTGGATGCACTCTTTTCCCGCACAATTCTCGAAATCTGCGCCGCTATTGAGGGGCAGCCCGTGGTGGTACCGCGTGGAGCGGATTATATGTTTTATTGCCAAATATATCGAACGGATTGCCGACCACGCTACCAATATTGCAGAATGGACGATCTTCATTGAAACAGGCGAGCACCCGGATCTCAACCAGGGTGCAACTCCCACAGAAAAATAAATCCGCAAAAACGCATTGCATTGCCCTCGGTTTATGATAAAATAGCTTCAAACAGGTTGTAAAGTTTCAAGCTGTGCAGCTTTGAAACTTGGAAGCATTGAAAGCCGTGCGTGTTTGACAAAATATGGTTGAGCATTATCTATGAATCAGAAAACGAGGTGGCAGTGTGAAGCCCTATCGCTTATGGTACCAATCCCCTGCCCTTGCGGATCGAATGAGCGAAGCGGAAGCCTGGGAAAAATGGTCTCTCCCACTCGGAAACGGCTATTTCGGCGCAAATGTATTTGGACGCACCGACACGGAGCGCATCCAACTAACGGAAAAATCGCTATCCAATCCTTATGGCATCGGTGGGCTCAACAACTTTTCCGAAACGTATCTGGACTTTGGGCATACAACGGTAGAAAACTATGAGCGAGGCCTGCTTCTCAACGAGGCCTTTGCCTATGTAAAATACGATTGCGCGGGCGTTCACTACGAGCGCACATATTTTACCAGCTATCCAGATCGGGTCATGGTAGTCTACTTGACCGCCTCCAAGCCCGCCGCCCTTTCCTTTACCCTGCGCCCCACAATTCCCTTTGTGCGGGATTATAGCCTGAAAGAAGGCGATCAGGCGGGCAAAAGTGGATCAATCACAGCGCATGGGGATACGCTCCTTCTCTCCGGGAGGATGCATTATTACAATATTCTGTTTGAAGGGCAATTTCGAGTGCTTCCGCAGGGGGGAGCCCTCTCCGTTCAGACGGATGCGAACGGAGAGCAGGCATTACTCCGGGTTGAGGGCGCCGATTCTGCCCTCCTCCTGATCGCGCTCGGCACCAATTATCAGATGGAAAGCCGTGTCTTTCTAGAGGAAGACCGGGCGAAAAAGCTCGCGCCTTATCCGCACCCACATGAGCAGATCACAGCGATTTTGAAAGCCGCCTGCGAAAAGCCGTATGATGCGCTATACAGGCGCCACCTTACGGATTATACGCAATATTTTAACCGTGCGGCAGTGGATTTCGGAGGTGAATCGCAGCTTCCTACGGATCTTCTTTTACAGCGTTACCGGCGCTATGCCAAGGAACAACGGCTTCGCAGCCGCCTGCACCTGCCCCCCAAAACAGGATGTGCAGGCGCGTTATTTAGAGGAGCTCTATTTTCCAAATATGGCCGCTATCTCCTGATCGCCTCTTCCCGCGCGGGAACACCTCCCGCCAATTTGCAAGGCACGTGGAATTGCCACGACAATCCACCGTGGAGCTGTGGCTACTGGCATAATATCAACGTGCAAATGAATTACTGGCCCGCATTTTCCACCAATTTAGCTGAGATGTTCACTGCCTATGCAGAGTATAACCGCGCTTATCTCCCCTTGGCGGAGCGCAAGGCAGATGAATACATTGGGCTTCTACACCCAAGCCGCCTGGAGGCGCCCGGTCAAAACGGTTGGACGATCGGCACGGGCGCATGGCTTTATACAATTGAGGGCGCAAGCAAGCATTCCGGCCCGGGCACAGGCGCCTTTACCTCCATGCTCCTCTGGGACGCTTATGCGTTCACGATGGACCGCCGTGTGTTGGAGCAGGTCTATCCCATTTTATATGGCATGGCAAGCTTTCTTTCCAAAACACTAGAAGAGCAAAACGGCCATCTGCTTGTGGCTGCCTCCGCCTCGCCGGAGCAGCGAAAAAATAACGATTATTATCGAACCGTTGGCTGCGCCTTCGATCAACAAATGGTTTGGGAAAACCATAAAAACACCATTGCGGCAGCATGCGAGCTGGGGCTGATCCCCCCTTTGATTCAAACCCTCCGCGAGCAGCTTCCAAGGCTTGACCCCGTCCAAATCGGTTCCTCCGGCCAAGTGAAAGAATTCCGTGAAGAACGAAAATACGGCGAGATTGGTGAATCACATCACCGCCACATCTCGCATTTGGTCGGCCTATATCCCGGCTCTTGCATCACAAGAGAAACGCCGGAGTGGATGGCGGCTGCAAAGGTCACGCTCAACCGCCGCGGCGATAAATCCACCGGATGGGCGATGGCACACCGCATTAACCTCTGGGCCCGCACAGGGGAGGGCAACCGTGCACATAAACTATACGGCGATCTGTTGCGCTTCGGCACGCTGCCGAATCTGTGGGATACACATCCCCCCTTCCAAATCGACGGCAACTTCGGCGGCACGGCAGGTGTGGCCGAAATGCTCCTGCAAAGCCATGCAGGCGTCATTGATCTTCTGCCTGCTCTGCCAGAGGCATGGCCGGACGGCTCGTTTCAAGGGCTTGTGGCGAGGGGAAATTTTGTTGTGGATGCGCAATGGGCGCAGGGCAAGTTGATGCATGCCCAAGTGCTCTCCCGTGCGGGCGGCTTTTGCCAAATCCGTATTCCGGGGCAGAAGGCTTCCGAATTCAATCTACAGCAAGGCGATCGCCTTGTATATTCCGTAAAAAGAGGCTGGGCAATAGCCCCTCGCTCCACTGCTCAGGCTTGACACAAATCCCCTGACGCATTCAAATTGCATCCCAGCTTTTTTAGTCACCCCAACTTGAAAGAGGGTATCTTTATGCCATTGGTTTATATCGTAGATGATGAAGTTAATATCCGCCAGCTTGCCGCCTTTGGGCTTCAGGATGCGGGCTTTGAAACACAGGAATTTGCTTCCGGCAGCGAAGTGCTATATGCCATGCAGCAACGAATGCCGGATGCGCTAGTGCTTGATTGGATGATGCCACCGCCGGACGGATTGAGCGTTTGCCATAGCATTCGGGAGAATCCGGCGCAGCGGCATCTGCCCATCCTGCTGCTTACCGCCCGCAGCGACGAGGGCGACCGCGTATTCGGCCTGGAATTCGGTGCGGACGACTATCTAACAAAACCCTTCAGCGTAAAAGAGCTTGCCGCGCGCGTCAAGGCGCTCCTACGGCGCGTGGAATACCTGCGCGGTCCGGAAGAAAGCATGACGCGGGGCGTTTTCACCATTGATCTTGCCCGCCATCAGCTCACCAAAAGTGGAACGCCAGTCGCCCTTTCCCTGCGGGAATTTGATCTGCTCTATGAGCTGATGAAAAAACCCGGCCGCGTGCTCACGCGTGAAATGCTGCTGGAGCGCGTTTGGAAAACAGAATTTTTCGGCGATACCCGCACAGTAGACGTCCACATCCGCTACCTGCGCCAAAAAATTGAGGATGAACCGGATCATCCTCAATATATCCTAACCGTGCGCGGTGTGGGCTATTGTTTCGCAGAGGATAATCGCTGACCGCTTCTTGGAGGAACGCCATGAAAAAGCATCTGATCCGCCTATTTACCGTGTCTGCCGTGGTCAGCCTGATCGCGGCTTTTCTGCTTTCTATGCCCCTTGTTCAGCGGTATAACCTGCACCAAACGCAAACACAGCTGAAAAGCATCCTGCTGATCCTCAGCGCGCAGGGCGAATCCCTGCTGGAAAACCCCGATGACTTTTCAGATCGCTGCGCCGGTGCTCTCTCCGGCAGCGGACTGGACATCCGCATTACGATCCTCGGCCCGGATGGCCGTGTAGTTGCGGACAGCGGGCCGGATTCGACACTCGGCCAAATCCATTCAGACCGCCCCGAGGTGCAGAAGGCGCGTTCTGAGGGGTGGGGATTTCACACGCGCAAAAGCGAATCCACCTCCATTCTCTATTCCTATGCGGCTTATGCCTCCAACGGCATCGTTTACCGGGCGGCCATGCCGCTGACGAGCGTTTGGCACTCTGCACTGCTGCTGGGTTTGTATGCCTGCATTGGCCTTGTGGCGGGGATTGTCATTGCATTCCTCCTCTCCCGCATCTGGGCGGCGCGTTCTGTCAAGCCTGTATCTGATTTAACCACCATTGCAAACCGGATCGCCGCAGGGGATCTTTCCCAGCGTGCACAGCCAAAAGGCGAGTTAAGCGAATTGAGCACTGCGCTCAACTCCGTTACACAGGAGCTAAGCGACACGAGCGACGAATTGCGTTTAAGCAACGAACGGCTGCGTGCCATTTTGCAGGGCCTGGATGAAGGCGTTGTTTCCATTGAAAATAATCAGCTCATTTTGCTGACCAGCCGGGCGGGAAATCTGCTCGGCCCCGCCCCGGAAGGTGCAACTTCCCTTTCCGAATGCGGCACAAATTACCGTTATCTCCAGCAGGCAATGGATGAAGCGATTGAAACAGGCCACGATCTCTCCAAAGAGATTACGTTCTCTGCCCCTGCCCCTTGCGTGCTCCAACTCTATGCCGCCAAGCTTAGTTATGCGCCGAAAAGCGCGCTCGCTGTGGTGCGGGATGTGACCAAGCTCCATCAGTTGGAAGAGATGCGCCGGGAATTCGTCGCCAATGTCACGCACGAGCTGAAGACGCCGTTAACCTCCATCCGTGGTTATGTAGAGCTTCTTCAGGATGAAAAGAGGGATGCGCAGACGCGGGCGAAATTCTATGAAATTATCGGCATTGAGGCGGATCGCTTGCAGCGTCTAATCGATGATCTTTTAGAGCTTTCCCGAATCGAAAACAATTTGCAAAAAGCGCCGGAAACCCAATGTACAGATGTATCAGAGATCGCACAGGAGGCGCTCGAGCACCTTTCCCCCATGGCGCAGGAGCGGCAAATCGCCTTTTCCTCTGAGCTCACGCCAGAGCTCACCATTCGAGCAGATCCAGATCGGATCGTTCAGCTCTTTACAAACCTCATCCAAAATGCCGTCAAATATAATCGCCCGGGCGGAAGCGTTACCGTTTCCACGCAGGCTGCGCGCGGCATGGCGGTCATTAAGGTGGAGGATACAGGCCTCGGCATCCCACAGGAAAGCCTGCCGCGTATCTTCGAGCGGTTCTATCGCGTGGATAAGGGCCGTTCCAGGGAATTGGGCGGCACCGGGCTCGGCCTCTCGATTGTCAAGCATATCGTGCAGCTCTACGGCGGCGACATCAGCGTGGATAGCGTGGTGGAGAAGGGCACGGTGTTCCAGGTACGGTTTCCGTTGGCGCATGAACTGTAATTGGCTCCATAAAAGAACCCGGCAGGCGCAGAATGCAACGATGCATCCGGCCTGCCGGGTTTTCTGTAACACAAAGCTTTTTATAAGATAGCGATTCAATGCATCGTCAGCATGACGACCAACGCGGCATAAACCGTGAGTAAGCCAATCGATATATTCTTCCAGATGCGCCACTTGCCGCCCTGTTTAATTTCATAAATCGCTTCAAATCCGCACGCTAATCCGCCAATGAGAAGTGCGGATAGAATCAGAATATTTTGGGCTACTGACCAAAAACTCATACGCGCCTCCAAAAAATTATTTAATTCTCCAATTATGTTCTTCTGTCAATTGATCGTATGCCCGGTAAAAGCCTGTTATCATCAAGACCAAAAAAGGATTCACAATAATCCCTTCCTTCATTATAGATAATCCATTTTATTTGTCAATATTTGTTGATTATTTTTAGATCTGCCATTAAGGTTATTGCCTATACCGATACAAAAATTCATCCAAAATCTTATAACGTGCTGGTAGGATGGCGTAAAAATATCGTTCCGTTCATTGGGCGCTTGCGCTTTTCCCCAATTTGTTATAATATTAAATTCGTTAAACCAACAAAAACACAAGCGCTTGAAAGGGGATTCCTTATGTTGTATCAGCGGGCAACCGAATCGGAGCTAGAATCCCTCTGGAATCGAAACATTGCAGAGAACGGGAACGATAAACGCTGGATTGATTGGAAAAAGAGTTTATCGAAAATAACCGGTCAGGAAAAGCGGCAACTTTTCTAATCCTGCATAATGATGTTGCAATCGGGGAGGGCACATTACTATTATCACCTGCGTGCAGTGCAATTGCAGGCAGAAAAGTATTATGTGATGGGGAAAAAATTGCAAACATCAATGCTTTGCGAATTCAAAAGAGATATGAAGGACAAGGCCATATTTCTAAATTAATGCAGGAAATGGAGCAGTTTGCAATACGGAATCATCTATCAAAGGCTGACAATAGGCGTTGAGGCAAAGGAAACCCGAACGCTTGCCATCTACTTACACTTAGGATTTACAAAGTTTTATTTGCAGAGATGGAGGATGGCGAATTGGTTTTATATTTCAGTAAGCAAATCTCTCCTATTAACTCTAGAAAATAGAGCACAGCAAATGATAAATGCCTAATCATAAAAAACAGCCGTTCGGATAAAAACCGAACGGCATAAATGTGTTATAATAAAATTTTTGCGCCCTGAAAACTGAACAAAGGAGAAGAGAGGCAATCGAAAAAACCATCGCGTGTTAAACACACATTTACCCTTGAACCATTCGCATGGTCAAGCCCTCGACCTATTAGTACTGCCAAGCTCAATGTCTCACAACACTTACACATGCAGCCTATCAACCTCATAGTCCTTGAGGGGTCTTACCAGCTTACGCTGTGGGATATCTTATCTTGGAGGTGGCTTCACGCTTAGATGCTTTCAGCGTTTATCCTTTCCGCACTTAGCTGCCCAGCTGTGCCACTGGCGTGACAACTGGTGCACCAGCGGTGCGTCCATCCCGGTCCTCTCGTACTAGGGACAGCGCTCCTCAAATATCCTGCGCCCACGACAGATAGGGACCGAACTGTCTCACGACGTTCTGAACCCAGCTCGCGTACCACTTTAATCGGCGAACAGCCGAACCCTTGGGACCGAATTCAGCCCCAGGATGTGATGAGCCGACATCGAGGTGCCAAACCTCCCCGTCGATGTGGACTCTTGGGGGAGATCAGCCTGTTATCCCCAGGGTAGCTTTTATCCGTTGAGCGACGGCATTTCCACTCACATACCGCCGGATCACTAACTCCAACTTTCGTTACTGCTCG
>ENA-OQAB01000175-OQAB01000175.1-human-gut-metagenome-genome-assembly--contig:-NODE-175-length-37504-cov-3.419670_pt1 | contig 37504 bp, 38 predicted proteins | sample MGYA00242490_ERZ504517 | MGnify/ENA primary metagenome ERZ504517 (study PRJEB26092, sample SAMD00036298) | human gut metagenome | host: Homo sapiens | study: EMG produced TPA metagenomics assembly of...
TTTTTTTAATGCGCGCCAGGCAATATCCTTACGATAATGGGCATCAGCAAAGCTGAATTTTTCCCGCAGCTTCATAAGCCTTATCTTTCGCCTCACGGATATTTTTCCCAACGGCTGTGACACCAAGCACACGACCGCCAGCAGTAACTATTTGGCCATCAGCACATTTAGTTCCTGCATGGAAAACAACAACGTCTTCCCTTGCAGCAGTCTCTTCCAAGCCACTGATAGGCAAGCCTTGTTTATAGCTTCCAGGGTAACCACCTGAAGCCATAACAACACATACAGCAGCTTTATCATACCAGCCGATATCAGCCTGAGCTAAAGTACCTGTAGCGCAGCACAGCATTATTTCTGCCAAATCACCATCAAGAAGCGGCATAATAACCTGTGTTTCAGGATCTCCAAAACGGCAGTTAAATTCAACTACTTTAATGTCGTCGCCGTTAATCATCAAACCTGCATATAAACAACCCTGATACGGTCTTCCCTCTGCCTTCATTGCTGCAATAGTCGGCTTTAAAACCTTTTCCACAGCCTTCAGCCGCAGAATATCAGTCATAACAGGAGCAGGCGCATATGTTCCCATACCACCAGTATTTGGCCCTTCATCATTATCGTTTATCCTTTTATGGTCCTGTGCTGCAATCATGGAAACGATAGTATCACCGTCAGTAAACGCCAGTAAGGATGCCTCTTCGCCTTCCATAAACTCTTCTAAAACCACACGTGCGCCGGCACCGCCAAATTTAAGGTCTCCCATCATATCGTCAACAGCAGCAAATGCTTCTGCTTCAGTCATAGCAACAACTACGCCTTTACCTGCTGCCAAACCATCCGCCTTAACAACAATCGGAGCGCCTTTTTCTTTGATATAAGCCTTGGCTGTTTCTATATCCTCGCATACTTTAAAAAAAGCTGTAGGGATCCCGTATTTTTCCATCAGCTGTTTAGAAAAAGCTTTAAGAACCTTCCAGCTCTGCAGCCGCCTTACTGGGCCCAAACAATGCCAGACCTCTTGCCTTAAAAACATCGGCAATACCTTCAACAAGACTTGCTTCCGGACCAACAACTGTTAAATCAATACAGTTAGCCTCAGCATAATCAGCAAGTTTTTCTAATTCCTGCAATGGTAAATCAATACATTCACATTTATCAAGCAAAGCGATACCAGGATTTCCCGGTGCCGCATAAATCTGTTTCCAGCCTGAGGGCTTTTGCGCCAACTTCCAGGCCAGAGCATGTTCACGTCCCGCCGCCGATTAATAATAAACGCATTATTTCATCAACCTTTTCATCTTATTTACCTTCAACCAACTGCTTGGTCAGGTATTCACAGATCATAGCATCATATTCGGAAGTATGGTTAAAGGCTTCTTTGGCCAATGTTTTGCGTGTTTTGATGTCTGCGTCCCCATACTGCTGCAGCATAGCAATCAGGCTGGTATAACGGGCTGGGTTAGTAACAATAATTACATCACGGAAATTTTTAGCAGAGGCACGCACCATTGCCGGACCGCCAATATCAATATTTTCTATCGCTTCTGCCTCTGTAACGTTTGGTTTAGCAATTGTTTCTTTAAAGGGATACAAATTGACAACCACTAGATCTATCGGTTTTATATCATGTTTTTCCAAAGCTGCCATATGCTCGGGATTACTGCGTACAGCCAAAATACCACCGTGGATCTTAGGATTCAAAGTTTTAACACGACCATCCATAATTTCAGGGAAACCAGTCACATCGCTGACATAAGTTACAGGTATTCCGGCTTCTCTGATAGCAGTCATCGTTCCGCCGGTTGAAATAATCTCTACTCCAATGTCATGTAGAAATTGGGCCAACTTCACAATACCGGTTTTATCAGATACACTCAATAACGCTCTTTTGATTCTCATTATTTATCACCTCATCTCAAGGATGCACGATAACGCGCCTTCCCTGTATTTCCAGCTTGCCTAACGCCCACAAACGTAAAGCCTCCGGCATCGCCTTATGTTCTTCAACTAAAATTCGTGCTGCTAAAGATTCCTCTGTATCGTCATTTAAAACAGGCACAGGTTTCTGTAATATAATCGGACCACTATCTGTTCCTTCATCGACAAAATGTACAGTACAGCCAGCAATCTTCACACCGTATTCCAAAGCCTGCCCCTGGGCATCAAGGCCTGGAAAGCTTGGCAAAAGTGCCGGATGGATATTTATGATTTTCTGTGTCCATTTATTAACAAAATTCCCGCTCAATATCCGCATAAAACCGGCTAAAACAACAAGTTCTGCACCATGAGCGCGCAAAGCTGCATCAATCTTGCCTTCAAACTCTTCCTTAGAAACACATTCTTTACGTGGAATTGCTACAGCAGCTATTCCAGCTTTCTCTGCACGTTCCAAAGCATATGCATCAGCCTTATCACTGATAACAACAGCAATTTCCAAAGGTAAATAGCCGTCGGCTATCCTGTCCAATACGGATTGCAGATTGCTGCCGCGACCGCTGACCAAGACGCCAATTTTACGGCTACTCACTGAAAACGCCGCCTTTCATAATTGCTTTTTTATTACCGGCAACAACATTTCCTAATTCATAGAAAGGTTCACCTACAGAAGTAAGATGACTACGCACGGCATCCGCTTCTTCAGGAGCAACTACTAAAACCATACCTACCCCCATATTGAACGTACGGTACATTTCTGCCCAGGGCACATTGCCCCACTCCTGCAATTTTTTGAAAACCACAGGTATTTCCCAAGCTGCGGCATTGATTTCCGCATCACATTTTTCTGGCAGGATACGTGGAATATTATCGTAGAAACCGCCACCAGTAATATGCACCATACCGTGAAGATCAAATTTTTCGATCAGAGGCAGACAGGATTTAGGATAGAGCCGTGTTGGTGTCAGCAGTTTTTCACCTAAACTGCAGCCAAATTCCGGAATCTCAGTACTCATATCATAATTCATCACTTCGAAACAAATTTTACGAACCAAAGAAAAACCATTGGAATGCACGCCACTGGAAGGCAATCCTAAAAGTACATCACCAGGAGCAACTTTATCCCCGGTAATCATTTTACTTTTTTCAACAACACCTACACAAAAACCCGCAATATCATATTCGCCTTGGGAATAAAAACCCGCCATTTCAGCAGTTTCACCGCCAATCAAAGCGCAACCCGATTCTTGACAGGCTTTGGCGACACCCTGCACTATATTTGCAACTTTCTCCGCATCAACTTTATCGACAGCAATATAATCAAGGAAAAACAGAGGTTCAGCACCTTGCACTAAAATATCATTAACACACATTGCAACGGCATCTTGACCGATAGTATTATGCTTATTGGCCATAAACGCCAATTTTAACTTAGTGCCAACACCATCAGTCCCGGAAACAAGAATCGGTTCCTGATATTTTCCAGAATTCAGTGCAAACAAACCGCCAAACCCGCCCAAATCTCCGATAACCTCAGGACGATAAGTCGCACGAACACTTTCTTTCATTAATTCAACAGCACGATTACCAGCATCAATATCAACACCCGCATCGGCATAAGTCATTTGTTTTTTGCTTTGCTCGCTCATGGGGACCTCCTAATTATTTGTTCTCAAAAATATATTTCGAACCTTGACGGATAGTTTCTTCCGCATTATCGGGATAACCTGCATTGAAGCAAGCATAACACATACCTTCAGGATCCATACTGCTCAAGGAACGTTTTAATCCTTCCAGCGAAATATAGTGTAGAGAATCAGCGCCGATATACTGGCAGATTTCATCTTCTGTATGCGTAGAAGCAATCAATTCCTTTCGCACAGAAGTATCAATGCCATAATAGCAGGGGTCCGTTACAGGAGGGGAACTGATGCAGACATGCACTTCTTTTGCACCGGCATCCTTAAGTAATTTGACGATCTTACCACTGGTAGTACCGCGAACGATAGAATCATCAACCATAACAACGGACTTGCCTGCAACAACACTCTTTACTGGATTTAATTTTAAGCGAACAGCATTTAAACGCTGCTTTTGCGTTGGCTGAATAAAAGTACGGCCAACATAACGATTTTTCGTTAATCCTTCCATAAAAGGTACACCTGACTCTAAGCTATAACCAACAGCTGCCGCAGTACCGGAGTCAGGTACAGAAATAACAATATCCGGATGGATCTCTTTAGTTTCTTTTGCCAGCTCACGCCCCATATTGATTCGTGCCTGATAAACACATTGTTTATCAATAACGCTGTCCGTACGGGCAAAATAAACATATTCAAAAATACAGTGCGCACATTTAGACGGCATCTCTTTGGACCACATCATACTCTTAGGTTCGGCATAGTCATCTTCAAAAACCAGCATTTCACCCGGTTTGACATCACGAATAAATTCTGCGCCAACCAAATCAAAAGCACATGATTCAGAAGCCACTACCCAACCGCCATCAAGCTTACCCAAACATAATGGCCTGAATCCGTAAGGATCACGCACTGCAATCAATTTATGATCAGTCATGATCAAAATAGCAAAAGCACCTTTGATTTCATTAACTGCTTCAGCAACACGGTCTTCAACTTTCTCTTTCCGCGAGCGGGCAATCAGGCTCAAAACAACCTCTGTGTCAACAGTAGTCTGAAAAACCACACCATCTCTGGTCAAGCGAGACCGCAATTCGGCAGCATTAGTCAAATTACCGTTATGCGATAAAGCCAAGTTACCGCCGTCAAAATAAACGCGCAGCGGTTGAGTATTGTATGCCATACTGGAACCAGTTGTTGAATAGCGTACATGTCCGATAGCTATGTGTCCAGTAAGATCACCGACACCGTCTTTATAAACGTCAGCTACCAGACCCATGCCTTTTTTGACCTGCATATTGCTGCCATCAGTAGTAACAATACCGGTACTTTCCTGCCCACGATGCTGCAATGCATACAATCCCCAATAAGTATTGAGTGCAACATCGTCTTTATGCGAATAAATACCAAAAACACCGCATTCTTCATGTAATTTGTCTAATTCAAAGTCAATACCAGGCACAGTTAATTCTCCTTTTTCAACCATTTCTTACTTACCCTCAGCACGCATTTTTGCGAGCTTCTCACCTTTGGCTTTTACTTCTTCCTGCATCTGCAAACGATTTTCTGCTAATTTAGTAACCAGTTCAGGGTATTTTACAGACAGTATCTGTACTGCAAACAAAGCAGCATTTTTAGCGCCATTAATAGCCATCGTCGCTACAGGAATACCTGCAGGCATTTGCACAAAGCTTAAAAGCGCATCCATACCATTCAAAGGTGTGGCATTGATGGGAATACCGATTACAGGCACTGTAGTGTAAGCAGCAATAACACCGCCTAAATGGGCAGCAGCACCGGCAGCGGCAATAATAGCCTCTACGCCGCGATTGCGTGCGCCAGCAGCAAATTCATGTACCACATCCGGAGTACGGTGTGCCGAAGCAACTATCACCTCTACCTCTACTCCAAATTCTTTCAGAGTTTTTTCTGCCGGCTCAAGAATAGGCCAGTCAGAATTACTTCCCATAATAATAGCAACTTTCATGCTTCTGCCTCCTAAAGTATCTGTGAGAAAAAATAAAACCCAAGTCGAAATCTTTCAACTGCTATATGCGCAACTAAAAATCCTTCTCGGGTCATCTCTACCATCTTATTTATTATTATAATTTTACCAATAGCTTCCCTATGTGTCAATTATAATGTGAACTTTTTAACAAAAAATCATCCTATCGTTCGCTTTTTTCAAAAATTAATGAAATTCTGTTGTTTAATTTGATAAAAACCTCTACTCCTTTATGATAAGGAGTAGAGGTTTTACTTAAAAGTCTGTAATTTTACTGTTGGTCGCTATTAGTAGTGTTATATTTGATTTTGATATCACGATAACGATTCATACCGGTACCAGCCGGAATAAGTTTACCAATGATAACATTTTCTTTAAGTCCTAAAAGCGGATCAACTTTGCCTTTGATTGCGGCATCTGTCAGCACGCGTGTAGTTTCCTGGAAGGATGCAGCAGACAGGAAAGAATCAGTAGCCAGAGATGCTTTGGTAATACCAAGCAGCACCGGACGTCCTTCTGCAGGCTGTAAGCCTTTTTCCAGCATTTCCGCATTCTGTGCTTCAAATTCTGCAACATCGATATATTCACCCGGCAGCATATAAGTATCGCCAGCTTCTTCGATGCGGATTTTACGCATCATTTGGCGAACCATAACTTCGATATGCTTATCGTTAATCTCAACACCCTGAGATTTATAAACTCCTAATACCTGTTGAACCAGATAACGCTGAGTAGCACGCACACCACTAATACGTAAAATATCATGCGGATTGAGTGACCCTTCAGTCAGACGATCGCCGACAGCAATTACCATGCCCTCGGTAACAGCGAGTTTAGACCCATAAGGAATAGTATAAATCTGCTCCCCATCTTCACTGGTAACAGTTACTTTACGGATGCCGTTTTCTTCACCAATGTGTACAGTACCAGCATTTTCAGTAAGTAAACCAGGATGTTTCGGTTTACGGGCTTCAAACAGCTCTTCAACACGGGGTAAGCCCTGAGTGATATCGTCACCTGCTACGCCACCGGTGTGGAACGTACGCATAGTGAGCTGAGTACCAGGTTCACCAATGGATTGAGCAGCAATAGTACCAACAGCTTCGCCAACTTCAACTTTTCTACCTGTAGCCAGATTACGGCCATAACATTTACGGCAAACGCCGACTTTGGCTTTGCAATTGAGTACGGAACGGATTTTTACTTTTTCACGCAACGAAGAAATCTGATCCGCCATATCTTCAGTAACATAATCATTGATATGGTAACAGATATTACCATCATTATCCAAAATATCTTCAGCAAGATAACGTCCTACGATACGGTCGCGCAAAGATTCAATAACAGTTTGTTTATTTTTACCTTCGGTAATCGATTCAATCTCAATACCTTCGATTGCATTATTGCGAACTTTAACATCGCGGACAGTACCATTAGCCAAAATAGCGTCGATAATTGCTTCGTCATAAGTCGCACCGGCTTCGATCAGCACTGTACCATCAGCTGCCACAACATCTTCAGCAACTTCTCGGCCATCAAAATGATGCATCATTGCTTCTTTCAATACAGCATTAGATTGTTCATCGCTGATATTAATCTGAATTGTCTCGGTTTCTTCTCCGCTCATATCGTCAGTAGCATATAAAACTACTTCCATGACCTTTGCTGCAGCTAATTTGTTATACAAATCTTCTGTCACAATCGTATCAGCTTCGACAATTAACTCACCTGTAGCAGGATCAGTAATACCAGCTGCCAAATTACGTCCAATAACAATCTCGCGCAGTTTATTCTGACTGGAACCCAAGGTTGCTTTGCAAAGACGTCCGCGCTCTTTTACAAGATTGATACCAACGATATCACAGTCATCTTCACGTACGATCACATCCTGAGCAACGTCAACCAAACGACGGGTCAGATAACCGGAGTCAGCAGTACGCAATGCTGTATCAGCCAAACCTTTACGAGCACCATGAGTTGAAATAAAGTATTCCAAAACAGTCAGGCCTTCACGGAAATTAGCCTTGATCGGTCGGTCAATGATACGACCGGAAGGATCTGCCATCAAACCACGCATACCAGCCAGCTGACGGATCTGCTGCGTATTACCGCGGGCACCAGAATTAGCCATCATATACACAGAGTTAAACGGATCCATTGTGGACGACATAAGCTTATTGGTTACATCATCAGTAGCCTTGCCCCAAAGTTCGATAACCTTGCGATAACGTTCGTCCTCACTCATCAAACCACGACGGAACATACGCTCAGTTTTATCGATTTCTTTTTCCGTAGCGGCCAAAATCTCTGCCTTTTCAGGCGGAATTTTGATATCGGAAACAGCAATGGAAATACCTGCTTTACAAGCATTGTCATAACCCATTTTCTTAACAACGTCAAGGATTTCAGCCGTACGCAAATTGCCATACAATTTATGTGCCTTAGCAACAAGACGTCCCAATTCTTTTTTATCAAGCAGTTTATTCAAATGCCATACTTTAACTTTTTTACCGGCTTCGTTTACTTCATCTTCTAAATGGAAGTACCGCATTTCAACCGGCAGTTCTTCATTAAGTATCGCATTGCCGACAGTAGTCGTTACCAGACTTACCCCTTCGCTGGAAGGTTCTTCATAAATATCCTTATTCGGGATATAAATCTTAATGCGTGCCTGCAGTTCAACTTCACCATGGAAATAAGCCAGCAAAGCTTCATTAAAGCTGCTGAAACGCATCCCTTCGCCTTTAGCGCCTTCTTTGATGATTGTCAGGTAATATGAACCTAAAACCATATCCTGCGAAGGTACAGCAACAGGTTTTCCGTCTTTCGGGGCCAGAATATTATTAACCGAAAGCATCAGCATCCTGGCCTCGGCCTGTGCTTCAGCAGACAGCGGCAGATGGACTGCCATTTGGTCACCGTCGAAGTCGGCATTGTATGCAGTGCATACCAGAGGATGCAGTTTGATTGCACGCCCTTCAGACAAGATCGGCTCAAAAGCCTGGATACCAAGCCTATGCAAAGTCGGTGCACGGTTCAAAAGCACAGGATGTTCTTTGATTACATCTTCCAAAACATCCCAAACAGCAGTAGTAGCACGTTCTACCATGCGTTTTGCACTTTTGATATTAGTAGCCTGACCGCTGTTAACCAAGCGTTTCATGACAAAAGGCTTAAACAATTCCAGCGCCATTTCTTTAGGCAGACCACATTGATGCATTTTCAATTCAGGCCCTACTACAATAACAGAACGACCGGAATAGTCAACACGTTTACCTAACAGGTTCTGACGGAAACGACCTTGTTTACCTTTCAGCATATCAGAAAGAGATTTTAAAGGACGATTACCAGGACCTGTTACTGGACGGCCACGGCGTCCGTTGTCAATCAAAGCATCAACAGCTTCCTGAAGCATACGTTTTTCATTACGTACGATGATATCAGGAGCATTGAGTTCAAGCAATCTTTTTAACCGATTATTACGGTTGATGACACGACGATACAAATCATTAAGGTCAGAAGTCGCAAAACGTCCGCCGTCTAATTGTACCATCGGACGCAGTTCCGGAGGAATTACAGGAACAACATCCAAAATCATCCATTCAGGGCGATTGCCTGATTTAAGGAAAGCTTCACAGACTTCTAAACGGCGTACGGCACGAATTTTTCTTTGTCCGCTTACCTCTTTCAATTCAGCACGCAGTTCCGCAGTTAATGCAGATAAATCGATCTCTTCCAGCAGTGCTTTGATAGCAGTAGCGCCCATACCAACTTTAAAACCGCTGCCATATTTGTCGCGGGCTTCGATATATTCGCCTTCGCTCAATAACTGTTTTTTTACCAAAGGAGTATCACCGGCATCAAGTACGATGTAATTAGCAAAATACAGTACTTTTTCCAGCGTACCTGGGCGAAATATCAAGAATCAATCCCATCCGGCTCGGGATACCCTTAAAGTACCAGATATGAGAAACAGGTGCAGCCAGTTCGATATGACCCATACGGTCACGACGAACTTTGGAGCGGGTAACTTCAACGCCGCACTTATCGCAGACGATACCTTTATAACGAATTCTTTTGTATTTACCGCAATGGCATTCCCAGTCTTTGGTAGGTCCAAATATTCTTTCGCAGAACAAACCGTCGCGTTCCGGTTTCAAAGTTCTGTAGTTAATAGTTTCCGGTTTCTTTACTTCGCCATAGGACCAAGTTCTGATTTGTTCCGGTGAAGCCAGACCGATACGCATAGACTCAAAATTATTTACATCCAACAAGAATCGATCGCTCCCTTCTATTCAATATCGTCGGAGTTATTTACATCTCCGTCCAACTCATCTTTAGCTTCCATGTTAAAGTTGCCAATATCTGCAACTAAATCAAATTCCGCATCTTCAACGCTATTTTCATCAACAGTATATTCATCTGTTTCAACAGCAGCAACAGCCGGAATCTCGCCGTCGATGTTCAAATCGAGGTCACGTGCAGTTTCAGTGACATCATCATCACTGTCGCGCATGGAAATCTCTTCTTCGTCTTCATTGAGCACCTTAATATCGAGACCGATACTTTGCAGCTCTTTGATAAGAACTTTAAAGGATTCGGGCACACCAGGTTCAGGAACGTTCTCACCCTTAACAATAGCTTCATAAGTTTTTACACGGCCCACAACATCGTCAGATTTGACTGTGAGAATTTCCTGCAGAGTATAAGCGGCACCATAAGCTTCCAGGGGCCCCAAACCTCCATCTCACCAAAACGTTGCCCGCCAAACTGAGCTTTACCACCAAGAGGCTGTTGGGTAACCAAAGAGTACGGACCGGTAGAACGGGCATGTATCTTGTCGTCAACCAAGTGATGCAACTTCAGCATATATACGCAGCCAACTGTAACCTTGTTATCAAAAGGTTCACCTGTACGACCGTCATACAACCTTGTTTTACCACTCGGATCTACTCCAGCCAAATCAAGAGTAGCATTCATATCTTCTTCATGAGCACCGTCAAAAACAGGTACGGACATCTTCATTGCTTTGATGCTTTCTTCACCGAACTTATCGATTTCTACAGTTTCAGGCATTCCATATTTTTCAACATCATAACCGGCTTTCTCAAAACGATCAGCCAAACCTTCAGCACCGGCTTCAATCTGCATGCCTAGAGCGCGTGCAGCCCAGCCTAAATGAGTTTCCAAAATCTGTCCGATATTCATACGGGAAGGTACGCCCAAAGGATTCAATACGATTTGAACCGGCTCTCCGCTTGGCAGAAACGGCATATCTTCACGCGGCATGATGCGGGAAACTACACCCTTATTACCATGGCGGCCTGCCATCTTATCGCCTTCAGAAATCTTACGTTTTTGCGCGATATGCACACGAACTTGTTCATTTACACCAGGCGGCAGCTCATCGCCGTTTTCACGGGTAAATACTTTAACGCTGACAATTTTACCAGCTTCGCCATGTGGCACACGCAGCGAGCTATCACGAACTTCGCGGGCTTTTTCACCAAAGATGGCTCTCAACAAACGTTCTTCTGCAGTCAGCTCAGTTTCGCCTTTCGGCGTAACCTTACCAACAAGGATATCGCCAGGACGTACTTCTGCTCCGATACGGATAATCCCGCGTTCATCAAGATCTTTCAATGCTTCTTCGGAAACGTTGGGAATATCACGGGTAATTTCTTCCTGGCCAAGCTTAGTATCACGGGCATCACAATCATATTCTTCGATATGGATAGATGTAAAGATATCCGCTTTGACCAGATCTTCGCTCAGCAAAATAGCATCCTCGTAGTTATAGCCTTCCCACGGCATATAAGCAACAATTACATTGTGTCCAAGCGCCAATTCACCATGATCAGTCGCCGGGCCATCTGCCAGCACCTGCTTCTCAACTACTTTATCGCCTTTATTGACGATAGGACGCTGATTGACACAAGTTCCCTGATTAGAACGCTTAAATTTTAAAAGTTCATAAACATCAACACTGCCATCTTCCGCACGTACACGGATTTCATTGCCAACAACACGCTCAACAATACCCGCACGTTTAGCAAGTACGCATACGCCAGAGTCAACGGCGACCTTATATTCCATACCAGTACCAACAACAGGCGACTGCGTACACAAAAGCGGCACAGCCTGACGCTGCATATTAGCACCCATCAATGCGCGGTTCGCATCGTCGTTTTCCAAGAACGGTATCAGCGCCGTAGCAATAGATACAACCTGTTTCGGAGAAACGTCCATATAGTCAACCTGATTCGGAGGCAAAGACAAAACTTCATTCAGATAACGTGCCGTAACACGTTCACCCAAGAAATAACCGTTTTCATCAAGCGGTTCATTGGCCTGGGCACAAATATATTCGTCCTCTTCATCAGCCGTCAGATAAACGATTTCGTCAGTAACACGTCCCTCTTCTTTATCAACCTTACGATATGGCGTTTCCATAAAACCATATTTATTGATAATAGCAAAGGTAGACAAAGAACCTATAAGTCCAATATTAGGACCTTCAGGCGTTTCGATAGGACACATACGACCATAATGAGAATGATGTACGTCACGTACTTCATAACCGGCGCGTTCGCGGCTCAAACCACCAGGACCAAGTGCAGACAGACGCCTTTTATGTGTTAACTCAGCTAACGGGTTATTCTGATCCATAAACTGAGACAACTGACTGCTGCCAAAGAATTCTTTAATTGCCGCAACAACAGGACGAATATTAATCAAAGCCTGCGGCGTGATTACATCTACGTCTTGGATAGTCATGCGCTCTTTAACAACACGTTCCATACGGGCTAAACCGATCCGGAATTGATTTTGTAATAATTCTCCGACACTACGTACACGACGGTTACCCAAATGGTCAATATCGTCGCCTGTACCTAAACCATCCATCAGGTTGAGCAGATAACCAAAAGATGCCAAAACGTCTTCTACGGTTACAGTACGGTGTTTTTCGGGAATATCAGCAGTACAGATTAATTTCAGTACTTGTTCTTTTACGCGGATGAAAACCTCTTTCAATCCTACGCCGCTGAAAATTTCACTTTGCTCGATGATATCAATAGCTTTATCATCAATTCTAGTACCTGCCGGCAGAATAATTTCTCCGGTAGAAGTATCAACAAGCGGTGCGTCAAGAACCTTATCCAGCAAACGACGGCGCCAGCCCAATTTTTTATTGAGTTTATAACGACCTACACTGGCAAGATCATAGCGCTTATTATCAAAAAATGTAGCTTCAATCAACTGCGTAGAATTTTCCAAAGTAGGCGGTTCGCCTGGACGCAGTTTCTTATAAATCTCAATTAAAGCTTCTTCGCGATTGGTAGTTGCATCACGTTCCAAAGTTGCCAAAACGGAAGGATGCTCACCGAACAATGCCAAAATCTCAGCATTGCTGGATAAACCCAAAGCACGCAGTAAAACCGTAGCAGGTAATTTCCTGGTGCGATCTACACGAGCATAAATAACATCATTAACATCTGTTTCAAATTCAATCCAGGCACCACGGTTTGGAATAACAGTAGTACCATACATTTTTTTACCACTGGGATCCATGGATACATTGTAGTATACGCCTGGAGAACGAACCAACTGGCTGACAATAACACGTTCAGCACCGTTGATAATAAAAGTACCGGTTTCAGTCATCAGTGGAAAATCACCCATGAAAACTTTAGATTCTTTGATCTCGCCGGTGTCTTTGTAAAGCAAGCGAACGTTTACGTTTAATGGTGCCGAGTAAGAAGCATCACGCTCTTTACATTCTTCAACGCTATATTTAGGATCCCCTAACGTAAAGCCCTCAAACGAAAGTTCTAAATTACCTGTAAAATCCTTGATCGGAGAAATGTCATGAAAAATTTCGCAAAGACCTTCTCGCATGAACCACTCATACGATTTTCTTTGGATGTCAATCAAATGAGGCATTGGTAATACTTCATTGATTCTGGCATAACTGTACCGAGTCCTATCGCCTACGGGAACCGGTTTAAACATGTAATCCCTCACCCCTTCATATTTTGTCAGGCAGGCCAAACTCAGCCCGTTTCACGAATGACAAAAAAATGCAAGGTTCCAGATTGTCTCAAGGACCTTGCGTATTGTCTTCGATGAACGAACTTCATCTTTACCGTATGAGCAGTACACGATTCCCAACCACTGAGCCATCGTGACCGTTATCAAAATACCTGCAATTCATTTATTTACTGTAGTTTATTATGATATCACAAGTTTTCTATTGTCAATAGCAAGTAATAAATAAAAATAAGCTTCCTGCAAAACAGGAAGCTTATTAAAGTTCTAATTGAAATTATTTCAATTTCTACGGAAGCGCCAGCTTCTTCAAGTTTAGCTTTCAAAGCGTCAGCGTCAGCTTTGGAGATTTTTTCCTTTAACAGCTTTAGGAGCGCCGTCAACGATTTCTTTTGCTTCTTTCAGGCCAAGACCAGTTGCTTTCACGAACAACTTTGATAACGTTGATTTTGCCAGCGCCAGCGGAAGTCAAAACTACGTCAAATTCATGTTTTTTCTTCAGCAGCAGCAGCGCCGCCAGCAGCAGGAGCAGCAGTCTACAGCTACAGGAGCAGCAGCGGATACGCGAAATTTTTTCTTCCAGAGCTTTTACCAATTCGGAAAGTTTCGAGTACGGTCATAGATTCAATATGCTTCGATGATTTGTTCTTTGTTCATTATATATACCTCCATAAATTCAAATGTTTTATTTTTTGTTTTAACTTGCTTGGTTAGACACACTGCTTATGCGGACTCTTTTTGCTGACGAACAGCCTCGAGTGCATAAACAACGTTGCGGATAGTACCTTGCAGTACATTGACAAAACCGCTGATTGGAGCATTCATGCTGCCCAGCATTTTTGCAATGAGGACTTCTTTCGGCGGAAGTTCTGCCAAAGCTTTAATTGCAGCTTCGTCGATAACTTGACCGTCGAGTACACCAGCTTTGATAGTCAGAGCTTTGTTTTCTTTTGCGAAATCGCAAATAATTTTTGCTACAGCAACGGGATCTTCAGGAGCAACTGCAATTGCAGTGTTTTTCTCCAATACAGGCTCTAAACCTTCGATGCCGGCTTCATTTGCAGCAATACGCAGCATTGTATTTTTTTACAACGCCATATTTGACGCCAGCTTCGCGCATTTTGCGGCGAAATGCTGTATCCTGAGCTACGGTCAAACCGCAAAAATCAACCAGAATAGTGCACTTGGAAGCTGTCAGCAATTCTTTGATCTCAGCAACTTTAGCTGCTTTTTCAGGTCTAATAACTGCCATGCATCACACCTCCTTCTTAAAAAATGATTTTATAAAATCAAAAAGACCTCTCGGCCTAAGCCGGAGGTCGCGAAGGTCTATCTTCATCGTCTCCAGCCTCGGCAGGTGTATTTCTACTTATGCGTTACCGCACCTGCTGTCTATGGCCCGATTATCTTCTGATTTATAAAGTTGTTACTACATCAAAAATCTTATTTGTCGCTGTTAGCTTTCAAAACGTCAATTTTTACGCCAGGGCCCATAGTGGTAGATACAGTTATAGATTTAATATACTGACCTTTTGCACCAGACGGTTTTACTTTGATCAGAGTATCGACCAAAGTGATGTAGTTTTCCAACAGTTGTTGTTCGGTAAAAGAAGCCTTACCAATAGGAGCTTGAACATTACCAGCTTTATCAGTACGATATTCGATTTTACCGGCTTTAATTTCGTTGATAGCACGTGTTACATCCATAGTAACTGTACCAACCTTCGGGTTAGGCATCAAGCCTTTAGGACCGAGGATTTTACCCAAACGGCCTACAACACCCATCATATCAGGAGTTGCAACGCAGACTTCGAAATCAGTCCAGCCGCCTTGGATTTTAGCAACCAATTCTTCGCCGCCTACATAGTCAGCACCAGCTGCTTCTGCTTCCTGAACTTTAGCGCCTTTAGCAAATACTAAAACAGATTTAGATTTGCCAGTGCCATGAGGAAGAACTAGAGCACCACGAACTTGTTGGTCAGCGTATTTAGGATTTACGCCTAATTTGAAAGCAACTTCTACAGTGCTGTCAAATTTAGTAACAGAAGTTTTTTTAACTAATTCTACTGCTTCTTTAGGAGCATAGAATTTGTCGGCTTCGATAAGTTTCAAAGCGTCTTGATATTTTTTACCAAATTTTGCCATTAAACTTTCCTCCTTGTGGTACAAACGGATAATTCCTCCCACATAAATAGTCGACTATAAATCAGTCAACGATGGTTATACCCATGCTGCGCGCAGTACCTTCTACCATTCTCATAGCAGCTTCGATATCAGCAGCATTCAGGTCAGCCATTTTAGCTTCAGCGATTTCGCGAACTTTATCGCGGCTCAATTGAGCAACTTTCTTTTTGTTTGGTTCGCCGGAACCTTTTTCCAGACCAGCAGCTTTTTTCAGCAAAACCGGTGCCGGAGGAGTTTTTGTAATGAAAGTAAAGGAACGATCTTCAAATACGGTAATTTCTACCGGAATGATCAAACCTGCTTGTTGAGCAGTACGTTCATTGAACTCCTTAACAAAAGCCATGATGTTTACACCAGCTTGGCCAAGTGCAGGGCCTACAGGAGGAGCCGGAGTAGCTTTACCAGCCGGTACCTGTAATTTTACCATTTTTACGACTTTTTTCGGCATTTATTACACCTCCTTATTATTCAGCTTCTTCAACCTGAGTAAAATCAATCTCAACAGGTGTTTCGCGTCCGAACATGCTAACCAGAACTTTCAGTTTACCACGTTCTTCATTGATTTCAGAAACGCTGCCGACACAGCCGGCAAACGGACCAGTTTTCAAACGAACCATCTGTTGTAATTGTAAATCAATTTTGGGGCGGCTTTCTTCTACGCCCATGGAGCGCATGATCTGTTTGACTTCTTCATCAGTCAAAGGAATCGGTTTAGTACCGGAACCGACAAAGCCGGTCACACCCGGTGTATTACGCACAGCATACCAAGAGCGATCATTTACAATCATCTCTACAAGCACATAACCAGGAAAAACCTTTCTCTGGACGCTGCGTTTTTTACCGTCTTTTACTTCAACCTCATTTTCCATAGGTATCACAATACGGAAAATTTCATTTTCCATACCCAAGGAATGAACTTTACGTTCCAGATTTGCGCTTACCTTATTCTCATAACCGGAATAAGTGTGGATTACATACCAACGTTTTTCTGATTCCATATTAATGATAGGGAAGCTTCCCTTTCCTCCTTACGCAGCCTTATTGCAAAATCAAGCGAAAAACAACATTGAAGAAGGAATCAATGACCCAAATCAATGCTGCACAAATAACAACCGCAATCAAAACCACTGCAGTATTAGCAATAAGCTCTTGTTTGGTAGGCCAGGTTACTTTTTTCAGTTCTACTTTAGTTTCACGCATAAAGCGTGTAATACCGCCTGCGTTCTTCACACCCGTAGTTTCCGGAACGGCCATTTTTTCACATCCTTGCTTGAATACCTGATACTAAATCACACGTTAACAAAAATTATTTAGTTTCTTTATGTAAAGTGTGTTTTTTGCAGAACTTGCAATATTTATTCAGTTCGATACGATCAGGATCGTTCTTTTTGTTTTTGTTGGTTTGATAGTTGCGTTGTTTGCACTCAGTGCAAGCCATGGTAACTAAACTGCGCATATTTAACACCTCTCTTACTCATAGATTACCAATCACAAAATTTCACTAATATAGAGTACCACAGTTAACACTCTATGTCAACAAACTTTCAAAAATATGCTAAGACCGGTCTATGTCGGACCGGTCTTAGCAGAAAACCAAGTTATCGCTCTCTTACTTATTCGTTGATAGCAGCAACAACGCCAGCGCCAACAGTACGGCCGCCTTCGCGAATTGCAAAACGCAGACCAGGCTCGATTGCGATCGGGGTGATCAGCTCTACGTCCATGGTTACGTTATCGCCAGGCATTACCATCTCAATACCTTCCGGTAATTCAGTTACGCCGGTTACGTCTGTTGTTCTGAAATAAAACTGCGGACGATAGCCGTTGAAGAACGGTGTATGACGGCCGCCTTCTTCTTTCGTCAGTACATATACTTCTGCTTTGAATTTTGTGTGCGGATGGATGCTGCCGGGTTTTGCAAGTACTTGACCGCGTTCGATATCTTTACGGTCTACACCACGCAGCAGGCAGCCGATGTTGTCTCCTGCTACTGCTTCGTCCAGTAATTTACGGAACATTTCTACGCCCGTTACTACTGTTGCTTTTTTCTCTTCTGTCATTCCTACGATCTCAATATTGTCGCCTACTTTGATGATACCACGTTCTACACGGCCTGTTGCTACTGTGCCACGGCCGGTAATTGTGAATACGTCTTCTACAGGCATCAGGAACGGTTTGTCAGTTGCGCGTTCCGGAATAGGAATGTATGCGTCTACTGCATCCATCAGTTCCATGATTTTTGCTTCGTATGATGCGTCGCCTTCAAGTGCTTTCAGTGCAGACCCTACTACTACAGGAATGTCGTCGCCGGGGAAGTCGTAGCTGGAGAGCAGTTCACGTACTTCCATTTCTACTAATTCGATCAGTTCCGGATCGTCTACCATATCTGCTTTATTCAGGAACACTACCATTGCAGGTACGCCTACTTGACGAGCAAGAAGGATGTGCTCACGAGTTTGCGGCATCGGGCCGTCTGCTGCGGATACTACGAGGATCGCTCCGTCCATTTGTGCTGCGCCGGTGATCATGTTTTTTACATAGTCGGCATGGCCCGGGCAGTCTACGTGTGCGTAGTGGCGGGTTGCTGTTTCATATTCTACGTGGGAAGTGTTGATGGTGATTCCGCGTTCTCTTTCTTCAGGTGCTTTATCGATCATGGAGTAATCCATGAATTCTGCGCCGCCTTTAGAAGCCAATACTTTGGTGATTGCTGCGGTCAGGGTTGTTTTACCATGGTCTACGTGACCGATGGTGCCGATATTAGCATGCGGTTTTGTTCTTTCATATTTTTGCTTTGCCATTCATTTTTCCTCCGAATCTCTTTTGTTTTTTATAAAATAGGCTTTGACGCCATTTTACCATATTCGCTGTCTGCCTGTAAACTCCTGCTTGGTTTTATGACTATAATAAAAAAAACCCCATCACTGAGGTTTTATTTTTTATTGGTGGCGGCGCACGGATTTGAACCGCGGACACTCCGGGTATGAACCGAATGCTCTAGCCAACTGAGCTACGCCGCCATATTTATTTGGAGCTGATGACCAGGATTGAACTGGTGACCTTATCCTTACCAAGGATACGCTCTACCGACTGAGCTACATCAGCATCGCAACCAAATAATCAAAATGGTTGCGGGGGCTGGACTTGAACCAACGACCTTCGGGTTATGAGCCCGACGAGCTACCAACTGCTCCACCCCGCGATGAAAACTAATTAAGAAAGTGGTGGAGAGGGTTGGATTCGAACCAACGAAGCGAAACGCGGCAGATTTACAGTCTGCTCCCTTTAGCCACTCGGGAACCTCTCCATTTGGAGCTGGCAATAGGACTTGAACCCACAACCTGCTGATTACAAGTCAGCTGCTCTACCAGTTGAGCTATGCCAGCACTTAATAGTGACAAGGAAGATTATATATTAACATAATCATTTTGTCAACTACTTTTCAATTAATTCAGTAACTTTTTTTACAAAACTCTTTAAAAGTAAAAGTATGTTAAAGCAGCTACAGCAAGTATGATACGATAATATGCAAAAGATGTCAAGCTATATTTATGAAGAAATTTTAAAAACCACAGCACGGACCAGTAAGCAACCACAAAAGCAACCACAAAACCAATCGCCAACATCTGCAGATCATCTACTGTTAAAATACTGATATTTTTTAAAAGATCATAAAGACAGGCTACAAACATCAAAGGTACAGCAATCAAAAAAGTATAATTTGCTGCAGTCTCACGTTTTAAACCTACTAAAAGTCCACCCGCCAAAGTACTTCCCGACCGGGAAAAACCAGGCCACAACGAAAGCAACTGAAACGCCCCAACAAGCGCCGCCTGTTTTAAAGAGATCTTATCTAAATCATCCAATAATTCTGCTTGGTTATCTTTAGTCTTATATTCAGCATACATCATTAATAAAGCACCCAATACCAATCCTATCGCTACTGTAAATGGAGAAAAAAGATATTCTTTAATATATTTATATGCAAAAAAAGCCACGCCCATTACAGGCACAAATACCAGCGGCTACATGCCAGACGCTCAGCCCTTTATCAGCCTGCCAGCCTTCTTTTGTAAAAAAATCTAGCAAAACGTTCTTTATAAATAAAAATAACTGACAAAAATCGCCCCCAGCTGTACGAAAACGTCAAAAATATCTGCCGCCGGACCATCAAAACCCAGCATATGTCCTACTATAATCATATGACCTGTTGATGACACCGGCAAAAACTCCGTTACCCCTTCTACAAAGCCTACTATTACCGCTATAAGATTCTGATCCATTATAATTATCTATCCTTCCATAATTACATTGCCACATAAATTTTACTAACTTCTACATTATACAGGTTATTATCGCTACCGCCAAGTTTAATTATATAAATTTACCTGAAATTTATCTGAATAATAAAGAAAAGGACAGCGGCGTCCATTTCCGCTGTCCTCTGAATGTTGCTGTAAACTAAAGTTCTTTTGTTTTACTTATTGGGTCAGTCACCAAAACATAAGCCCATTTGACGTCCTGTGCGAATTATATCGCTGTCTACTGGTACTAACCGTGGCTCGGAGGCAACCTTCTCAATAGGCTCCGTAACGATCTTATCGTTTTGCAGTGATACCATAACGTTATATTCCTTGCGCATGCAAGCCTCGGCCGCTGCTACACCATAACGCGTAGAAAGAACTCTGTCGAAAGGTGTAGGCGTGCCGCCTCTTTGTAAATAACCTAATACAGTACACCGCGATTCGATACCCGTTTTTTCCTCTATCTCGCGAACCAGTTTTTCTCCTGCTCCGCCAAGACGGATGGGCTCGAAGCTGCCCTTGACCATGCGCGCGATCGACATTTCCCCGCCCACAGGTCGTGCCCCTTCAGCTACAACAATAATACTGAATTGTTTCCCAGCAGCCTGGCGGGCCCTGATTTTTCCGATAACCGAGTTGATACTGTAAGGGATCTCCGGTATCAAAATAACATCTGCTCCGCCGGCTATGCCGGAATGCAATGCGATCCAGCCAGCATAACGTCCCATAACTTCCAGCGCCATAACGCGATGATGGGATTCTGCCGTTGTATGGATCCTATCCAAAGCTTCTGTAGCCATCGCCATTGCTGTGTCAAAACCAAAAGTACGTTCTGTACACGGAAGGTCGTTATCGATCGTTTTAGGTATCCCCCACGACCTTTATTCCGCATTCTTTAGCCAGCCTTGCAGCTATATTTAAGCTGCCGTTCCGCCGATAACCCTAAAGCTTCAATACCATGTTTTTCAAGATTAGCCAATACTTCCGCGCGTTTACATAATAAACCAATTCCCCGTTTTCTTCTACTGCAAATTTAAAGGGATTGTCGCGGTTAGTTGTTCCAAGAATTGTTCCGCCCCCGCGGCAGAATACCTGAAACATCTTTGTAATCCATCAGTCCCATCCGGCCTGTCACGAGGCCGTTAAAACCATTTTCTATGCCAAATATTTCATATCCATTATTAAGAGCTGTTTTCACTACAGCCCTGATGACTGCATTTAACCCGGGACAATCGCCGCCGCCAGTCAAAACTGCCAGTCTTTTCTTTGCTTGGCTCATTGCTTACCTCGCTTTTTAATCAACGTTCCAAACCGTAAAACCTTCCGAACTGATACGGATCGATTCCGTTCCATCAAATTTATCATAACAGAGTTTTCCTTCTTCAAGGTAACCCGGCCAAGCTGTTACAATCACAAATTTCTCACTAAGTTTATGCAGCAAAGCATCGACATCAATATGAAACACCGGTACGAACAGTGTTTGCAGACGATCCAACAAAATAACTTCGCTGTCATATCCTTCCAATATGTCTGCCATCATCTCAGGTGCTTTTGCCTGACGTTCTCCAGGAGGAACCTCCAAAAATTTTTCAGTAATTAAAAGGCGGCAATCGATGTAATCCCACTTTTTCTCTTCAGCAGCTTCACGCAATACTTTACTTTTACCGCTGCCCGGTTTACCTGTTACGATAACTACTTTTACATCGTGATCTTTAACGCCTTCTACAATTTTTACAAATTCTTCTACTTGGCTCATGTCCATTACCTCCCAATTACGCTCAGCGTAAAATTTGCCCTTCACTTTCTAGTTATTGCTATATTCGCTGTTTATTTACGAAATCCTTTAAAAAAATAACATCATTCAGAAAAATCTAAATGATGTTGCTTTTTTGTTTCACATTTATCAATTTATTAATCACGTTTACGATGACTGAACCGTTCGCTGGGATCAATAGCTAAAAGCCCACTATAAACCTCACTCAGATCAGTGTTATCATTACGATTTGTAATGTACTTTTCTAATTTGCGTTTCACTCTCTGCAAAGCATTATCAATTGATTTGATGTGCCTATCCAGTTCAACGGCAATTTCCTGATAAGATTTGCCATCCAGATAACTCATCAAAACCTTCCACTCAAGGTCACTGAGAATATTATTCATCTTATTCTCAATATCAGCAAACTCTTCCCTGCTGATAATCATATCTTCAGGATTAGCAACTTTAACACCGGAAATAATATCCAACAACGTTCTATCAGAATCCTCTTCATAAATAGGCTTATTCAAAGAAACATATGAATTAAGAGGAATATGCTTCTGCCTGGTAGCTGTTTTTATAGCAGTAATAATCTGTCGAGTAACGCACAATTCAGCAAAAGCTCTGAAAGATGACAGTTTATCGCCGCGAAAATCACGGATAGCTTTATAAAGGCCTATCATTCCTTCCTGAATGATATCCTCGCGTTCGGCGCCTATTAAAAAATAGCTTCTGGCTTTAGCCCGCACAAAATTACGGTATTTATGCAAAAGATATTCCTGGGCAAGTGCGTTATCTTCTTGTTTAGCCTTTAAGACGACATCTTCATCCGCCATGTTTTCAAAAGCAGCATAGGGATTATATGGCGTTTCCGTACTCATTGGCACAACCTCCGTTTCCTAGGAATTTCCTGCATCTGTCAGCTTTTTCATTATACTCCATAGTTATGTCAGCGTCAATTTTTAGGTATTGCGCCGCAGCTTTTCAAAATGATCCAGAATATGCTCCTGCAGCCTGCCGCCAAGTTCATTACGTCCCAAACCCCTAGCAAGTCTTTCGCTGCGCTGCGCGATCTGTTTTTTTGTAAGCAGATATTCTTCACGAAATTCACGCGCCGAAATCCTATAGGCCCCACTCCCTAAAACATTCAGCTGTTCTGCATAATCACTGGTCACAACAAAAACACTGCTTCCGCTCTTAACAAGATCATATACGCGTCGTTCAATCCATGAATCAGCGGTTTCACCTTCATTCGTGAAAACAATCTCCAAAGCTCCGTTTTTTTCGAATGATGCAACTCCCTGTACTTCCTGGGCATCAAAAACAACAATTCCTGAATATCCTTTAAAAGCTATATACTCGGCTAATTTTTCTTTTAAAAGTTCACGGGCATGCTCAAGGTTCTCTTCACGGAATTTACGAAAATCCTGCCAACTGTTGATAACATTGTAACCGTCCACTACAAGCCATTCTTTCATACTTTAAACGCCCGCCTGCACCCGGCGCTGACGTACGACCTCGTACAGCAAAACGGCACCTGCCGCCGAAGCATTCAGCGAAGAAACTCCCCCCTGCATCGGCAGACTGACAATGATATCACACTTCTCTTTTACAAGGCGTCCCAGTCCTTTTCCTTCAGCACCAACTACAATGACCATCGGGCCAGTCAAATTACTTTTGTAATAATCCTCACCGTTCATATCCGCACCGGCAATCCAAAAACCAAGTTTTTTCAATTCTTCAATCGTCTGCGTAATATTACCAATTTGAACTACTGGGACATATTCAACAGCACCGGCAGAAATTTTCGCTACCACAGCATTTAGCGGACAGCTGCGACGCTTGGGAAGCAGCACACCATGCACACCAGCAGCATCCGCCGTTCTAATCAGCGCTCCCACATTCTGCGGGTCCTGCAGCTCATCAAGCAGCAGCAAAAAAGGAGTTTCATCTTTCTCTTTTGCCAATGCCAAAACCTCTTCTAAACTGTGAAAGCGAATAGGTGCAGCTAAGGCAACAAACCCCTGATGCCGCAAGCCATCTGCCAGTTTATCCAATCTTTCAGCTTTACAAAATTCCAAAACTACGCTCGCAGTCTTCGCCAGGCCAATAATCTCACTGACACTGCCGCCTTTGATTCCGTCCTGCACCAACAGTTTATTAATAGATCTGCCGCTGCGCAAGGCTTCTGTTACAGAATTGCGTCCGGCAAGAATTTCTTCAGACATAGCTCCTCCTAATTATCACTGTTGTTTTTGTTTTGCCGCTAAAATAGCGTCCAAACGTCCGCAGCTCATTGCACCTTCTCTGCATATACCTTCACTTACGCAAGTAGGACCGGCATTTTCAAATAATACCGGTGCGGCTTTTTTACATTCAGCCAGCATTTTTTCTGCAAGCTGCCTGATCTCCCACTGGGCACGATTACAGCAGCGCAGGCTAAAGAAATTCATCAAAGACCTGACATTAAATGTTGCCACAATTTTAGTTTCAGCCGCATTAGGAAGTACATAACGGGCATCCTCTGCCGGGATTCCAAATTCATCAGTAAATTCATTATACCTAGCCTGAATATCAGCCATAAGCTGTTCAAACTTAGCTTTTGCCTCAGGCCTTGAGGAAATAGTAGGAGGCATAATAGTTTCAAAATCATGCTCTTTTACATAACGCTGCGATTGCTGTGAATAAGAAGCGATACGGTGACGCACCAGCTGGTGCGTCAATACTCTGGAAACTCCTTCTATAGCGAAAGTAAATGTAACATGTTCCAATGTCGAAAAATGTCCCATTTCCACAAGTTTACGCACTAATTTTGCTGCCTGTTCATCAGACATTGTTTCTTCAAGCTGGGCTGCACCAACGGGAGAATAGCACAGACGTGCGCTCATAGCAACTGTCTTTTCCGGTTCCGGTGTGTGTCTGAGTAATTTTACTTCCATGTTAATTCACCCTTTCTTCTGCATAGCCTCAGAAATAATTACAAAAGAACGCTCTAATATCTCCTCCAGTCGTTCTTCCCTGTCGCTCAAAAATAACCAGCCCAACAGCGCTTCAAATGCTGTTCCCATACGATATTCATGTACGGAGGCGCTTTTAGGCACTATCGATTTAGTATTACGGCCGCGCCTGGCAATATAGGCTTCTTCTTCCGTCAAATCCGACAGCAATGCCTCCATTGCCTTCGCCTGCATAACCGCCGATACCATTTTTGAACCCAAATCATGTATAACACGAACCTGCCCTGAGGTTGGCAGCAGCCTCAACCTTACATAAAGAGAAAAAACAACATCACCGATATATGCCAAAAGTATCGGATTAAGTTGTTTCGGTTCTCCGTAAGTCAGCCCGGCAGCCGTACAGGCTGCCAAAGCATGAGCTTTTATTTGCTGATATTGTTCAAACTTCACTGTTTTTTCCAACGTACGCCTTGAGGCGTATCCTCCAGAACAATTCCTATCTCGCTTAATTTATTACGTAAAGCATCAGCCTGTGCATAGTCCTTATTGCTCCTGGCTTCCTGGCGCATAGCAATAAGCATTTCCATCAGTGGTTCTTCCAAACCGCAACTTTCAGCTTCAACAGCACCTTGAGTTGATTCCAGTACTCCAATAATAGAACACATTTCAGAGAAAACACTTTGCAATATAGACACAAGCTTTCCATCCGGTTTACTGCCGACGCTGACGATACTTTGATGATAAATATTAATTTCCTTTGCCAAAGCAAACATATGACTGATTGCCAAAGCAGTATTAAAATCATCACGCATGGCTTCCATAAACTCGTTGCGCAGTTCCAAAACTTTTCTTCGCAGCTTCAGGCTTTCCTCTGTCGGGCCAGCATTCATCAAAGCCATTAAGGCCTGCAGATTTTCCTGAGCCGTTTTCAACCTGGACAAGCTGCGCTGCGCTTCCGCCAACCATCTCATCACTAAAGTCCAATGGACTGCGGTAATGAGTGGAAAGAATAAAAAAAGCGCAGTGTTTCCGGCTCATAATGCTCGAGGATATCAATAACCATAAAGAAATTACCTAATGATTTAGACATTTTCTCTTCATTAACAGTGATAAACCCGTTATGCAGCCAGTATTTAACAAAGGGATGGCAACCTGTACAGCCTTCAGATTGTGCAATCTCATTTTCATGATGCGGAAAAATCAAATCACTGCCACCGCCATGAAAATCAAAGGTTTCTCCCAAATATTTCATACTCATTGTTGAGCATTCGATATGCCAGCCAGGACGTCCTTCACCCCAGGGACTGCTCCAGGAAGGCTCTCCCGGTTTAGCAGCCTTCCACAAGGCAAAATCCATTGGATTATGCTTTTTATCGTTGACATCAACGCGCGCACCTGCCATCATATCTTCCAGATTACGCCCGGAAAGTTCACCGTAATGCTCAAATTTTTCAACGCTATAATAAACATCGCCGTCCATTTCGTAGGCATAACCACGATCAATAAGAGCTTTTACAGTTTCAATGATTTCCTCCATATGCTCAGAAACACGCGGATATACATGTGCACGACGCACATTGAGCTTATCCATTACCTCAAAATAAGCATCTATATAACGTCCGCAGACATCACTCCATAAAACGCCTTCTTTATTGGCAGTGTTGATTATTTTGTCATCGACATCAGTAAAATTCTGTACATGCAGAACATCATAGCCCTCATGCTCCAAAAAACGGCGGATAACATCCCATGTTACAAATGGACGCGCATTACCAATATGCGGATGGTTATAAGGCGTAACACCGCAGACATAAATATTAGCTTTACCCGGATGTACCGGTACAAACTCTTCTTTTTGTTTCGTCAATGTATTGTAAACTCTAATCGTCATTCTAAGCTCTCCTCTACAGAGTAATACCTGCCTTAGCAATGGCTCGCCCCTAATTCTGGCTTCTGTACGTTCCAAACCAAGCAACGGCACCATTTCAGCCAGTTCCGGGCCATGCTGATTTCCTGTTAAAGCAACTACGGATCGGCATAAATACAGCTTTGCCACCCAGCTTTGGTAGCTTTTTTGGATAGCTTTGAAAGCAGCTTTTACAGCAGGGTCCATCTAAAACTTCCAGGCTTAGGCAATTCTTCGAACAACATATTCATTACTGTTGGTACTGATTCTTCCTGCAGAACTGCAGCAGCCTCTGCATTTTCAAATTCAAATTCATCACTGAAATACATAGCGACACATTCAGGGATCTGCGCAGCAAAAGCAACATGCTCTTTGGCTGTAGCAACTACACGTTTAAGCCATTCCAGCTTTTCGCCACACTCATCACCTGTCATATAGCCGGCAGCAACCATATGCGGCTTAGCTGCGGCAAAAAAAGCTTCCTCATCCAACTGCCGCATATAGTGCTGATTGATCCAGTTCAGTTTATCGATTTCAAAAACAGCGGGATTTTAGCGACATGCTCCATCGAAAAGGCCTGAATCAACTCTTCCATACTGAAAATCTCCTGTTCGCTGTTCGGAGCCCAGCCCAGTAATGCCAGGAAATTATCAATGCCTTCCGGCAGATACCCCAACTGACGATACTGATCAACAGAAGTAGCGCCATGGCGTTTAGACATTTTTGTGCGATCCTTACCTAAAATCAATGAAATATGACCGAATGTAGGCTGTGTAAAGCCCAGCGCATCATAAATAAGGCATTGGCGCGGAGTATTTGACAAATGCTCTTCAGCACGAATAACATGAGAAATTTTCATCAACGCATCGTCAATTACTACAGCATAATTATAAGTAGGAATGCCGTCAGATTTTACGATAACAAAATCTCCGATTCCGTTAGAGTCAAAAACGACATCGCCGCGAACCATGTCGCGGACAAGTATCTGCTGATCAGCAGGCACACGAAAACGTACGGTTGGTTTGCGTCCTTCAGCTTTGTACTGTTCTATTTGTTCAGAAGTAAGATTACGGCATTTGCCCATATAACGAGGCATTTGCCCTTTGGCAGACAAAGCCTGACGTTCTGCTTCCAGCTCTTCATCTGTGCAGTAACAATAGTAGGCCTTACCTTCAGCCAGCAGCTGATCAGTATATTTTTATACAGTTCAAGACGCTCTGTTTGACGATAAGGACCGTATTCCCCACCTACATCAATACCTTCGTCCCAATTCAAGCCTAACCATTTTAAGGCAGCCTTGATATTCTCTTCAGATTCGCGGCTGGAACGCTCAAGGTCAGTATCCTCGATACGCAAAACAAGCTTGCCGCCCATTTTACGGGCAAACAGCCAGTTAAATAAAGCACTGCGAGCGCCGCCGATATGGAACGGTCCAGTCGGACTCGGCGCAAATCTTACTCTGATTTCATTAGACATTAGAATGATCCCTCCAAAAATACTTATCTTGAATATTATACCACAAGGGCATGTATGAGTGCTAAGTCCGTAAAGACCTCACTAAGTACTCAAACGATACCACAAGGACATATATGAGTACCTCGTTTCAGTAAAGCGAATTTACATCATCCTCTGATAATACTTACAACAGCCTCTGACGCCATACCTTCCCCCCGCCCAACAAAACCTAATTTCTCTGTTGTCGTTGCTTTTACATTGACAGCACTTCTTTCAATCCGCATTTCCCGGGCAATATTAGCCGCCATCTGTTCAATATAGGGAGCCAGCTTAGGCCGCTGTGCCATAATAGTCACATCGGCATTGTTTATCTGCCAGCCATGCTTTTGCAGTAAACCAACCACCTGCCTCAACAGCAGCATACTATCGGCATCTTTAAATTTCATATCCGTATCCGGAAAATGCCTGCCAATATCACCAAGACCCGCTGCGCCAAGCAGAGCATCCATCAATGCATGAAGGGCCACATCGGCGTCAGAATGTCCTAACAACCCTGATTCATAAGGAATCTCAACTCCGCATAAAATCAATTTACGGTCAGCAGCAAGTTTATGTACATCGTACCCGCAGCCTACACGAAACTGCGGCCAGTTATTTTTTTTTTTCTATCATCTTACAAGGCCTCTGCTTTTACATAAATTTTCTGCCAGGATCAAATCTTCCGGCGTTGTAATCTTAATATTCTCATAGCTTCCTTCAGCAACAGCAACAGCTATTCCCAAACGTTCTATCAGTGAAGCGTCATCCGTTACATTACCATGCTGTTTCTGCAAAAGCTCGTATGCCTGCTTTAAAATACTGATTTTAAAAATCTGCGGTGTCTGCACAGCACGCAGAGTACTGCGCACAGGCGTATACTGCACAAGATTATTTTCATCCACAACCTTAACCGTATCCTTAACAGGCACAGCAGCAATGGCCGCGCCGCTATCGGCAGCAGCTTTCAACACTCTTTTAAAAACCTCTTTGCCGGCAAAAGGACGAGCACCGTCATGCACAGCTATATAACCATCACTCTCCGTAACTGCAGACAGAGCATTAGCAACAGAATCCTGTCGTTCCTTTCCGCCGGCAACAACACAGAAAGGCAACAGCGGATAATACTCCTTACTGTATTCCTCCAGCATCAATTCTGCTTCCTTGACCTCCTGTGGCCGTACAACAGCGATCACTCTGCTCACACAGTCTGTATCAGCCAGCATTCTCATACACTGTACCAGAAGCGGCAATCCGCCCACATCGGCAAAAGCTTTATTTTTACCTAACCCCAAGCGGCTTCCCAACCCTGCAGCCGGAACAATCGCTATGATTTTTTCCATAAACGCCCCCGCTATTTCAGTTTCGCGAAAATCATTCTACCTGCTGAAGTCTGCAGGACAGAAGTTACTACAACAGCAGTATTTTCACCTACCAGTTTTTTACCGCCTTCAACAACGATCATTGTACCATCTTCAAGATAAGCAACGCCCTGATTATTTTCTTTGCCATCTTTAACGACAAAAACATTCATCTCTTCCCCCGGAAGAACCACCGGCTTAATGGCGTTAGCCAGATCATTGATATTAAGCACACTGACGCCTTGGATCTCGGCAACTTTATTAAGATTGAAATCATTAGTTATAATAACAGCTTCTGTCTGTTTAGCCAATTTCACCAATTTAGCATCTACTTCATTCAAATCTTCAAAATCAGTATCTTCTACAAGCAATTGTTCTTTATTTTTCTGCTGTATCTCCTGAATAAGATCCAAACCTCGGCGGCCTTTGGCCCGTTTCAGATTATCAGACGAATCTGCCAGCTTCTGCAATTCTTCCAAAACAAAGTTGGGAACGATCAAACGACCTTCCAGAAAACCTGTTTTCAGAATATCAATAATACGACCGTCGATAATTACACTGGTATCCAGTAATTTATTTTTACTGTACAATCTGTCACTCAGCGCCAACGATTTAACTGCAGCCGGTTTTACCGCACCTTTTAAGCTAGGAATACTGCGGTTAAAAAAGCCTACGATATCCTTATGCTTACGTAAAGCAACTTTCGCCCCAATAATAGAAAGCACCAGACTAAAGATCAAAGGAATATAGGGACCAATAATCGGCAAATGCGAAAAAGGCCCACCCAAAAGGTTAGCCAAAATCAAACCAATACCAATACCAAGCGTCATAACAAGAATATCACTGGTCGGCACCTTGGATAAAACGATCGCCATACGTTCCGTATAGCCCATAATATGATAAATAAGCACCGGTGCAACAGCTACACCAAGACCACCAAAAACAAAGATGCCCACAGCACCTGAAACAATAGTTGCCAAAGCTATGCCAAAAAAAGCCGTTGTCATAAAGATCGTAACCAAAAAAATCCGAAATATAAGGCAGTAAATATTCAGTAAGTATGAGTCCGGTAAGCGCAAACACAACGACAATGGTCAGCTTCAAAATCCTGTTTAACATCTTTACACCTCCTTTCTTTAAATAATATGGATAATATAATATTTTACTACAATTTTCGTATTAAAAACAGCTAAAAAAATAAAATACGTCGGAAAATCCGACGTATTTCACTAAAAAAAACTTATTCAGCCAGTTTTCAATATCCTGCTGTTCAGCATTTTTTACAAGCATCACTTCGCTGATCAAAATCTGTCTGGCTGTACCCAATAATCTACGCTCGCCGGTAGATAACTTTTTTTTCATTCTCCTGCACCTGCAATGTTCTTATTACATCGGCAACTTCAAAAACATTACCGCTTTTCAATTTTTTCCAAATACATATTAAAGCGTCTGTTCCATGTAATAGCTTTATTGTAATTATCAGGACGTTCTTCCAAAACTTTTTCAACGGCATCGATATCATCATTTTCGATAACATGCCTCAAGCCAACACGTTCCACACTGTCGACCGGAACCATGACCTTCATCTCTCCAAGAAGCATTGCCAGGATCAGATAGTCGACACTTTGACCGTCACGTTCACGCTTTTCTATTGTTTTTACTACTCCGGCGCCGTGCATCGGATATACGACTTTGTCTCCTACTGCAAACATCTTCTGCCCTCCTAAGGAACACGCTATTTTTATATGTATTTATTTTAACACCTCCTGTTATTTTTGTCAAAATTTTATTATTTTATCATAGCTCCATATTTGTGTCAATCATTTTTTATATAAATTTTCTGATTTTATTTTAAAATAAACAAAAAGAGCGGAGAAACCTCCGCTCTTTTAAGCAAAAACCTTATCCAGCGCTTCTTCCAAAGTTTTAACCTGCACAATACCATTGCAGGGTTCATCCAATGACAGCTTGCCCATTGGCAAAACAAATCTTTTAAAGCCAAGATTCATAGCATCCTTGATACGCCTTTCCGGCGAACCTATTCGTCGCACTTCTCCTGTAAGCCCCACTTCACCCATGACTAATACGCCATGCGGAATCGGCCGATTACGATAGCTGGATACCAGCGCAGCAGCCACAGCCAGATCTGCAGCTGGCTCAGTGACTCTCATCCCGCCAACTACATTGACGTAAGCATCGTAAGCGCCAAAATCCATTCCTAAGCGCCGTTCCAAAATCGCCAAAAGCATAGTGACCCGATTATAATCAAATCCAACAGCAGTGCGTCGGGGCATCCCATACGGTGTTTTGGCAACCAAAGCCTGCACTTCAACTAAAATAGGCCTGTTACCTTCCAGGCAGGCACAAACAACTGAACCGGAAGCATCGTTACTGCGTTCTTCCAGGAATAATCCTGCTGGATTACTTATTTCCTGCAGCCCACTGGCTTCCATAGAAAAAATACCGCTTTCATTTGTAGAGCCAAAACGGTTTTTCAAGGCACGCAGGCACCCGAAAAGAATAGGATCTATCCCCTTCAAATTGCAGCACCACGTCGACCATATGTTCAAGCAATCGCGGGCCAGCAATATTACCGTCTTTAGTCACATGACCGATAATAAGCACGGCAATGCCGCTGGTTTTTGCAAAACGCAGCAATTTCGCCGTACACTCGCGCACCTGTCCGACACTGCCGGCTGCAGTAGGCAGCTCGCTGTTGTACATAGTCTGAATAGAATCAATTACCAACAATGCCGGCTGCACTTCCTGTGCCTGCAGTAAAATAATATTCAAATCGGTAGCCGTCATCACCAGCAGGTTTTCACCGCTGCTGCCTAAACGTCTCGCCCGCATTGCTGTTTGCGCTTCTGATTCTTCACCAGAAACATACAAAACTTTTATATTATTCCGGCTAAACTTCATGCCGGCATCCAAAAGCATAGTCGACTTGCCAATGCCCGGGTCTCCGCCCAACAAAACCAGGCTGCCGGGAACAATCCCTCCCCCAAGCACACGATCAAATTCACGGATACCTGTCTGCAGACGGCTGAGGGACTGTTCCGCCACCTGATGCAACGGTTTGGGCTTAGCGGTTTCGCCTACAGGCAGGTAACTCTGTCCAGGACGTTCAGGCACGTCCATTTCTTCGACAAAACTGTCCCATTGACCACATTCCGGACACTTTCCCAACCATTTAGCCGTTACATAACCACACGACTGACAAACGAAACGTATTTTCGGTTTTGCCATTACGGACGTTCCTCTCCAGCTGCAACCAAGGCTTCTTCCTTGTGCGCTTCTTCTTTATCAAAATAGATTTTACCAGCCTCATCAGTACGGGTCAAAATAGTATCACCGCGTTTTAATTCTGAAGCCAGATACAAATCGGAAACAGGATCCTCAACCAGTTTCCTTAAAGCCCTGCGCAGAGGCCGTGCACCATAACGCGTATCCTTGCCAGCTTTTAAAAGCTCGGCCTTAGCCTCATCAGTAACCTTGATATCAAGGCCATTTCCTGCAAACGACCTGAAAGTTCTTTGAGCATCTGTTCGACAATTTGCCGCAGTTCTGCTTCACCAAGCGGATCAAAGACCAGAATTTCATCAATTCTATTTAAAAATTCAGGACGGAAGATTCTTTTTACTTCTTCCAATACAGCACTTTTGCGTCCGTCGTTTACCTGTTTCTCACCAGTCGCAAATCCCAACGGCTTGCTGTCCAGTAATGCTCTGGCACCAGCGTTGCTGGTCATAATGATAACAGCATTTTTAAAATCAACAGTCCGTCCCTGCCCGTCAGTCAAGCGGCCGTCTTCCATAATCTGCAGCAGCAAGTTGAAAACATCAGGATGCGCTTTTTCAATTTCATCCAGCAAAATTACCGAATAGGGCCGCCGGCGCACAACATCTGTCAGCTGACCGCCTTCTTCATAACCAACATAACCAGGAGGAGCACCTACCAACCGAGAAGTAGTATGCTTTTCCATATATTCAGACATATCAAATCTAATCAAAGCACGTTCATCGCCAAAAAGGTTCTCTGCCAGCGCTTTAGCCAGCTCTGTTTTACCTACCCCGGTAGGTCCTAAGAACAGGAACGATCCTACAGGGCGGTTTTTATCCTTAAACCCGGCTCTGGCTCTACGGATAGCTTTTGCAACAGCGTCAACAGCCGCATTTTGACCGACCACACGCTCATGCAGCGCCTCCTCCAAATGAATAAGTCTTTTAGATTCACCTTCGGTAAGCTTACGCAGTGGAATATTTGTCCAGGAAGCAACTACTTCGGCAACATCTTCTTCACTTACCGTCAATTTACTGCTTGATCCACTGCGCTGCGACTGACGCTCACCATCAAGCTGTTCCTGCAGCTTGCGTTCTGCGTCACGCAATTCAGCAGCACGTTCATACATTTGCTGAGTAATAGCCGATTCTTTTTCAATGCGCACTTTTTCAAGCTGTTGTTCAATTTTCCCGCTGCGGCAAGGAAATCTTATAGCTTTGCAGCCGTACCCTCGAACAGGCTTCATCCATTAAATCGATAGCTTTGTCCGGGAGATTACGGTCAGTGATATAACGATCAGACAGACGCACTGCCGCCATAATAGCCTCATCTGTGATTTGAATACGATGAAAGGCTTCATATTTATCGCGCAGTCCCTTCAAAATCTCAATTGAATCATTAACATCAGGAGCACCTACAACGATAGGTTGAAAACGACGTTCCAGTGCCGCATCTTTCTCAATATTTTTCCGGTATTCGTTTAAAGTAGTGGCTCCTATAGCCTGCATTTCACCTCTGGCCAAAGCCGGTTTTATAATATTGGCAGCATCGATAGCGCCCTCTGCGGCACCTGCTCCGATGATAGTATGCAGTTCGTCAATAAAAAGAATAATATTTTTATTTTCTTTTACTGCTTCCAGTAATTCTTTCAAACGTTCCTCAAATTCACCGCGGTATTTAGTTCCCGCCACCAGATACCCTATCTCCAGCGAGAACACAATTTTCTCACGCAGTATCTCCGGAACATTACCGTCAACAATTCGCTGGGCCAGGCCCTCGGCAATAGCCGTTTTACCAACGCCGGACTCTCCAATCAACACCGGATTATTTTTTGTACGCCGACACAGAATCTGAATAATGCGTTCAACCTCTTTTTCGCGGCCAACAACGGGATCAATTTTTCCATCTGAAGCCAGCTGATTGAGATTGCGGCCAAATTCCGACAGCATTTCCAACACATTGCTCTTTGTTTCCACATCGCTGTCGCCAGCATTATAATTGCCATCTGTCAATGGCTGATTATCATAAACAGCCTTAATGACCTTCATGACCTGTTCTGCCGTAACGTTAAAGCGCCGCAATACCTGAGCAGCCACGCCTTCTCCTTCACGCAGCAAGCCCAACAGCAAATGCTCGGACCCTACATAGTGCAGTTTAAAAGCTGCTGCTGCTTCACCAGCAAGCTCTAAGGCCCGTTTGGCACGCGGGGTATAACTGATCATCAGCTCAGTACTGCCAGCGGGCTCCATCCAGCTTTCCAGCTCTTTTATGACCGCCTGATTATCAATGCCAAGTTTTTCTAGAATCTTCTTGGCAAAACAATTTTCAACATTCAGCAACGCCAGCAAGATATGTTCTGTTCCAACATGATCATGACCCTTATCCAATGCAAAACGCATCGCGTCTTCCAAAATACCTTTGGCACGTTCAGTAAAACGATTCATGATCTGTTCTTCTCTAGCCTTTGGTTTCAACAGCCCATCTAAAAACTCTTTGGCATTGAAAACAGTTCCCGACAAAAATTAGACGGAGCCAATTCTTCAACACAATCCGAGCACAGCCATTTGTCGATTTGTTTATCGTTGACCACGCATACCACGTGGACCACAGCTTCTTTTAATCCGCATTTCTGACATAACATATCAATTCACCTCACTCACGTTCTGTCATTTTAGTAATAGCCGTCTCCAAAACAGCTCTTTTTTTAGCTTCATCAGCATCCAGAATTTCCATCATATACTGCAACAGTGATTTTTCGCGCCTGCTGATCAAACGGTTAGCAGCCCAGTGCTCAATCAAATCATGCACTGTCGGCTCACAGTTCTCTTCCTGCAATTCATGAGGCATCACCCTTACAATACGGACAAAGCCGCCGCTGCCGCGTCTGGATTCGACCATAAACCCCCGTTCAGGAGTAAAGCGCGTGCTCAGCACATAACTGATCTGCGACGGTGCGCACGACAGTTTATCGGCAAGTTCATTACGCTGTACTAAAACAGCGTCCTCTCTGTCCTCTAAAAGCTGTCTGATGATGAAATTTTCTATTGCATCTGCAAGATTTCTCATCTTAATTACCTTCCTTTTATCGTTTCAGCATTAAAGTCAAACTTTTCTGCCGGCATCTATAATTAGATTAATTCTATTATATTTGACCTTTCGACTTTTGGCAAGTAAATTATTCGTGAACATCTTTTCAGCAGAAAAAAACAAGCAGACGCATAAAACTCGTCTGCTTGATCAATTTTTTTATTTTTGCAGCTTCCTGGCAAATTCATAACCAAGCTGCCTTGCTGCTTCCAGGTCTTCTGGCTGTGCCTTCCATTTACAGGTAAAACCAGGTTCCAACTCAAAACCAGCCGCTGTCAGCAAAGCTTCCATATCTTTCTGAGCTCCGCCGGCCCAGCCATAGTACCGAAAACAGCTGCTTTTTTACCTGTCGGGTTTAAGCCTTTAAGGTATACAAGCAGACTGCCCATAGTGGGCAGCATTCCGCTGTTCAGTGTTGAAGAGCCGATGATCATACCACCTGCTTCAAATAAATCCGCAACAGCAGTACTATTCGGAGTTTCGTTCATACGCAGCAGCACAGCATCACTACCAGCACTGACAACACCCTCCAGCACAGCACGAGCCATTTGCTCCGTAGCGCCCCACATCGTATCATAGGCAATAACTACACTGCTGCCGCTCACGCCTTTGCCCCAGGCAGCATATTTGGCAATAATTTCCTGAATATGACTGCGCCAGATAATACCATGGGCTGTAGCTATCATCTTTAAATCAAGCGCCGCTGCTTTCGCCAGCGCTTTATCAATTAATTTCGCATATGGCCAGAGTATATTGGCAAAATATTTTTTTGCTTCATAAAAAAGTATTCCCAGATCCACTTCATCATCAAAACGTTTAGCTGCCGCATAATGCTGGCCAAAAGCATCATTAGAAAACAAAATCCCATCATCTGCACAATAAGTTGCCATACTGTCAGGCCAGTGCAGCATTGGTAAAGTTACAAAAGTCAATTCACGTTTGCCTAATGATAATTTATCGCCATCCTTCACGACCTGAAAATCATATAAATCACCATAATGACGAATTGCTTCCGCCTTCCCTTGAGCTGTAATCAAAAAAACTTAGCATTCGGAGCCGCTTTGACCAGCGCCGGCAATGCCCCTGCATGATCCGGTTCCACATGGTTCACTATTACGTAATCAATTTTTTCCAGGGTCGACAACACGTTCAATCTTTGCCAATAATTCTTCAGCAAACATCGCTTTCACTGTATCGATCAAACAGATTTTTTCATCCATGATCAAATATGAATTATATGAAGCACCGCGTTCCGTCTTATATCCGTGAAAATCACGCACAGCCCAGTCAACAACACCCACATCATAAATTTTAGGAGCTATTTCCAATGGCATCATTTTTTACACTTCCTTTCTGAAAAACTGCTTCTTTATTTATTATATAAGCAAATCACAGCAAAGTAAAAATTTCTTTTAGCAAAAAACAGTAAATTCTACTTACAAAATTCTATGCCTGACATTATTTTCACAAGGCCCGTTCAATAACACTGTGCTGACCTTTATCAATAAACAACCCTATTTGGTGGAAACTGCTCAAACTACTGCGAT
>ENA-OQAB01000177-OQAB01000177.1-human-gut-metagenome-genome-assembly--contig:-NODE-177-length-37211-cov-4.108079_pt1 | contig 37211 bp, 40 predicted proteins | sample MGYA00242490_ERZ504517 | MGnify/ENA primary metagenome ERZ504517 (study PRJEB26092, sample SAMD00036298) | human gut metagenome | host: Homo sapiens | study: EMG produced TPA metagenomics assembly of...
CCCCTTCGGATGCTGCGCCTCAGTTCAGCCGCAAGAACGCTGCGCGCCGGATGGTAACGCCATTGACCGTTGCTTCTGTTTCGCCATAATTCACATAGGACCAGCGAAGAAGAATCATACTCTGTGCAGTAAACATTCTCCTGCACCATGCTATGCTTCGTCATGCGGGCGCCACGCAGATCCGCCAGAGCTTGGTCTGCCTGCTGATAATAATCTGCCGCCTGCGCAAGAGAGTCGGCATAGTAAACCTCTGGTGCGGCTTTGGCTCCCTCTTTCGCCTCCAGATCTTCGTAAGACCATGTGAAGCTGGGGCAGGCGCCATATTCAATTGAACGGAGCATCTGCGTTTCCGGATCCTCCGCAAGGTTGATCGAACCGCCTGAATAATCCATCATGCCATGCAGGAGCATCTGAATAAACGGAATTGTTTCATAAGCGGCATCTTGCTGAACGGTAGAAGTGAGCGGCAGATTCGTAACGATATCTGCATTTTTGAGCAGATAGAAATTGCCCGTATCGACCATCAGCTTCCGGTTGGCGCCGAGGGATTCGCCCTGTTTGGCAAGCTGCTGAGCAGCCGCCTGCCTGCTTGTAAACTCTTTGTTAAAGTTGGAATACAAAAGCTGCCCGGCATCGCCGATGCAATAGCCCGTCAAGGTAACTTTCCGGGTGTTTATCATAAATTCCCGCGCCGCAGCCTCCAGCGACTTCAGGCTTCGCAACCCACGCTGGAAGGATTGCGGGCCTACATAGGCGGCAAACGGATTCTCCCTGGCAGCCGTAATCGCATCGCCCTTAATCCCATAAGCGGTGTTACTCGCAGAAAAGGAATCGCGCATATTGGTGGAAAGCAGGTCAGCCGCCAAAAACAGCTGTAGCTTTTGAATGGACATGCTCTCATAAAGATCATTAAACCGCATCTTGCCGCCTAACGAAATCAAAAGCTTAGCATCGGTGGCTTGCTTCTGGTTAAAGCCTCCCGTCAAAGCGCCTTGATAGCAAAGGTTGATTTGATCAATCCCTTTTGCCTTCATCTGCACCAGCAGATCTTCCGCCTGCTCAAAAGTGGCAAGCTTTTCGGAGGTGCTCATCCGGCCATCCTTTTCGGCATGCTTCCGGTCAGGTTCAGCGTCAGCGGCAGCCCTGTTTCCTCAACCGTCCGAGTGGATAGCACCGCATCCCGAATCAACTGCTCCCGCACAGCCAGCGCCATGCCGGAATAGGATGCGTTATCGCCGGAAAGGAAGCGGTAGCATAGCTTGAGGCCGCCGTCATAGCCAGCCGTGCCGACATATTGCGCAATCCCATCCTCCGTTTTTTCCTGTGCAAACGGGGTGATCGCAAACTGCGCGCCAACCTGATAGTAGCCGGTTTCTCCCCCGGCACGCCCGGCAGAGATTGTTGCCAGCGCATCCCCCTGCTCAATGAGCACAGCAAATGCGCTGGAGCCTTGCTTTACGCCAAATGCAGGCACTAGGGCGGAATAAACGCCCTCCTGCGCAGGCAAAGCCGCATCCTGACCATAAACCGCAAAGCGCAGGGTATCCTGGTTTTGGGTTTCCTGCCCTGTCCGAATCAACGCGCCGCTACCATCCGGCACTAGAAGAAAATCCTCTGCTGCGCCCTGCGTGGAAGCGCCGAAATACTCAAGCAGCCCCAGCTTTAGCACCTTGGCCTCACTCTTTGCCTCAATGAGAGGCTTGCAATCCACCTGCGCGAAGAAGCTGCCATCCTCCAAGGTATAAGTCACAGAAACGTCAAAGGCGATATCTGTCGCCGACCGATCCCCTGCCGCCTTCTTTGCCGTTTTTTCATCAACGGCGATCCTATAGGAAACCTTCAGGCCGTTATCTATCAGCTCATAAGATGCGGTGCCGAAGGCCACGCTGTTGTCTTGGCTGTTGAGAGAATAATGCTTCCCGCCCTGGAGCACCTCAAGGGATACCACCGCGGCGCGGTTTTCCTCCTTGCCGTTATCCTGCTGCGGCAGTGCATACCACATTTTATTTTGGGAGGTTTCCTTCACCGCCACCGCATAGGTCGTTTCATCAATATACAGCTCAATCAGGCCGGATTGTGCAATCTGCTTGAGTGATGTGGAAGCAGTGTGCAACTCGCGCCCGGCCTGGGCCGGCGCTACTGTCTGCACCTCTTTCTCCTGATACACTGTGCGCGTAACGGTTTTCGCCACCCTCCCGCCGCACGCTGTCAGGGAAAGCAGCAAACTGCCCGCCAGCATCACACAGGCCGTCCGTTTCCAAATTTTAAAACCACTCCGCGCCTTTGAGGCCGGATGTGATAAATCAAAAAGCTTCATAGCCATTTCTCCTTTTGGTCGGCAACAACGCCCGCAAGATCCAAATTCTGCCCTTATCGAAGGCAAACGCAGCCACGTGGCAAACAGTTATGTCTTCTGCGTAGGCTGCGAATCAGATGGAAACTCCTTCTCATACCGGCAGAGGCAGTCCGAAATGATCTGCTGCGCCGTCTGCGCGCCCTTCACGCTTTCCAGTGCAGTCGCCTTGCCCTCCAGCGTTTTATAAACGGAGAAGAAATGCGTCATCTCTGTGGAAACATGCTCCGGCAGCGCGCCAATATCCCGGTAGCCGTTATATGTCGGGTCGTCAAAGGGAATCGCAATGATCTTCTCATCCTTATAGCCCTCGTCCTCCATAATAATCACGCCGATTGGGTAGCAGGTGACGAGCGTCATCGGAACAACCTGCTCCGAACAAAGCACCAGTACATCCAGCGGATCATGGTCAGCGGCATAGGTGCGCGGGATAAAGCCATAGTTCGCCGGGTAATGCGTGGAGGTATACAGGATGCGATCCATGCGCAGAAGGCCCGTTTCCTTATCCATTTCATACTTTACCTTGCTGCCCTTGGGGATTTCAATCACCGCTGTAAAGCGTTCCGGACGGATACGTTCCACTGATATATCATGCCAAATATTCAAACAAATTCCTCCTGAGCTGTTTTAAGAAAGCCTTAAGCCCATCACGACAATGGAGCCAAACGCCGCCGTTCCTATCCTTTGAAAGCCGTATTTTTTATAGAAATTGACACCCTTTTTATTTGTTGATCCGACGCTTAACATCAGCCCCCTCGTAGTTTGCCCGGCCAAAGAGGCCGTCAGTGTATTCACGAGCTGATGCCCAATGCCCATACGCTGATAAGCATCCAGAATGTCGATATGCATATGCGCCGGATACTGCCCGGCATATCGGCCGGCAATCCGGAGATCCATTCGCGCCAGAGCAGCACGCAAAATACTGCGCGCTTGAATTAGGGGCAAATAGCTTTTGCGGAACCGCGCTTGATATGCTTGATAATCCTTGCTGCACAGAATATATCCAACCGGCGTATCGGTTTTATCCACTGCTACAAAACACGCCTCCGGCTCCTGCTCCAGATAATAATCGCAATATTGCAGCAAAAGCGGCTCTTTCTGACGCTGTGTTTCAACCGGCAGGCCGCTCGTTGCAATGCAAATGCCCCGCACCGCCTGTTTATCCTTCTGTTGATAGGGGCGAATCCCAATCTGCTGCGTGCGCTCTTCTATTCCCATCGTTAGGCCTCCCCACTCAAATGCCGCACCATATCGACATGCGGGATATGGACATCCATATAAACAGGCTCCCCACAGGTGTGAAAGCCAAATTTCTCATAAAACCCCTGTGCCTGCACCTGCGCGCCGATATGAAGCTCACGCGCTCCCAGCTCCTCCGCTTTTTTGAGGAGCTCTTCCATGAGGCGTGCACCAAGATGCTGCTTGCGGTATTCCCGCAGCACGGCAATCCGCCCAGGCTTCAGCACGCCGGGAGAAAGCGTTACCAAACGCGCCGCCGCCACAGGCGACGCCCCATCGAACAAGGTCAGATGCCACGCACCGCTATCCAGCTCGTCGAATTCCAGATCTTTCGGATAACCCTGCTCCGCCACAAACACTGCCAAACGCACTTGAGCCGCCTGGCTATATTCCTCCCCGGGCGCGCTCCACTTTGCTTTGATCAAACAAACACTCCCCGTCGCCTGAAATAGCCCTGCCTCGGCCAGCCCGAAGCGGGATTGATCTGCTTGCTGCTAGTATAGCATACCGTCGGGCGCGCTTCAAGAAAAAAACACTCCTGCGCACGGAAGAATCCGCACATAGGAGCGTTTTAGCCATTCAATCAGCGCTTGCCTTGCAGTCCTGTAAAAATTCCTTTGCGGCACGAACGGCAATATATTCCAGATCCTCTCGGCAATAACGCCCGATTTCGTGCGGCGGCCTTTGGCGGTAATTCGCCTCATAAATCCGCACAAGCCCCATCTGGCACGCCAGTGTGGAGCGATCACCCTGAACGCCTCCAGCGATTGCGATCACCGGCGTGTGCGGCGCATGCTTTGCCACACCCCAGGCACTTTCCCCTGCATGCTTGCTCATCGATGCGGCCTTCCCCGGTGACAACGAGCGAAGAACGCAGGGCGAGCGCATCAAACCCCGCCTCGCAAAGCAATGTTTCTACCCCGCCGGCCAGATGCGCGCCGAGCATTGCACACAGGCCGCCCGCAAGGCCGCCTGCTGCGCCCGCGCCCACAAGGCTCCGAATATCGCTGCCCGTATAGCGCAGCAGCGTCTGTGCAAAGGCTCTGAGCGCGTTATCCAGCGTTTGCACCTGCTTAGGCAAAGCGCCCTTCTGCGGGGCAAACACAAACGCCGCTCCCTGCGCGCCATATAGCGGGCTTTTCACATCGCATAGAACGGTCACATCCGCTTCCCGAAGCCGCTCATCCAGCCCATCCAAATTGATGCAGGCCACCCTGCTCAGCCCGCAGCCCATAGGCGGCACTTCCTCGCCCGTTTTATCCGTGAAGCGGGCGCCGAGTGCCGTCAGGCAGCCAATTCCACCGTCCGTCGTCGCACTGCCGCCCGCCCCAACGCGGATTTTGCGGCAGCCGGCATCCAGTGCGGCACGGATCAGCTCCCCCACGCCGAAGGTGGTGGTATACATTGGGTTAGCATCCTTCCCTGCGAGCGGAAGGCCGGCGGCGGCCGCCATTTCCAGGATGGCTGTGCCATCCTTCAAAATGCCGAAGGAAGCGTTATGCATGGCAAACAGCGGGCCATGCACCCGCACAGTTTTGCGCTCTCCTCCCAAGGCAGATAAAAAAAGCGTCTACCGTCCCTTCCCCGCCGTCTGCCATGGGCAGACAGCAGATCTCAAGCGCTGAATCTACTTGCAGGAACGCTTTACGGATAATGCGGCACACTTCGATGGCGGTCATAGTGCCTTTGAAGGAATCCGGAGCAATCACAATACGTTTTTTTTGATCGCGCATCAACTGCCATCCCTCCTGACAAAATGACATATGGAGAAGGGGGAGCTGCACCTCCCGATCTTCCATTTGCTACCATCAGAATAGCATACTAGAAAAGATCGTGCAAGACCAAATTTCCATTGATCCGACAAAATAATACCGGAATTTAAAAATTTCGCGAGGGCCGTTGCAGCAGCCCCCGCCTCTATCTGATTATTCAAACAAAAAATTGAACACGCAGGGAATTTAGGAAACCGTCACCGGGCATGTAATCGGCGCGCTTTCCTTGCCGAAAGACTCCTGCGCGTAGATCGTTGCCGTATAGCTGCCGGCAGGCACCGCTTTTAATGCGTCCGCAAGATTCAGCTGCACCGACTTTGACATTTTTCCGATTCCCGCATAGAAATCGCTGATATAAATCAGCTCCTCCTTCAGATCTTCCCCTTCACCAAAGGAGACGGCCTTTCCGTTGGAATCAGAAAGCACGATTCGATAAGAATGAACGAAATCCTCATGCGTAGCCGCAGGGAAGGTTAGCAGCTGCCGTTCCCCTTCCTTGCTGAAGGCGGCCTTTGCATCCTGCGGCCAAGCGGGCGCTTTGCGCTGCTGCGCACGCGCCTGATCGGTATAAGAAAACTGCGTTTGATCAATCGGGAGCGGTATCACCCAAGGCTCCTTCTCCTCCTGGCCCCCCAGCACGCTATAGCGGCGGATCGTGATCTGGTTGTCCGCAATCTCCATAATCATGCACATGGGATTCGCCTCCACATCGCCCGGCTCTTCCAACAACGCGCCTTCCTCAAAATCCGTATAGGAGAGGGATTGCGTATTGATCGCCGTATAAGAGGTTTGAGAAATGGAGCGTTCATCAAGAATGGAGGCGTGCGTGTGCCCTGAAATGGAGATCACCTGCGGATATTTCGCAAATAGCGCATCCAGTTTGGAGTCACCGTAGTCGTCGCTGGTGTAGACCGTATCCTTCGGGTTGTTGTGCGTAATGACAAACACAGGCCGGCTGGGCGCGGCGGCAATCGCCTTTTGGATCTCTTCTTCAGCCCATTCGAGTTTGCCCTCGTATGCGTCATCCTCCATGCTGCCGTTGACCGGGCTCAGGCCGATAAAATGATAGCCGTTTAACACTTTGTGGGACCATGGCGATTCACCGGTATACTTCTCCATCCGGCGGCGCATCTTGCCCTTGAACGGGATCTCCCAGCACTTGACGAAATCGCTGAGCCAATAATCGTGGTTGCCCATGATGAACAGCTTCATCGGGCTGCTGTTACCTGGATAAACGCCTTCATAAATATCTTTAAAATTTTGGTAAGCATCCGCCAGGCCTACATCCGTGTAGTCGCCCGCATGGATGAGCATATGAATCTCCTTCTGCTTGAGAAGTTCCAACGCGCCTTTGAGGTAGCTGTCATAAACGTCAGACCCACCTTTGGGGGCCAGCTGGGTATCACTGATGATCCCCACGCGCAAAACTTGTGTATCCACTGTTTTTTCCTCCTGTATCGGTTTCGGCGAGCAGCCTCCCATTCCCGCACAAAGAAGGCCGGCGAGTGCCAGACTAATCAGTTTGATCAGTCCGGCTCCGGCAACCCATTTTTTCTTCATTTGTTTCCTCCCTATTTCATGCTATTGGCAGCATGATTGAACCGCTTGCTTATATTCGTCGTAGGTCATGAATAAATTCAAAATCTGGACCAGCGCATTGGAAGAAAGGTGCTCCGGCAGATGAAGCTGCGAAAGCAGCTTTTTCTTTAGCGCCTTGCTGTTTGGGCGGCCGCTTAGGCCATCCTCATATAAGTCGTTTTTCGTAATTTTACGCCCGGGCTCTACCGCCTCTTCACAGGTAATCCCCGCGCGCTCCAGGCTCTCCATCAGGATTTTAGAGGGAATCCCCTCCACGCCCAGCTTTCCCTCCTGCGAGGGCGCGCTTTTGCGCTTCTCCTTGCCGATGATATCCGGGATATAAGCATGGATCACCTTATCCTGCGGCAGACTCCCGCCAATATAGGAGCGGATTTTAAAACCCGCAGAATCACTATCCGTAAGGATAACAATTCCCCTGGTCTGCGCCAGTCGGCGAATCAGCGCCATCTTTTCTTTATTTTTAAAAATACCGAACCCATCGGTTTGAATAATCACTGTGTCGAGCAGGGAGGACAGCTTGATCTTATCATACTTCCCCTCCACGATCACAGCTTGTTTGATACGGATCATGATTGCAGGACCATCCTTTTTCTCTGAACCCTTTGCATGAGCGGGCAGGGGGCAGCCGCGATTTGTGCCCTCATCCACTGGCGACACATTGCAGCCGGAGCATCGCCTCTTCCAGCACAAGCCGTTTCTCAGCCCGTGTGCTTTTGAGCGCCTCGTCCGCTTCGCTCAATATGTCGAGGCACGTCCCAAGCTGGGCAAGCGTCAGGTGGGAAGCATCCTGCGCGGCATACCGCAGCCGGAACTCCCGGCCTTTGTAATTGAATGCTTGCGCCACGGCCTCCACACGCTCCCCGGAGGCGAGAGCCGCCTTAGCGCGATACATATCGACATAGGAGGAAATCAGCGCGCCGGCGATCATAACCGGCTCCGTTTTCTGCGCAAATAGCGCATCCAGCATCCCGTAGGCATCGGCATATTTACCGCGCAAAAGTGCTTTGACCATATCAAAGGCCGTTGCCTCCACGCTTTTAATGCACACGGCGTCGATATCCCTTTGCGTAATCTCCCGCCCCGCCGCATAGGCGCAGAGTTTATCGAGCTCGTTGATCAGGAGGTTCAGATCGCTGCCGGAATAGGCGACAAGGTAGGAAGCCGCCTCCAACGGCAAGCTTCCGCCGCGCTTTTTTGCACTCGCACAAAGCTGGCGCGTGAGCTCCACGCTGGTACGGCGGCTGAGGCGGACGGCAGCACCGCTCTTTGCAAACAGCTTGATAATCCCCTGCCAATCTTTATTCTGCTTAGGGGCCACCTCGACCGTATCCATCCAAAACACCACAGAGCAGGTGCCCGGCGGATTTGAGAGAAAGGCCTCCAACTTTTCCCGCTGTGCACCTTTGAGCGCCTTCAGGTCAAAATCCCGCACGAGCACACAGGTGCGCTCCGCCATCATGGGCAGTTGCTCCGCCGCGTCGGCAATTTCGTCCAATGAGGTCTCCTTGCCCTCCAACTTGTGCAGATTGAATGTTTCAAACCCTTTGGCAACCGATTTTTCCGCAATCAGCCCCGCGTAATACTGCTTTAAAACGCCTCTTCCCCATATAGCAGATATACGGGTGAAAACATGCCGTTGGCAATCTGCTTTTTGAGCTCTTTCTCAGTGATTTCCGCCATCGTTCAACCCTCCTTCGATTTTAATTGCTCAAGGCAGCCGTTTGATATCCAGACTTTTCGCACCATCCGTCCGAATACGCAACGCGCCTTTCCCGCCTGTGGCAAAGGCCTTTCTGCCATTTTGGGCGTATGCGCGCGCCGTGTTCCATACACGGTCGCCCTCGCCGGAAAACAGAGTCACCCCCGCATGAAGGCCTTTCGGCCCCTGCGCGCGGCAAAAGGCCACCGGCGCGCAGATCCAACCTTCCGGCAGCCGGGATACATCGCCGCCTGGGCAGAAAGAAAGGAAAAATCGCTGCGTTCCAATCTCCAACAGGGCGCAGGAAAGCGTACCCTGCGTGATATATTCCAGCGTAACGTCGTCCCACAACCGCACCCGGCCCGCTCCCGCAGCTATTACATGCGTGCCATCCGGCAGCTCATGAACCGTTTCGGCGCAAACAACCGTTTTGGCCGGAACAGTCTCCAGAAGCTGACCGGCAGCGGAAGCCTCCGTCTGTGCGGCACGGGGTAAAAACAATAGATCCAACGCATCAATATTCTGCGATTGCAGCACCGCGGCCACCTGCGCCGCAGCATCGTAATCGCCGCCACATCCGATCACAGCAGCCCGGCGCCCGCGGGTCAGCACAATTGCCGTGCCGTTGCCCACATCCGCCAGCGTGATGGCCGTCAGGTTGCGTCCCATTAAGGTGTAAGAAAAAATACCTGCCAAAAGCGCAAAGGCGCAACACAGCGCCGCCAACCGGGCGAGATGTTTCGTCCGATTCCGGTCAAGCAATACGATTGCAAATAACACCGCCGATCCAGCGAGCCATAGCGCCGGAGCGCCCGGCTCCAGCGAAACGCTTGCGAACGGAAGCTTAGAAAGCAGGGCCGTCCCACCCAACAAATATTGGGAAAGCAAGCCGCCGATCAATGCAAATGGATAGGCGAGGAATGAAAAAATCCACGCATGCGAAAACGCTGCGCACAGGCCGGCGCAGAGCATCGCCGCCCCGCCTGCATTAACAAACAGCAGGTTGGCGAGAGGCGCAATCAGAGAAACCTGCCCAAGCGCCAAGATACTCACCGGCAGCGTAAACACAATGGCAGAGAGCGTGACCGCCAAAAGCCCTGCCAGCCCCTTGCATGCTTTGCGCAGGAATCCGGCAGGCATCTGTTGCGCCGGGCGCTCCAGCACACGCGCAAAAGGCTTTTGCAGCAGCAGAATCCCGGCGGTTGCGCTGAAGGAAAGCAACATGCCGAGGTCCGCCGCGGCAAAGGGATTGGCAAACAAGATCACCAGCGCTGCAAGGCCGAGCGAATTAAGGGAATCCGGCTCCCGCCGCAAGAGAAAACCACCCAGATATAAAAGCATCATGATCCCTGCCCGCGTGACAGACGGGGAAAAACCGGCCAGCCCCATGAAAAATAGGACAAATCCCATCGAGCAGGCAGCCGACACACGGCGGCTCCATTTTAGCTTTTGCAGCATGCGAAAAAGGAACATCGCCCACAACGACGTATGCAGGCCCGATACAGCCAGCAGATGTGAAACGCCGCAGATACGAAAATTCCGGATGGCAGTTTCCGAAACAGGAGCCGTCTCCCCCAGCAGCATCCCGCCCAGGAGCTTCCCTTCTTCCCCTGGCAAATACCGATTGAGAGCAGCCAGCATCCCTTTGCGCATTTCCAGCAGGCGGCAGGCAAGAGAAACATTTTCTCGCGGCGTCACCGTGATGGGCTCATAGGTGCTGCCGCGCAGAAAAATCCCTTTCGCCCGGTAAGAGCGGCGCGCGGCCTCGCTTTCGCCCAACGCATCGATCCGCAGGGTTGCTTCTACCGTATCATACGGCTCGGCGGGAAGCGGCGTTTTCCCGGAATAGCGCAGCCGAAAGCGCACCTTTTCCCCGCCCGCCTTTGTCACAAGCAGGATGGTGTAATGCCTGCCATTCCGGCTTTCCGTCAAAGAAACCACCTGCGCGGTGATCGGCAGCGTCTTTCCCGCAAAGGATTCGACCGGCTCCAGCACGAGCTTTGTCTGCGCCCCGATAAGCAGGCTTGCTGCCAGCACGGACAGGCACACCGCCTCAAGCAACCGCTCCCTGCGCACCCTTGGAATGCATAAAAACAGCAACAGAAGGCAGAGGGATACAAGCCCTCCCGCGATTGCGGCCCACAGGCCGTAAATGCAGAAGAGGATCAGCGCGCTGAAAACGACAAGCCCACCCAGGCCATCGGCCGTTTCATCCGCCATCAGCTCCTGCTCGGATCAGCAACATCTTACTTAGTGGAAGAACAGGGGCAGCGGCTCAAGGAAGATGATATCCTTCCGTTTTGCTGCGTCCCCTTCGGCGAGAACGGCGGCCTTGCCGACGATCTGCGCGTCAAATTTTGTGAGCAGCGCCTCCACGGCGGAGAGGGATTCCCCTGTGCTGATGACGTCGTCAAGAATCAGCACGCGCTTGCCGCGCATGCGCTCGCCTTCCGCTTCGTCAAGGAAGAGCGTCTGCATCGAATCCGTCGTGATGGAGCGCACGTGCACGGAAACCGGGTTTTTCATGTAAAGCTTCGCGCCCTTGCGAGCAATGATATAGGGCTTTCCACTCTGGCGTGAAAGCTCATAGGCCAAAGGGATACCCTTTGCCTCAGGCGTAAGGATATAGTCGAACGCAGGGCACTTTGCAAGTAGCTCCGCGCAGGCCGCGACCGTCATTTCCACATCGCCAAAAATGATAAAGGCCGCGATATCCAGCTTATCGTTGACCGGGCAGAGCGGTAACTCCCGCTCAAGGCCTGCAATCTTCATGCGGTAAGTTTCAGCCATTATTATCTTCCTCCTTTCGCCGGAATGCCGGCACACATTCGATCAGCCCGCGGGCCAGTGAATTCCCGGCCGCCCATCAGATGAAAATGCAGGTGCTTGACCGTCTGCCCCGCGATATCGCCACAGTTGTTGACCACGCGGAAGCCCTCTTCAAGCCCCAACTCCTTGGAAAGCTTTGCAATTACCTCAAAGATATGCGCGATCACCGCGCTGTTTTCCGGCGTGATCACCGCAGCGGACGGGATATGCTCCTTGGGAATAATCAGCACATGCACAGGAGCCTGCGGCTCTACATCGTAAAACGCACAGACCGTGTCATCCTCATAAACCTTTTTCGATGGGATTTCTCCACTGAGAATTTTGCAGAAGATGCAGTCCATAACCATCCATCCTTTCTATCATCATATCAAATTGATTCAAGGGAAGGCAATCAAGCCTTCAGCATGCCGGCAAGCGTGCTGGACGCGGCTGCCAGTGCCGCCTCTACTTTAGAGGCATCCTTGCCGCCTGCCATGGCCGCATCCGGTTTTCCGCCGCCGGAGCCACCCGCCGCCTTCGCCACCGCGCGCACCAGATTGCCCGCATGCGCACCCGCCTGTACAGCGCCCTTAGCGCAGGAAGCTGCGAAGTTGACGCTGCCTTTTTCCGTTTGTACTGCCGCGAGAACACAGACGATTGTTTCCGCCTCATTTTTCACCGTTTCACATAACGCGCGCAGCGCATCGGGCGCCATATTGTCAAACCGTGCTGTTACCAGCTGGAGCTCTCCAACCGGTTGGGCCTGTGCAAAAAGCTCCTTCGCACGCCGCGCCGCTATGGTATCATTGAGGCGCGCAACCTCCCGCTGGGCCTCTTTGAGCTCGGCGGAGAGCTGCTGCGCTCGCTCGGCCACCTGGGAAACGTTGTTGGCCTTCATCGCCTGTGCTGCGCTGTGCAGAAGCGCTTCATCCCGATACAGGCATTCAAGCACACCCGCTCCGGTCACGCCCTGAATCCGGCGTACACCCGCCGCAACAGAGGATTCCGCCACAATCTTGAATAGCCCTAACTGCGCTGTATTCTCCACATGCGTGCCGCCGCACAGCTCAGTGGAAAAATCCCCTGCCTGCACCACGCGGACGGTAGCTCCATACTTTTCGCCAAAAAGCGCCATCGCGCCCTGCTGTTTGGCCTCTTCCAGCGGCATCTCCCGCGTGGTGACCGGCAAAGCCGCAAGGATCGTTTGATTGACGAGCTCCTCCACCTGCCGGATCTCCTGCGGCGTCATCGCCTCGAAATGCGAGAAGTCAAACCGCACCTCTTTGCTGTTAACCATCGAGCCCGCCTGTTCCACATGGTTGCCAAGCGTTTTGCGCAGAGCCGCCTGCAAAAGATGGGCTGCCGTATGGTTGCGCATCGTGGCGCGACGGGTGTTTTCGTCCACGCGTGCCGTCACGCTGCCCAGGGAGGCAAGCGCGCCGGATTCCACCATGCCATGGTGCAAAAATACGCCGCCCGGCGTTTTCGTCGTATGGGTCACGCGGAAGGTAAACTCCCCGTTTTCGATCATGCCCGCATCGCCGGCCTGGCCGCCGCTCTCCGCATAAAACGGCGTGCGGTCAAGCACCAGCACGGCCTGCTCGCCGGCAGAAAGATATTCTGCTGGCGAGCCATCCTTCACAGCGGCGAGCAGCGAGCCTTCCGCACAGAGCGTTTCATAGCCCACAAACTGCGTGGCCGGCAAATCGCCATGCGCGCCGCCGGTAGCCTTCCAGGCATCCGCGCCCGCATCCTTTCGGGCTTCCCGCGCACGCTTACGCTGCTCGGCAATTAATTCATGAAAGCGCGCTTCATCTACATCCATGCCGCGCTCTGCAAGAATTTCCCGCGTTAGGTCCAGAGGGAAGCCATAGGTATCGGAGAGCTTAAAGGCGTCCTCCCCGCTCATCGTGCTGCCCGTGCCGGAGGCAATCATCCGATCCAACAGAATGAGCCCTGTGTCGATCGTTTTGCCAAAGCTTTCCTCTTCCTTGCGGATTACCTTTTTGATAAATGCACGCTTTTCCGCAAGCACCGGATAAGCGCTTTCATTCACTTCAATCACCGTTTCACACACATCCGCCAAAAACGGCTCCTTGATCCCCAGCAGCCTGCCGTGGCGCGCCGCGCGGCGCAGCAGCCTACGCAGCACATATCCGCGGCCTTCGTTGGAGGGCATCACGCCATCGCCGATCAAAAAAGTGGTGGAGCGGATGTGATCGGTAATCACGCGCAGAGAAACATCGTTTTTCGCATCTTCCCCATATTTCACACCCGCAATGCGCATAATATGCCCCATAATGCGCTGCATTGTATCGATTTCAAAAATATTATCCACATTCTGCACCATACAGGCGAGGCGTTCAATGCCCATGCCGGTATCAATATTGGGGTGCTCCAACCGCGTATAATTGCCGTTGCCGTCGTTTTCAAACTGCGTGAATACCAGGTTCCAGATTTCTACAAAGCGGTCGCATTCGCATCCTACGCCGCAATCCGGCGAACCGCAGCCGTAGCTCTCTCCCCGGTCGAAATGCAGCTCCGAGCAGGGGCCGCAAGGGCCGGAACCATGCTCCCAGAAGTTATCCGCCTTGCCCATGCGCTTGACGTGAGACGGTTCAAGGCCAACCTCCTTGTCAGATCTCATAGGCCTCCTGGATCTCCTCATAAACAGTGAACATAAATCCGATCGGCGGGGCATGCCGAACCACCATGCGTAAAAAAATTCCCACGCCCAGGATGATGGCCTCCCGCTTAAAAATTCAATCGCCGAAAGAGAAATTGCCCAGCATCTCAAAAAAGGTGCCGTGGCGAGAGGTTTTCCCCACATTTTCAATATCCGGCGTGCGCACACACTTCTGGCAGGTCGTCACGCGTTTGCTCGGCGGCGTTACCTCGCCGGTAAAAAACTTTTTCATCGGCGCCATGCCGGAGTTGATGAGCAGCAGGCTCTTATCCCCCTGCGGGACGAGCGAAAAGCTCGGCATGCGCAGGTGGCCCTTGCTCTCAAAAAAGCGTAGGTATTTTTCACGAAGATCGTTTAGCCCGGTCCATTCCATTTGCAGCACCTCAATCTTAAATTCTCTGAAAAATAAACAATAGTCGGTAGTTGTGTGTTCCCGGTAGGAGCGTGCATCTCTTTCATCTGTGGGGTTACAGAAGGTTTTGCTTTATTACTCTCTCCGCTTCGTAATAAAAAAACGCCTTTCGTACAAATTGGGACGGATCACTCCGCGGTACCACCCAAATTGTGCAAAAAGCACCTCTCCATTCCCTTAACGCGGGGTACGCGCTGCTCCTCGCAGCGGGCTCCGGGGCGGCACGCCGTGTATTCGCCGCAGAAAGCCTTGCAGCCTAAGGGCCTTCCTCTCTGATGGCGGGAAACCACACGGTTGATTCCCTTCAAAGCCTGTTGACTATTATTGTATCAATTATAGCGTGAATGAAAGGGATTGTCAATGCGAGACGGCCGCATTTGTGGAGGAAAGCACAGCCTAATAGCAGGCATTTCATCCGCTTTCGCAACACACATCTACAATAAAAGCAGGCTCCTTTTGCCCAATCCCAAACCCTATTATGAAGGCTGTAGAAAAAAGAATTTCCTCCAAGGGCGCATCATTGCACGGTTACCGGCTCAGTTCATATTGCCGCAACCCCCATCCCACGGCCGCTGTATCGAAGGCAATCCGCAGCAAAAGCGAGAGGATCGTGCCGGCCAGAGAGGCATTGCTTGCAGACAGCTCAAGGAGCAGCCCAGCGCACAGCCAAAAAAACGAAACCAACACGCCTGATAGGGCAGCCGCGGCTGTATGCCCGCACAGAAAAAGCGCCACGGCGACAATCCGAACCTGTCGCGGAAGCTGCTCTTTCCTCCCCAATGCATAAAGGCGAATCCCAATTGCAAATATAAGGAGAGGAAATAGGGCAGATAGCGCCGCTGTCAAATCGGATATCAGCAGCGGAGCAATCCCCTCCGGCACAAACGCCTGCATCCATTCGATCAGGCTTCGCCCCAGCCTCTGCATGACGAAGAGGAGGATCTCACTCAAAATGCTGAAGCCGAGAATCCAGAGCAGGGGAAACAAGTGCTCCTGGTTCTCCCTCTTTTCCAACACGGTATCCTCTTCCATTTTTCTATTGAGAATAGAATTCATCCGTTTTCCACAGTTTTTATCATTCATTCGTTGCATTTCCCCTCTTTTCTTCACAATGTTTATATCGAGTTTAGCGGATTTTACGCTAAAAGTCAATAGCGGAAAATCCGCTATGTTATCCTTTATATGGGTGAAAAAACATGTTATATCAACGAATCCGCGAATTGCGCGAGGATCACGATCTGACACAGGTTCAGATGGGCAAAATTTTATCCTGTAGCCAGCGCGTTTACAGCAATTATGAACGCGGTGAATTGGATATCCCCACAGAAATCCTGATTAAATTGGCGGATTTTTACGAAGTTTCCGTCGATTACCTTTTGAACCGCACCGAGCAGATGCAGATGACAAAATAAAAATGGAACGACAACGCACTGCAAAGGGGCTGTGGCAAAATGCTTTGCCTTGCAAACCAGCAAGAAAAAGGCGTGGTTTCGGGCGGCTATACAGCCTCGCCAACGTATATCCGCCAGCAATTTCAGCCCGAAATTTGCCTCCTTGAGGCAAAAACGGCTTTTAGAAAAGGGGCTGTGGCAAAATGCAAAGCATTTTGCCACAGCCCCTTTGTTAACGCTCCTGGGCTTTCATCTGGTTGATTCCCTGCGCAATCTCTTTGAATACCGGCGCGCCGTCCGTTGCACCGGAGGAGCCATCCTCCTTGAGCACAACAATCGCATATTCTGGCTCCTCCGCGGGAAAATACCCCGCAAACCAGGTGTGCAGAATTTCCCGTTCCCCGTCATACCAACCGGTCTGCGCGGTTGCTGTTTTGCCCGCCGCTGTGCCTCCCTCTGGCTTTGCATGTCTCCCGCTCCCCTCTTCTACCGTTTGAATCAAAAATCGCTGGATTGTATGCGCCGTCGATACGCTCATCGCCTGTAGGGGCGGCTGAATTTCCGCCTCCTCCAGCAAATTTCCCTCATCATCAACCAGCCCTTCGATCAGCATGGCCTTTTGATATCCAGCCGTCATTGGCGATACAGGCATAGAGGGATGCTAGCTGCAAGGGGGTGGCCATCAGCGTCCCCTGGCCAAAGGCAAAGTTTGCCACTGCGGCTGGGGGAATTGAGCTCCTCTGCTCGGGGAGCGAACCCGCCGGCGCCGATAAATTGTCTGCCAACGCGGTGGCGGTGCCGAAGCCGAGCCGATCCGCCATCTCAACGATCTGCTCCGGCTCTAGCTTGGAGGCCAAATTGATAAAATATGGATTGCCAGGAAACCTCCATTGCCTCTTCCATATCAATCGTGCCGTGCCCACCCAACTCATGGCAGTGAAATACGGTTTTCCCCTGTGTAATCGCGCCCGTGCAAGTGTAAGAAAGGCTTGAGGAAAGCCCCGCCTCCAGCGCTGCGGCTGCCACCACGGGCTTAAAAACGGAACCGACTGCATAGGGCGTAAGCGCCCGGTTAATGAGGGGGGAATCCGCATCGTTGAGGCTTTCGGCAATATCATTTGGGTCAAACGCAGGGCAGCTTGCCATCGCGCGGATTTTTCCCGTTGCGGCTTCCAGCACCACGACGGCCCCGCGTTCAATAGAGGAATGTGAGAGGCTGTCTTCCGCCAGCGTCTGAATGCGCTTGTCGATCGTCAGCCGCACTCCTTTGGGAGAATCGTAGCCGCTGCGCTCAACCGCAGGCTGTTCCCCGCTGAGCAGCCTGCCCTGTGCATCGATCGAAAAACTCACGCGCAGATCGCTTTCAGGCATTTGGAGCCATTCGTCAAAGCTCTTTTCCAGCCCTGTTTCCCCTTTCTCCCCCGCTCCGTCCAGATGGCCGATCAGATGAACAGCAGGCTGCCGCTGCGTATAGCGCACTTTCGCCTCTACAACCGTAATATCCGAGCAGTCGATCGCGTCGGTATCCACATGGACCGATACCGGATAACCCTTGCTCATCTTCTCCCGGATGCCGGAGAGCTCTTCAGCATCTACATACGGTTCAATTGCGCTCAGCGCCTCAGGAGTTGGCTTCAAAAGCGCAACATATCGCTTCTCAGAATTCACCAGCGGCAGGCCGTTGCAGTCATAAAATGTGCCACGCGCAGAGCCGACTGTGATCGTGCGCGTATTGTTCCGCACGGCGGCCTGCGCATATTCACTTTGAGAGATGCTCAAAATTCTGACAAACAGCAATCCCAAAGAAAGCATCAGCGCAAAAAACATAGCGATAACGCGTTTCGCCATTTTGATCTCCGCCTTTTCAAATGGTATTGCCTGTAGTATATCCACTTTTTACGCAGGTCAAGCGGCGTTTGGCGGACAATCTTTCTGAAAGCACGCATATTTATGCTTCAACCTGCCTATAATTGGTAACAGAAAACAAAAGCAAAGGAGCTGGTTTTTTATGCCTCGTCCACGCAAAGCAATTGATTATGATGATGAAATCATGAAGGTAGAAGCTCAGCTGATCCGCTGCGATAAAACCAAAGCCGAGCTGCTTGAACGCCGTCAGGAGCTGCTGAATGCAAAACGGGAAACAGAGGTCGGCGCGCTGTATGACGCCTTGCAGCAAAAAGGAATTTCTGTGAAAGAAATTATAGAATTGATCCAGCAGACCTCTCAGCAGGAAGCCGGATAAGTTTTAAAAGCGCACGCCTTCAAACGATCTAGCGCGATAAAAAGGAGCCATCCATAATCGGCAGCAGGTTTCATCGTCCTTTCAGCGAGCTACGGTGGTAAACATCCTGCTTACACCACCTTTCCTTTCATAGACGTTCGGTAAAAAACACACTATTCCAAAAAAGGGTAAAAATAAGGAAAAGTTCGATCGCTGTGGAGACTGTCGCGTAGAATAAAAAATAGCCGGTAGCTGTTTGCCCTCATAAGCAGACGGTTAACGGCTATTTTTTATTACGTCGTAGGGGCGAACTGCGTTCGCCCGCAATCCAGGGTTATCATGATGAACTCATATTTATTTACACAAGGAATAAAAGCGGGCGAACACAGTTCGCCCCTACAAGAGTTCCATCGATATTCTAGTCAATAGGATGCTGGCTTTCCTTAGCCGTTGATTTCTAACAGCTTTTGCTTTAGCTCGTTTTCGATACGGCCCATTTCCAGCTCCGCTTCGCGGCGTTTCTGGCGGCCCTCCTGCTGAATACGGAGCACTTCATCCAGTGTGGAGATCAGGCTCTCATTGGTATGCTTGAGCGTTTCAATATCCACAATTCCGCGCTCTGATTCCTTCGCGGTTTCCACCGCGGCCATTTTCAGTGTGTCGGCATTTTTACGCAGCAGCTCATTGGTCATATCCGTCACTTCGCGCTGCGCCTGCGCCGCCTGCTGGGAATGAGCAACGCCCAAAGCCAACACCATCTGGCTTTTCCACAGCGGGATCGTATTCACCAGCGTGGACTGAATTTTTTTCCGACATCAGCGTATCGTTATTCTGCACCAGGCGGATCTGAGGCGCCATCTGGATGGAAATCATGCGCGTCAGCTCCAAATCGTGCAGCTTCTTTTCAAAGCGGCCGCACAGAGAGGAGAGATCGTTTGCCGCCTGCGCATCCTCTGGCAGGCCGGTCTGTTTCGCCTTTTCCAGGTCGCCATCCTCTAGCAGAGCTTCCAACTCCGCGGCCTTGGGGTCATGACCGTTTGCTGCACCGACCGGCTGATCTCCCGCACCAGATCGGCAAGATTCATTTCATCCATTCTATTCCTCCACCCTATCGACACACCTCTCTACAGGCGCATCCAATCTGCGGCGTCTCCCGCTGAAAAAAGCCTCTAAATGAGAAATCCGCAAGGCCATTCCATGCAAAGCTCTCCACCATTTCCGGTACGCCACCCAGCGAGCAGTATGGTATTTATTATATCTCATTCCCTATAAAAGCACAAGATGATGCGTAAAACAAACATGATGACGGAAAGGCGAATTACATCCCGTTTTGCAGCATCTGCCTCCTAATCAAAGCATAAAAAATCCAGCTGCAATCTACCGCAGCTGGATTCATGTGCAACGCGCAACTTTCTACATATCCTTATTTCAGCCCTACCGCGTCATACATGCAGCAAGCCTCGGTTACAACCTCAATGCCTGTGCGGATCGCTTCAGGCTCCAGCAGCTCCCAACTATCGAGCCGCGTGTGGTAATAGCGCGGCGGCGTAGGGTCCATCGCGGCAAAGCCGGTGGCCTTCACACCGATCTGCGTAAACGCAGCGGCGTCGCACGCGCCGATGTAGATCGAAGCATAGGGAAGGTCGAGCCCGCAGTTGGAGGCAGCGTTTTTCACGAGCTCCTTTGCCTGCTTATCATGCTTTAAGGTGCCGCTCAGATCGCGGTCGTAAACGGCGAGATCCTTCAGATCGCGGAAGGTATCAAGGCCGAGCACAACGGTTTCCGTAGCGAGCAGCTCCTCCTTATGCCGCTTGGCATAGGCCTTCGCACCGCGCAGGCCCGCTTCCTCAGAGCCGGAGAGCAACACGACGACCTCCGTATTCTCAAAACGGATATTCGCTTCTGCCAGCGTTTTGAGCGTGCTCATGGCAACATAGCAGCCGGTGAGGTTATCGTTCGCACCAGGTACGCTTTTGAAAGGATTCTGAAAAAACAGAAAACCAATAAAGCACGGGAACAGGCAAAACAGAAGCACGCCAAAAATCTTGAAGAAGATATCCAGCCCGCCTGTTAGCGCCACTCCTGCCACATCGGCCACTAAAAACTTCACCAGGCTGGCAACACCGCAGATCACGAAGCCGACCACTGCGGGGATCAGCACCGCCTTCATGCCGTTGCCGCCCAATTTATAGTTGAGCGTCCACTCATATTGGGAGTCAGAATGGCCCACCAGGAAAATCCGGCGTTTCACCTTTCCTTTTGGCTTGCGCGTAGCGATCACGTTGTGAGACGGGTGGCCGGGGAACAGCGGGTCGATAAACTGCTTATACATCACAAATTCCAACACCAGGGGAATTGCACCGATGATCACAAGAATCAGCGCGGCCAACGCGTGGTCGAACCAATAGAGGAACGATGCGATAATGCCCAGCGCAACCGTAAACGGAATAAATCCCATAAATGCTTGGCGGTGCACGGTAAATTCCTCGATCTGCACATCGTCCGCCCATTGCCCGAGCTCTTCGGCCATCATCTTCTGCGCTTTCAGCTCTTCCGGGCTGCCGGGCGCACGAGGGCCGACTGTCTCGATAATCTGTTTGATTTGGTCGCAGCAATACTGCACAGTCGCCTTCAGATCAAAGGCTTTGCCGTTTGCCGCCTGCTCTGCATACTTCAATTCTTCTCACTCTTTCTATACAAAAGTTTTTAGCTGACCCTACCCACACAAAAGCCCTCGTAAATGCTTCAAACGATCCTGTTTGAAGCTATTTTATCATATTTTATGCACTATGACAACCGAAAGCAAAAAGAAAGGCGGGCATCATATCGTTCTCTTTTTTTGCATATGGTGCAAAAGGGGTGAGGATGATGCCGGAATATATCCGTGTGACGGATTTAAGCAAGGTTTACCGCAAGCACGAGGCGGTAAAGCACATCAGCTTCCATGTTGGCAAAGGGCAGATTTTCGCCTTTCTTGGGCCGAACGGGGCGGGCAAAAGCACCACGATTAACATTTTATCCACCCTACTGCTCAAGAGCAGCGGAAGTGTATGCATTGGCGGCATGGATCTCGACCGCCAACGCAAACAGGTCAAGCGAGAAATCGGCATCGTTTTTCAAGACGACGTGCTGGATGGGAGCCTGAGCGTATATCAAAACCTGCTGTATCGCGGCGGCCTTTATATCCCCAAGGAAAAGGAGTTGAAAAAACGCATTTCAGAGCTTTCCTCTCTATTGATGCTGGAGCAGATTCTCCCCCGGAAATACCGGGAGTGTTCCGGCGGCCAAAAGCGCCTCGCACAAATCGCGCGGGCGTTGCTGCCGGCACCCGGCCTGCTGATCTTGGATGAACCAACCACCGGCCTCGACCCCGTTACGCGCCAAAAGGTTTGGGCAGTGCTGCACGGCCTGCGTAGTCAATTGCAGATGACGATTTTTTTCACCACTCATTATATGGAGGAGGCAGCCTTTTCCGACGCGATCTGCGTGCTGGACCACGGCCACATTTTGTTGTGTGATACGTTGGATAGAATTGAAACGGCGCAGCAGACCAGCGGAAGAGAGTTGGACTTAAACGCACTTTATCTTCGCCTGTTAGGAGAGAGCAGATGAATCAATTACTCTATTTCATTCGGCGCAACCTGCGCCTATTCTGCGGCAATCGGCTGAATATTTTGCTCTCCTTTGCCTCCGTGCTGATCGTTATTGGAATCTACATGCTATTTCTACGGGATTTTCTGCTGGATACGGTCACGCGCGCGGGGGTGGAAAGCACGTTCGTCAAAGAGTTCACTGACCGCTTTATGCTTGCCGGGCTGCTGATTGTTGTTAATACGACCACCTGCTTTGGGATTTTGCAATTGAGTGTTGCCGATACGGAAACCGGCATCCGGCGTGATTATCTGGTTGCCCCGGTTTCGCATTTTTCACTGACGATTGGCTATTGGGTGACGGCTGTGCTCATTTCGTTCTTTTTTACTATATGTACCGTATTGGGTGGGGAGTTATTTTTTCTTATGCGTTATCACCATGCGCTGCCAGGCACAAGCCTCTTCCAAACAGCCGGAACCGTTCTGTTTTCCTCTATGATAAATGCCGCCATCCTCCTATGCCTCTCCCGGAGGCTGAAAAGTACGGCTACATTTTCCACCCTGGCAAACCTCTATGGCACTCTAATCGGCTTTCTCGCCGGAGCTTATCTTCCCTATTCCTTTTATCCCAGCTGGCTGCGCGGCATGCTTTTTTACTTTCCGCCAACGCAGGCGGTCAGCGTGCTGCGGCAGCTCTATACCGAGCATTTAAGAATCCCGCTCGCGCAGCATCGCCCTGCGGAATTTCTGCCGGCGCTTTTGCAATCCTTTGGCATCGAGCTCCGGCTACATGGCTCCTGTGTGGCCATGCAGCGCCAATATGGGCTGATGGCGTTCCTCTTTTTGCTGCTCATGCTCTGCCTCTGGGCTGGCGGGCTCGAAAATAAACCGCTGCAAAAAAATCCACCGGCAGCACACCGCTGCTAAGCCAATCAGACAAAATATAAAAGGCGCATTTCTCCAAGCCATTTTTCTAGTTCGCCGCGTAAAAAAAGCTCCGCCTGTGCGCGCTGCTCCGGACGGTAGCAATATTTTCCCGCCCCGCGCCCGGTCATCAGAGCGGCATCATAAAGCTGCGCTGCATTGGGAAAAGCTTCCTGATTGATCGCCCTATGAACATAACTATAGGTCATTAATATCACCTCAATCGCCGCCTGCCGTTTTACGGCGGGCGATAATTCATCCGCAAGGCGCTCCAGCAGCCGGCGATAGGCCTGCTGCCAATTTTCCACCAAAATGACGGGCGCGATTAGAAGCCCCGGCCGGTAGCCCGCCTCGCACAGGCGGTTGAGCGCGCGGATGCGATTTGGCAGCGGTGAGGTGCCGAGCTCCACCTTCCGGATCACTTCCTCCGGATTCACGCTCATGCGCACAATCGTCCGGCCGTTGTGCCGCAGCGGCAACAGAGGCTCCACCCGATCAAACTTGGTGGGAAACGTCAAAAAGCCCTTTGGGCTGTCCGCAAAGCGTTCAATCGTCCACGGCAGGTTTCCCGTAATTGTGTTCTCTAAAATCAAATCGCTGTTGCTGCCGATTTCAAAGGTTAGATCCCGGTCAGCGGACGCGGCCGTTTTCATCAGCTTTTCGAGCATCTGCTCCCGGTTGACAAACAGGCGCAGATAAGCGCATTTGTTATAGTGACAAACCAGATAGCAATAAAGGCACATCGCCGTGCAGCCGGATGACGTATATGGGACAAGGAAATCCGATCCCTTGCGATTCGGCACATAGCGGTGTGTTTTGCGCACGCCCAGGACGAGGTGACGCTTTAGCTGCGCAAATGCGCTGTTCGGCTGAGTGCGCAGGCTGTCGATTCGGTTATGGCTTTCAATCTCCGTCCAGGTAACGTCCGCGTACTTCTCCCGCAGCTGCCTACCCGAGCGGATAATGAAGAACAGCAGGCTCATAAAAAACTTGATCTGGAAACATAAAATCCCCACTCTTTCAGAAATCTAGCCCTATAAATGCTAGTTTGCCCGAAAGAGGCGCTAATCATTGCCCGACGGGCAGATTGACTTTCTTTTCATCCCCCTGATCTCGCAGAAAAAAGTTTTTTAAAAAATTGAGAAAAAGGCTTGACATCTCCTTCAAAAAATATATAATAACAGTAACGATTATCATTATTGAATGGATGGTTCCCATGGCACTTATAAAACGCAGCCGTCAGCGCGAGGCAATTCTCAGCGAACTATGCGGCCGGACCGACCACCCCACGGCGGAGGAGCTTTACCTCTCCCTAAAAGAGGAACTGCCAAACCTGAGCCTTGGCACGGTCTATCGTAACCTCTCCCTCCTAAGTGAGGAAGGAATCATTTTAAAGCTCTCCTGTGGAGGTGCGGATCACTTCGACGGCAACACGGCGCAGCACTACCACTTTTTATGCAATCGCTGCGGCCGTTTGTATGATCTGCCCATGCCGGTATTTAAAGAGCTGGACCGGGAGGCACAAAAGTATCTCCCCTGTTCGGCTGACTACCACCGACTGACGTTCTACGGTATCTGCCAGAATTGCATGGAGAAGCACTGATGAAATTCCGGTGGCCTGGAATGCCTGGATTTCATCAGCGGTTCCCTGCGGAGCCTTCTACAATAAAGATAATCAAAAAATACTTAACATCATATGGAGGTCATGAATCATGAAGAAGTTTGTTTGCAGCGTTTGCGGTTATGTTTACGAGGGAGAAGAAGCGCCGGAGTTCTGCCCCGTCTGCAAGGCGCCCCGTGAAAAGTTCAATGAGGTCACAGGCGAAATGGCATGGGCTGACGAGCATCGGATCGGCGTTGCCAAGGGCGTAGAAGAGGATATCGTGGAAGATCTGCGTGCAAACTTTATGGGTGAGTGCACAGAGGTTGGCATGTATCTTGCCATGAGCCGCCAGGCAGACCGCGAGGGCTACCCCGAGGTTGGCGAAGCTTACAAGCGCATTGCTTATGAAGAGGCAGAGCACGCCGCGAAATTTGCCGAGCTGTTGGGTGAAGTTGTTGCCGCGGATACCAAGGAAAACCTGCGCGTTCGCGTTGAGGCGGAATATGGCGCAACGGAAGGCAAGCTCAAGCTCGCCAAGCGTGCCAAGGCGCTGAACTACGATGCAATCCATGATACTGTGCATGAGATGTGCAAGGATGAAGCTCGCCACGGCAAAGCCTTCAAGGGCTTGCTGGAGCGTTATTTCGGCTAAAATATAAATCAATAGAAGCCTGCATTCTCTATTTTTTCGAACAGCAAACCGGCCGTGCCTGAAAGGTACGGCCGGTTTGTTGCCTTGACTTTCTATTGCTTATATGCTCACTTTTGAATGGGATGATTTGGTTGATTTTTATCAGTTGAAAGGAGGAAAGTTATGGAGATTTGTCGAATATGCGGCACACCCTTACAGCCTGGAAAAATAGATAGCATTACAACCGAAACCGGCGAAAAATGCATTTGCATCGCTTGCGGCACACAGGTAAAAGCCCTAATCAAACAGGCTGAACCATCTGCCGCCGCGGCAAGGAGCTATTTTAAGCAACGCAGGCTGCGCACCATCGACCCGGAGGTTAAGGCTTATCTCGCCGCTCTCTGCGGTGAAAACGAAGCTGTCACCAGCTCCCCGCCCGCTTCAAAACCGCCTGACCCACAGACTAACCCGCAGAAAGACTACTGGGGCGCCGGTGCAAAGCGGCAAGCAAGCGAAAGCATTGGAGGCATCGATTCCTCCTTCTGGATTTCCTCCCTGAAAGTAGTCATGGCGGTGCTGTTCTTCGCCATCCTGCTCGGTGGGGGAATGATGGCATTCGCATCGGGCAACGCTTTTTTGGGGGTTCTCATTTTGATCTTCTCTTTGCTGTTGGCCGTTGCCAGCATCACAGGCGGCATGGTGTTGCTGCATATCGCAGAAGATGTTTCCGCCATCCGTTATTGGATCTTTCACAACCAAACCGGCCACTAATAAGCGCCGCCGCACGCCTCGTCAATTCATCGAGAAATTTTGTTTTTAAGAGGAAAGGACGCGACTGTTATGAGCAAAATTTTTGTTGGCCTGCTTTTGGTCTTTCTGGATATCAACTTCACCTTTAATACCACAACGATTGGCCTGCTGCCCGATTTTATCGGCTATTTCATCCTAATCGGCGGGCTGGCGGAGATGGCGGCAGTAAACAGTCATTTTGGCAAAGCAAGACCGTTTGCGATTGCTATGGCGATTTATACGCTGATTCTATATATTCTGGATCTGATTGGCCTATCTGCCGCCCTCGGCTATGCCGCAACCATCCTGGGGCTTCTCTCCACCCTCATCTCCCTCTACCTCTCGTATCATATTGTACGGGGCGTGATGGAAATCGAAGACGCACAAGCCCGCAGCCTGAACGGCACGCCTTTGTTTACCACATGGAAAGTGATGGCCGTTGCCGACATATTGGCATATCTGCTGCTCTTCATCCCGGGGCTGAATGTGATCTGCATCATCGTACGCTTTGTTTTCGGCGTGGTCTTTCTGGTCCATCTAAACCGGACAAGAAAAGCCTATGAATGCCCCCCGGCCAATTTTTAAATCCCCATTCCTCTTAGCCTCTGCACTTGACACGTCTCTCCCCTTCCGATACACTGGAAGCAAACGCGGCGCAAAGCCGCGCGACGGAAAGGATGGGAAAAACATGAAAAAGTGGATTGCATTGTGATGGCCTGTTTGCTCTGCGGCGGCCTGTTCCTCACCGGCTGCGGAAAAAAAGAAAACCCGGATAGTTGGAAAAACGAAGCCTATGACCTCTCCCTGCCGACGCTTGGGCAGGATGGCTGGTATCTGGTGTTTGAGGATCAATTTGAAGGCGACGGACTCAACCAGAACATCCAATTTGGAGAACAATACAAGGGAAATCGAGAAATCTGGACGACCTCCCCGCATGCCATCCGCTGGGAAAGCGACGATAAAAGCCGCCCGGAGCAGGGCTGTTGGTGGTGCCCGGAGATGGTTACAGTGAAAGACGGCAATGTGGAAATCCACTCCCGTTATGAGACGAACCACACCTGCGATGGAACCTGCCCGGCCAGCGGCCGCTTTACAGGCGGCATCGAAACCCGGCGCATTACGGGCGACAACAACAGCAACAAGGGCAGCAGCGATGAAATCCTCTTCGGGCAGGCGTTCGGCTATTTTGAGGCGCGCGTGAAATTCCCGGATACGGACGGCCTATGGTCCGCCTTCTGGCTGCAATCCTCCAATCAACGCAAAGTGGCGAGCGAGGGCGTGGATGGCACGGAGATCGACATATTCGAAAGCGCGTTCCGCAGGAGCAAAACCAGCAAAATGGGCCACGCCCTGCTGTGGAACGGCTATGGAGCGTTTTCCAAGGTGGATGACAGCATCGTGGAGTTGGAGCAGGATCTCTACGACGGCTACCATACCTTCGCCTTGAAATGGACGCCGGAATATTACGTTTTTTACATCGACGGCAAGCCGACTTGGGCCTCCATGGGCGGCGGCGTTTCCAAGGTGCAGGAATTTTTGCGGCTGACCGTAGAAATTGATGCGGGCGACGCCTACGGCCCGCACGGGCAGAAGATCGGAAAATTTGATGAGGCGAGTGAGAGTATCTTCTATGTGGATTATGTAAAGGTCTGGCAAAATGAGAATTATACGCCGTATCAGATTGATGACGCAAAATTCCCGGGCGAGTTGGATTTAGCAAATTAAACGGATGGAATAAACTGCTGCAAAACATAATGCTCTGTGTTTTGCAGCAGTTTTTTACAAAGCGCTGCAAACATTCTCTATAATAATTGTATATCATCTGAGAAAAGAGGAAACAAAGTGGGCATCTGTAGTATTTGCAAAAAAGCAATCGATAGCGCACAGCCGGATCATATTCCAATCGGCTCTGCTGAAAAGCCAATCTGCCCCGCCTGCAAGGCGCAATTAAATCTCCTGCTGCACAGCAACAGGCTGATCGAACTGCGCGGTGCGATCCGCTATTTGACCGCCTGCGGCGAAACCACGGCAGACCCTGACGTGGCCTCCGCCCTGCGCGCCCTCTGTGAAAAGAACGCCGAGCGTTTGCAGGGCGCGGCGGACGCGCTTCCATATGAACCGGTTGCGCAGCAGGAGCCGCCGAGCATCTGGATCAATATCGTGAAAGCTGCCAGCTGGAGCCTGTTGGTGCTGATAATCCTCGGCGGCCTGTTCGGCGCGTTAGCAATCTTCAACACCGATATGGAAGGAGGCGGCCTGCTGGCGCTCCTCACGCTTGTCGCTTCCCTCTTCCTCGGCCTATTCACGGTGGCCGGGATCATGGTGTATGCAAACCATGCGGAGGATACCGGGGAAATCCGCAGGCTATTGGCTGAATTGGTAAAAAAGCAAAGATAGCATGAGGGGTTTCCGAGGGGCGGCGTGATTGCGCCGCTCCTTTTTCATGTTTTGTTTTCTTCGCCGAGCAGCCAGTAGAGATCCTTCTTCAAAACTTTGGATAGAATGAGAAGCTCATAGTCCGTGATGAATCGTTCCCCTTTTTCCATCCGGCTGATGCATTTCTGGGAGAGGATCACGTTTTGCACCTGCAATCTGGCCGCCAGCTCATCCTGAGAAAGGCCCAACTCCATACGGGCCTGCCGAATGCGCAGCCCCGCCAGATTGGCCGCGCCGTTGTAGTTATAAATTTTCATGCCAACACTCCTTACCAATAAGATGGGTAAATCAGGTTGACATTATCAATTTTTTTGTGCTATTTTTACCTTAAAGATGACTAAAATACGCTTTTGTCAAACGTTCGCTTTCTAAAAAATTTATTTATTCCATAGGAAACTAAAGAGGTGCAAAATTCGTGCAATACAGGAATAAATATACTTTTTAGGAAACCGTTGAAACAAAATTGATCCTTAGTTATCTAAGCACTATGTGAGGTGGGAAAGCAATGAAAACATGTGAAAAATGCAAACGCCAGTATGAAGAGGCCCTTATGTTCTGTCCAACTTGCGGTACGCGCTTGCAAACAGCACAACCTGCCCCTTCCATCTGTTCAAACTGCGGCAGAAGCATAACAGAAACAGACGGACGGTTCTGCCTATACTGTGGATTTCCCTTGGGCAGTCAAACAAAAGGGGAAGTGAATACTCACAGCATGGCGCAACAATATGCATCTGCGACAACTGGGTCAAACACAAATCCTCCAAACAGCAAATTTCTCAATTCTGTAAAAAAAGACTTCCAGAAAAGTGAATCAATCCGTATGCTGAAACACGGCGCCAAACAGGCAGCTGAAAAGACGGAACAAGCAGCAGAAAAGGTTGCCAAGCAAACCAACCTTTCTAAAAAAAGCATCGGCATCATCGCGGCTGCTTTGATTGCCGCAGTATTATTGCTGGTGACCGTTGCATTCAACACACATCGGTGCGACGAATGCGATAAAGTTTATATAGGCAGGCAATATGAGCTTTGGGGAAGCGAAATATGCAAGGACTGCTATACATACTGGACGGTATGGGAGTGAGGAATAAGATGAAACGAGCAGCCAGCCTCATTCTGTCCGCTTTGATGATTTGCAGCCTGTTTTCCTCCTGTTCCCTGATTCCCCCTAACATTAGCCGTGCCCCTGACAGCAGTACTGGCCAAAGCGGCAATCCCCGGCCAGAAACGGAAAGCACGACGCAGGCTGTGTCGCATACGTTGGAAGCGATCCAGGAGGCATTGGAGCAGAGCATGCGGAATGGAACGGCAAAACCATTGCTTGCGCATTGTTTACCCCTCTGCGAAGAATTGCTTGTATTTGGGGAAGGGAGAGAAAAAATAAGCGAGAGCGAGAAACGGGAACTTAGGCAGGCTATACAGGAGGCGACTATCACCTACTTTTTTTATGATCTTCCATCGGCCGCCGCTCTCAACGACGGTATCTTCATTCAATACTATGGATACACGTCCCAGCGGGATCAAACCAACGGCCCATTCGACTATAGCTTGATCAAAGAAATGATAGAGGCCTTTTATGCTGAACAGGGGCGAGATATTCACATTCTGGATATCGGTTTTATGGAGTTTGATGTCAGTACCGACGATTCCGAGGATGCCGATCACCTTACCGACGCCCTGCTTGGCATTGTTGAAACAGACAAGGGCTATTTCATCTTTGCGATGAACAGCATGTAAAACAAACGAATCCAATCTATCGTGACAGGAGAATTATATGACATCAAAAAAAGTAAGCATCATCTCCGCAGCAGCGCTCATCATCGCATTGATTGCGGGGATTTTCATCTGGAACGCGGGCGCGACAATCGCATGATGAAAAAAGCGCTGGAGAGCGGAAGCGTTGAATCCGTTTTGCAGGTATACCGGAAGCTGTCGGCCAAGGGCGAAGCGGCGACGGCACGGGAAGCCATCATTGACTTTATCAATCAGGCAGGAGCAAAAAATCAACAAGGATTTCACCTTTGACATAAGCCCATATACAGATGAAGAAAGCCTGACGAATGCCGTCGACCGGGCAATGGAGGACTATACCAATCAACATTGGGGACCCATCCTGAGCAGCGGCGATCTGTATGAGCTCGACGACCCAATGGTGGATAACGCGCTGGAAGAATTTGATACCACCGTTCACTCCAAGCTGTGCTATTACGCGGGAACCTACCAGGTCAGCCATGCGGAAAGTTACGGCGACTATAAAAACGCAATTGAAACCTTGGAGCAGGTTGCCGAGAGCGATCAAAACTATGAGGACGCCGTTCAAAAGGCGGAAGAAGCCTATGACGGCTATATGAACGCCATGATCAAGCTGGCGGACGATTATATCGCAAAAGAGGATTATTCCGCCGCGATCGAACTGCTCAACACCGCGACCGAAAGCGAATTTGCAAAGAAATCGGACGAGCTCTCGAAAAAGCTGGCGGAGGTGAAGCAATCCTCCGCACAGAAATATGCGGAAAAAGCGAAAGCCTGCCTGCTGGAGGGCGACGCAGAAGGCGCGGTCGGGAATATGGAGGTTGCGGCCAATATTTTGCCGAGTGATGAAAATAAGGCAAAGCTGGAGGAGTATAAGCTGTATTTGCCTTTAAAGCTATATGATAAAAATAATATCTTAATAGAGGATAATAATTGTAATGTAATAACCTTTGAAAACTCGACAGTTGCCAATGATAATACCGAGTTTAAAAACATTTTGTTTGCCGATGTCGGTTGGGGAATAAAGGGTCTTTCTCTGATTGCTAGCCATACATATAATTTAACAGGTAAATATGATAATGTAACAGGAACTATTTTTATCCCTAGAGGTTATAAAAGCATTGATTCAACAGGTTATCTGGAAGCCTATGGAGACGGAAAGCTTATTTATACATCTCCTAAAGTAACTGGAGGCGTGTTACCTCAAAAAATCAATTTTTCTATTACAGGAGTACAGACTTTGGAAATAAAATATTTTGGATCAGAAAATGGTGACATACCTCGTTTCGCAGTAAGTGAGTTAATCGCTCAAAAAGCATTACCCAGCCAACAGTAAAAAGATATCAAAGGAGCTAAAATGAAAAAACACATCACTATCCTTCTCACTGCTGTTCTGATTTTTAACCTTGCAGCATGCACAAGCCGTAAGACGGAAGAAGCTTCACAGGTAACCGGAAGCACCGATAGCGAAGTCAAGCAAGCGGGCGCCACATATGTTGACACGGCACTCGCCTTGAGCGACGATCTATACGATTTCCAAATTCAAATTGGCAGTACTGTCTATCAATTCCCCATGAAGGTCACGGATTTTATGGCCTGCGGGTGGGCATTCGATCCATATGAAAACCCAGAGGAAAATTTAAGATCAGGCTTTGATAATCTGACCTGGTTTGTTCACACAGATGGCACAAAGGTCAATATTCCAGTCGTCAATTTTGCAAAAAGCGCACTGCCATTACAGGAATGCTATATCGGCGGCATCACCGTCAAGCAGGACGATCTAGGCCAAAAGGAACTGCCCGTACGTATAGCAAAAAATATCGCATTGGGAAAAGCGACGGAGCAGGAGCTCACAGCCGCCTTTGGCAAGGCAACAGACGTTTATGATTCCGACTCGCTCAAGAAATTATCCTATAATCTAGATGCATATCAAACAGTGGAATTCAATATTGACCCCAAAGCAAATGTTTTAACGGCGGTAACAATCTGCAATTACAAAATACCGGACGATTTTCAGGAAAGCGGGCTCACAAATCAAATCCCCAAATCTGTATCCAGCTATAAAGCCCCTTCCTTTTTGGGAAACGAACTCAAATCAGGGATCATAGAACTGGACGGCCAATTATATCAGATTCCCATGCCCGTAGAACAGCTGTTAAACAACGGATGGACCATCCAAACAGACAATTCGGATAAAACCATTGAGGGAAATTATCATGGCTATGTTACCCTCCAGAAAGACGGTGATACATTAGAAGGCCTCTATGTCAGCAACGATGAAGCGTATGAGGTTCCAGTCCGGTATGGAATGATCACAAAGCTTGATAGCACAAAAATAGAGGATTCCTTATTAAAATTTCCCACTGGCATCACGGTCGGCATGCCTCTTGCAGACTTTCAAAAACGGATTAACGGGCAGGAATACAGCATCGACACCACATCCTCTAATGGTATAACAAGGTATCTCTTTGTGATCTCCACATGGTCACACGACGGTTCCCCCAAAAACGGCGTTTCAGTTAGCATTGATAACAACACGCAAAAAATATCTTATATTACAATCTCGATTGAATCATAAAGTTCAAACACCCATACGAAAGAAGGAAAACAATGGAAAATCAGATAACGCAAAGATTCTGCCACAACTGCGGCGCCTCAATCCAACCCGCCAGCGCTTTCTGCCCCTATTGCGGCATACAGGCGATCCGGCCCTCCCACGAAGCAGCCGCGCAGCCCCAAATGGAACAGGCCAAGCCTTCCGCAAACATTCAGGCGGCCTCCGCCCCCACTCAACCGCACGGGAGCGCATCGGATTTCTCGGATGAATTTGCCGGGTTCCCGAAAAAACAGCCGGAGCCATACGCTTCCATCACGCAGGAGCCTCCTGCCCCACCTACTCAACCATCTGCTCCGCCTCCCCCATCTTATCAATATGAACGTTTTGAACCAGCCGAGCAGCCACAGGCCCCTTATCAACAACCGCCGCAGCCCAGCCCTCCCTATTCCGAGCAGAACGTTCCATATAACGGATATCAGCAGCCTGTTTGTCCCCAACAGCCTATGGGGCCAGGGCAGAACGTTGCGCCGGAAGAGCCTGGATTGATCGCTTCTTATGTGAAGTTTTGGAAGAACTACGCGAATTTCAGCGGAAGAAGCCGCCGGGCGGATTACTGGTATGTCGTGCTTGCGGATATCTTGATTTTCTTCTCCCCATCCGTCATGATGGGAATCTTGATCGGCCTGCGAACTTCCTCAGGGTATTATTATGGGGAAGAAATGGAGTTCATAACGATTCCCCTCAGCCTCCTCTGTTCCCTCTATTTTCTGGCCGGCCTGATTCCCAACCTTGCCGTTTTGGTCAGGCGTTTGCACGATACCGGAAAAAGCGGAATCTACCTGCTGATCATTCTGTTTCCGATTGTTGGCTCCCTTCTTCTCTTCATTTTCCTTGTGCAGGACAGTCAGCCCGGCCCCAACCAGTATGGCTACAATCCAAAGGGGATCGGAAACAATCAAAACTTTGCAGAAAAAAGGAGATGAATGAAATGTCCGAGAATAAATGTCCGTATTATTATTGGGACGGCTATAACTGGAGATGTCTTCATTGTAATGGCAATAGTACTTTGCATGAATACGCCACCTATTGTTCTGATGCCAGTCGATGCCACGAATGCTACTATTTTTCGCACAATTATCGCTAACATTCTACACAGAACACCTACATACAAGTGACATACAGTAAGAAATAGAGAAGAAACAAAGCCAAATAAAAAGCAAATCCGCAGCTGGGAATAAACTGCCCAGCCGCGGATTTACTCTTTTATCTATATTAATTTTACACCATCAGCTCGCATACCGCGTTCGAGAACGCCACCGGGTCCTCCACCGGCATACCCTCGATCAGCTCCGCTTGCGTATAGAGCAGCTGTGCGTAGGTTTTCAGCTTCTCCTGATCCTCTGCATAGAGCTTTGACAGCTTCTCAAAGATCGGGTGGGAAGCGTTGACTTCCAGCACGCGCTCGGCCTTCACCTTTTGATCGTTTGGCATGGCGTTTAAAACCTTCTCCATCTCGATGGAGAGCATGCCCTCGTTAGAGAGACACACAGGATGGCTCTTGAGCCGCTTGGAAAGAACAACTGCTTTTACCTTGCCATCCAGCGCATCCTTCATGAAGGTGAGCAGGTCCTTATTCTCCTCCGTCTGCTTCTCAAACTCCTTCTTCTCCTCTTCGGTATCGAGGTCAAGATCGCTGGCGGAAACGGATTTAAACTCCTTCTCGCTATAATCATGCATCATTTGGAGAGCGAATTCGTCCACGTCGTCCGTCAGATACAAAATCTCATAGCCCTTGTCCTTGACAAGCTCGGTCTGCGGCAGCCGCTCGATCTGCTCGCGGCTCTCGCCGCCGGCATAGTAAATATATTTCTGGTCTTCCTTCATGCGAGAAACGTATTCCTCGAGCGTAACGAGCTTCTGCTCGCTGCTCGAATAGAACAGCAGCAGATCCTGAAGCAGCTCTTTATTCGCGCCGAAGCCGTTATACACGCCGTATTTGAGTTGAAGGCCAAAGTTCTTGAAGAACTCCTCATACTTTTCGCGGTCATTTTTGAGCATGGAGAGCAGCTCGGATTTGATCTTCTTCTCCAGCCGGGAGGCGATCACCTTGAGCTGGCGGTCATGCTGGAGCATTTCGCGGGAAATGTTCAGGGAGAGATCCTCCGAATCCACCAGGCCCTTGACAAAGCTGAAGTGATCGGGTAGCAGGTCCTTACAGGAATCCATGATGAGCACGCCGCTGGCATAGAGCTTGAGGCCCTTTTCATAATCGCGCGTGTAGTAATTATAGGGCGCTTTCGCGGGGATGAAAAGCAGAGCGTGATAGGTGGCCGCGCCCTCCGTATAAGTATGGATCACCTTGAGCGGATCGCTGTAATCAAAGAATTTCTCTTTGTAGAAGCTGTTGTAATCCTCATCCGTCAGCTCATTTTTATTTTTGCGCCAAATCGGCACCATGCTGTTGAGGGTTTCCACCTCCGTGTAGGTCTCATATTCCGGGGCCTTCTCCTCGTCCGCTTCCTCCCCTTCCGGCTGCTCCTTCATGCGGCTCTTTTCGACCTCCATGCGGATCGGGTAGCGGATATAGTCGGAATACTTGCGCACCAGCTCCTGAACACGGTAGGATTCGAGGAATTCGCTGTATTTTTCATCCTCTGTATCCTCTTTGATGGTCAATACAATTTGCGTGCCGTTCGACGCCTTTTCGCAGGGCTCAACGGTATACCCCTCCGCGCCGTTGGATTCCCATACATACGCTTCGTCCGCACCATAGGCCCTGCTGTAAACCTTCACGTTGGCGGCCACCATGAAGGCGGAATAAAAGCCCACGCCGAACTGGCCAATAATATCGATATCCTCTTTGGCCTCGTTCTCCTGCTTGAAAGCGAGCGAGCCGCTCTTTGCGATCACGCCGAGGTTGTTTTCCAGCTCCTCCTTCGTCATGCCGCAGCCATTGTCCGTAATGGTCAAGGTGCGGTTCTCCTTATCGATGGCAAGCTCGATGGAAAAATCATCGCGGTTGAGGCCCGTATTACCGTCGGACAGCGCATGGTAATAGAGCTTATCAATCGCATCGCTGGCGTTGGAGATCAGCTCGCGGAGAAAGATCTCCTTGTGCGTGTAAATGGAGTTGATCATCAGGTCGAGAAGGCGTTTGGATTCGGCTTTGAACTGCTTCATTTTCATGCTGACAGACACCCCTGTATCAAAATTTATATGTCCATAATTTTAGCACTCATTTCCTTTGAGTGCTAAATGATATGATACGGGGTAATTATGAATATATGATTGGGAATTTATGAACGAATTGAAAACGAACAAAAGCTTTCTTCAGAATGAAACATGCATATGGGGGGTTATATCCCCTTAATAAAACAATTGATAGGCTTTATACTCATGCATATAATTAAAGTTTTTATTTGAGCAGCGAAACCGGGCACTCATCTTTATTCATTATCATACCTTCCGGCCGCACCGCTTAAGAGAAAATAAAAAATCGCTTGACTTAATGGGGGTCATAAAGTATATAATATTAGTGACCCTATTAAGTGAGGTGATCATTTGGGGAATAAAAAAATGGGCCGTCCTACAGACAACCCGAAAAATACCTCCATCAAATTCAAAGCTGACGATGAAACCGTACGGAAGCTAAAGGAATGTAGTGAAATATTGAATGTTTCACGTGCCGAGGTATTACGTCAAGGGGTACACAGAATGTATGACGACCTCAAAAAATGAAAGGAAGCGGCTCACCACTCGTCAAAGCAACAGCCACTTCCAGTACCGCCAATGCCAAAAGGCAAATTGCAGCATAAATATGATACCATATGCTGCGAATCCTTTCAAGCATTGCGGACATTGAAAGGAGATTTTTATCATGCAAAGCATTCTCGACAACCTCTATTATGGCAACCTCTGCCCAAGTGAAAAACCACTCATCCCCGGCTCACCCGCCGAAAAAGCCCACGCCGCGTTCAATGACGCCGCCATCCAATTGGAGCAAACACTCAGTGGAACTGAAAAGGAGCTTTTTGAAGCGTTTGCGGACGCAAATCAGGAGCTTTGTGAATGCTCCTGCTGCGAATATTTCTCCGACGGCTTCCGCCTCGGCTCGCAAATGATGCTAGAGATTCTCCAGGACGAGTTCATCGCTCTTTCACCGCCTAAAGGAAGGCACTCATCATGTTCCATCCTGTGAAAAAAGAGGTCAGCAATAAGACCATCCGCCTGCCGGACACGCTCCTCGAAAAAATGGAATTGCTCGCGGTGCAGAAGGATGTCTCCTTCTATCAGATCGTCGTGCAGTGCTGTGAATACGCGATTTTCCATTCTGTCAGCCAAGAAGGATAAACCTGTGGCCTGATCGCGCTCCGATTATCTGATTGAGTGAATCAAACCGTTATGCTTCTGACAAACAAAAAGCCCGTTGCAAAACATCTTGCAGCGGGCCTTCACTTTATTCCACCGCCCTCACGCGGCATTTCTCAACCAATGCAGGCAAAGCCTTCTGATCAGCAAAAACAGCGCATACCCCCACTTTCCGTCCATAAAACAACCGCAGGGCGTCAGCCGATATCGTGGTAATCCGTGATCTCCACCTCATTCGCTCGGCAGCCTTCCAACTCCAGGACGATGATCTCATTCTCCTGCTTTAAAATCGTGCCCGGCACATAGAGCGATTTCTGCGGGCCGATCTTCCAGTAGCGGCCGAGATTGAAGCCGTTAATAAACACATAGCCCTTTGTAAAGCCC
>ENA-OQAB01000178-OQAB01000178.1-human-gut-metagenome-genome-assembly--contig:-NODE-178-length-36988-cov-7.932069_pt1 | contig 36988 bp, 28 predicted proteins | sample MGYA00242490_ERZ504517 | MGnify/ENA primary metagenome ERZ504517 (study PRJEB26092, sample SAMD00036298) | human gut metagenome | host: Homo sapiens | study: EMG produced TPA metagenomics assembly of...
AAGGGGCTGTCTTATATTTTTATCTGTCATAATCTGGCCCTTGTCCAGATGTTCTGTGACAGGGTTCTGGTACTTATGAGGGAAAAGTAGTAGAAAGCGGAATTCCCGATGATATCATCAATGAACCCAAGGAAGAGTAATACGCAGAGACTGGTGGATGCGGTACTTTCGTGAGGGTATTCTTAAAAAGACTATAAAAAAAGAAACATCCTGTTCGTCATTTTGAACGCAGATCGCGAATATCCGCTTTACATTGCAATAGCGCTATGAAGAATACAGGCAAAACCATGCCTAATAAGAATATATAGATATCCCCCCTGGTAGGTTGTTGACGCTTTATCGTGGTGCTACAATACAGTTGTTTATGAGGTGCGCGCCAGATAAAAATAATTTTTTCATGGGAAAGGAAGTATATTTATGCATATACCTGAGAATTATTTAAGCCCGTCAACATGTGCTGTAATGACAGCAGCCATGCTTCCGGTGTGGGGATATTCTATTCATAAAATAAAAACAGAGATACCAAAATCAAAGATGCCGCTTCTTGGTATTGGGGCAGCCTTCTCATTTCTGGGAATGATGTTTAATGTTCCACTTCCGGGCGGTACAACAGGACATGCAGTAGGGGGAACTCTTATTGCCATACTGACAGGAAGTCCTGCAGCCGGGTGCATATCAGTTTCCATTGCTCTGCTGATACAGGCACTTCTTTTTGGAGATGGTGGAATCCTTGCGTTTGGTGCAAACTGTTTCAACATGGCATTTGTATTGCCATATCTGGGATTTTTTCTGTACAGGCTTCTTTTGAAGAAAACAGGTATGCGTAAGCTCAGCGCGGCAATTGGTTCATATATAGGTATTAATGCTGCGGCCTTTTGTGCAGCTGTTGAATTTGGTATTCAGCCGCTGCTGTTTAAGAATGCAGAGGGTCAGGCTCTTTACTGTCCATATCCATACCTGCAATGATGATCGGACATATTACATTATTTGGTCTGGCAGAGATTATTCTGACAGTAGTGGTACTTACCTTTGTTGAAAAAGTTACACCAAAAGCACTGGATGCTGTTCCGGATAAGACAGCATTTAAAGCACTGTATATACTGATGGCTGTTCTCATCGTACTGACTCCACTGGGACTTCTGGCAACCGGTACTGCCTGGGGTGAATGGGGAGTTGATGAAATAGCTGGTCTGGTAAGTGGCGGAAGTCAGCTTGGGTACACTCCATCAGGAATGTCCAATGGATTTGAACTGTCAACCCTGTTTCCTGATTATTCTATGTCCGGGTTACCTGAGTGGACAGGATATATTCTTTCGGCTGTTGTGGGTGTGGCACTTCTGGTGATCATTTTTAAGATTATCTCTTCAATGATGAAAGAGAAAATTGATTTTAAGAAGAAGGCTGCATAACAGATGAATGATCATAAAAAAGAAGAAACTGTGCTCCCGGACTGGATGTGTTCCGGAGAAACTTATGTTCCGCCTGAAGATAAAGAAGCATTTTTAACAAAAAGTACGAAATCAGTTTTATCTGTGCTTTCCAAAATGCGGTTTTATGAAGGGAAGGATGGCAGATTTTCTGCTACTCCTTCTCTGAAACTGTTTTATACACTTCTATATATTGTTCTTACTGCATGTTCGGGAAATTATCTGTTTACTCTGATCATGTGTGCAGCAGTGACAGTCAGACTGGCGTTTTTTCCGGCAAAAGCTATCCGTCAGATCCTGAGTGGAACAGCAGGCGCGGTTCTGTTTTCTGTATTGATCCTTCTGCCATCTGTATTTATGGGGACTCCTCAGACTTTAATGAATATTACTTCAAGAGTATATGTATCTGTAACTCTGGTCGGTATTTTGTCATCAGGGACGTCCTGGAATAAACTGACAGGGAGTATGAGAACTTTTCGGCTGCCATCCATATTTATTTTTACGCTGGATATTACTTTGAAGTATATTTCGGTGCTTGGAGAGATGTGTGCGACTATTCTTACGTCTGTCCGGTTAAGGTCAGTGGGAAAGAATCCTCAGAAAGCAAAAGCTTTGTCAGGTGTGCTGGGAACTTCATTCCTGAAATCTGGTGAAATGGCGGAAGAAATGCATGCAGCAATGTGTTGTCGTGGATTTACAGGAGAATATAAGAAAAAGCAGAGATACACGTTATGTGCAGCGGATATTTTCAGCACTTTTATTATGGCCGGATGTATTGTATTGTTCTGGTATCTGAACGGAAAGATATGATAATTGACAGGAAAAGACAGAAGAGGGCAGTTATGATCAGACTTGAGAATGTATGTTTTGCGTACGAAAAAGAAATTGCACTGAGATATGTGAATCTTTACATAAACAGAGGGGATTCTATAGTTATTCAGGGACCTAACGGATGTGGAAAATCAACACTGATTAAACTATTGAATGGAATTATTTTTCCATCGGAAGGAAAATATTTTTATCAGGGACATGAAATTAATGAAAAGACATTAAAAAACAGCCAGTTTGCAAAATGGTTTCATCAGCAGATGGGATATGTGTTTCAGAATGCAGATACCCAGCTTTTCTGTGGAAGTGTGGAGGAGGAGATTGCATTTGGCCCGGTCCAGATGGGGCTTTCGGAAGAGGAGATTAAAAAAAGAACAGAAGACTGCCTGCACTTATTCGGATTGGAAAAGCTAAGAGAGAGACCACCCTATCATCTGAGTGGAGGGGAGAAAAGAAAGGTTTCACTGGCATGTATTCTTTCATTGAATCCTGAGGTTCTGATTCTCGATGAACCTCTTGCAGGACTTGATGAAAAAACACAGGATATGCTGGTGGATTTTCTGCAGAGTTTTCATAAAGCAGGAAAAACGTTGATTACGATCACACATAACAGACAGCTGGCTGAAACTATTGGTACAAGATTTGCCTGTATGAATGAAGAACATGAATTGAAGATGCTATCATAATATTGATAATTATCTTTTCGTTAAAAAAAGTACTTCCTGCGGACGAAGTACTTTTTTTAATGAGTTTTTAGATGCGCATTGCGCGGAGGTCTGTGCACCTTTATTTGTTGTCTGACACAAATCTTTGTGCGGATACATGAATCATTAAGTATCTCGCTGACTGATATTTAATGATCTCTGCATTGATTATATTTTAACAAAATTATGGGAAAGAACAAGCCTCCCAGGGGGATTTCAAACCATGAAAAAAGTAGTATGAACTATGCAATATATGAATTGGTAAATATCCCCCAGGGGTGTTTGACAATTGTTTACGATCTGAATTTTACTCAGTTACTGTAGCCAGAAGTGCTTTAATATCTTCCATATCATCAGCAAAATAAATTCCCTCCTGACGATTTTCTGAGGACAGCCCCATTTTGATCATATGGTCAAGAAGCTGCTTCAGGCTGTCATAATATCCATTCAGATTATACAGAATACAGGGGGCATCCAGGTGTTTTAAGGAAACCATGGACATAACTTCTGTGATTTCTTCCAGAGTACCGGTGCCTCCTGGAAATGCAATAAATGCATCACCAAGTTCAATCATTTTTGCTTTTCTTTCAGCCATATCTTTTGTGACAATCAGTTCTGTGATCTCATCATACTGCAGTTCAGAATCTATAAAAAACTGTGGTTCCACGCCTGTTACTTTTCCTCCGGCATTCAGCACACTTTCTGCTATCTGTCCCATAAGACCGGACTTCGATCCGCCATATATCAGAGAATTTCCACTTTCTCCAATCCATGTTCCTAATTCCCGGACAGCATCTCCAAGTGCCGGATCATTCCCCTCCAAAGCTCCAAGATAAACGGTAATATTCATTGTAATTTCCTTTCTTTTGTCATGTACAGGTAATATCTGTACATGGCAATTGTTTTATATAACTGCCTCAAATAACATTACCATCAGCGGCATTGTAATAATCGAGAACAGTGTAGTCATGACATTGATGGCACTGGCATAACGTGAATCATTTCCGTATACCTGGCACATCTGGGTTATTGTGGAAGCAGACGGTGTGATGATCGCCAGAAAGACAATAAGCATGATTTTATTTCCGTCTGCAGAAAACATTGCCAGATGGCTGATCTTCATCATTACAAGTGCAAGCAAAGGCACTGCAATCAGACGAAGAAATGATACAAAATATACTCTTTTGTCAGCAAAAATCTGTTTCAGATTCATTCCTGCAAACAGCATACCGGTTACGACCATACTGGCCGGTCCTATCATGCTGCCCACTGAGCGAAGAGTATTGTTGATGATCTCCGGCAAATGGATTCTGGCGAAAAAAAGTACAACACCGATGAAAATAGAAATCATGTTAATATTTAACACAATCTTTTTCCAGTCGTAGGAAGATTCCCGACTGATAATCTTTTTGCAGTGTGTCCACAGAAAGATAAGCTGCACACTCATAAAAACACATCCATATAAAACCCAGTCCTGTCCAAGAATAAAGGTCACAATGGGTACGATCAAATTTCCTGAATTAGAATAATAAACAGAAGCAATTTCCACTTCATTCAGATGCAAAAGCTTTCCGGCTATGGAGATAATGATCAGGAGAAGAACCTGGGTCATGACAGATGCAGCCAGGGCAAGCAGCAATCCCTTTACAGTATCCATCGTGTAATCTACCTGAAAAGCATTGATGATTACACAGGGAATGATCAGATAGAGAATGATTTTGGATAAAACCTTGCTGTCTTCATCTTTTACAAGCCTAACTTTCACGATCAAATATCCCATGAAGATCATAAGAAATAATTGAATGATCTGTTCCATGAGCAGTATGCTGATATTCATAAACTTATCCACCTCGTATTCTTAAAAATGTCCGTCATCGGAAATATTGTATTTACCCGATTTCTGATGTCGGAACTCATTATAGAACTTTCCCGGTTGCGGTTCAATAGTAATGTGCGAACAGAAACAGTTGCTGACAATATTTTACAGGAAGCAAACCACAGATTTGAGAAAGTGTTTCAGATTATATTATCAGACAGTTTTTCAGCGGAAATCTTACAGAACAGCATTCATAGTATACGTCAGGCTTATTGTTTATCAATAACTGTATCCAGAGAATTAAAGGATTACGAAGCAGATCTTAGCTGATTCTTTCTGGACATTCTGATAGTATTATGTCATACTTGAATATGTAGATATCAGGGTCAAAAGATCGTTCGTGACTGTACGATAAGACTTTTGAACCTGGAATCCGCCAAACATGAAAGCGATGTGGTGAACTTTTGGACAAAAAGATATGTAACGTAGAACTTCTGAACTCCCCGACAGCTATACATTTTAGCATAGAAATGCATGCAGGGGATGACACAGTAAGTCTGGAAATCAATGTAAATGACTTGGAATAAAGAAAGTGAAGAATAGAGTCAATATAAAGAGATTTTTGTTTGACTGAATTTGCTGAAAATAAAATTTAAGTCAAGGAACTTGAGAAAGTAAAAAATTTTTACGAGGTAAGCAGATAGATATGACTATATATGAGTATGGAAATCCAGATGCGGATACTGTTTTGATTCAGTTGACTGGTGATCATGAATTATCTGTTCTTAAGAATGAGGTTGAAGAAATCCGAAAAAGGACTTCAACAGATTTCAGACTCATTGCTGCAAAAGTTGATGACTGGAATTATGAGTTGTCTCCATGGAAAGCACCAGCGGTGTTCGGAAATGAAGACTTTGGTGATGGTGCTGTCAGGACACTGGAGCAGATTCTGACATTATGCACAGACAAAAGCAGGACATATTATATCGGGGGATATTCTCTTGCGGGGCTGTTCTCGTTATGGGCAGCATATCAGACAGATGTATTTTCCGGCATTGCAGCTGCTTCACCGTCTGTCTGGTTTCCGGGATTTATTGAGTATATGAAGGAACATGAAATTAAAAGTGAGACAGTTTATCTAAGTCTTGGTGACAGAGAAGAAAAAACGAGAAATTCGGTGATGTCACAGGTTGGAAACTGTATCCGGATGGGATATGAGTGGCTCATAGAGCATGAGATAAATTGTAATCTGGAATGGAATCAGGGCAATCATTTTAGAGAACCGGATATAAGAATTGCGAAAGCATTTGCCTGGGTAATGGAGGGGAAATAATATGTGGATATTATTTGCATTTGGTTCTGCTCTGTTTGCAGGCCTGACTGCCATACTGGCAAAATGCGGAATCAGAAATACAGATTCTAATGTTGCGACGGCATTAAGAACCGGTGTAGTGTTAGTCTTTTCATGGCTTATGGTATTCATGGTCGGGGCACAAAATGAAATCAGAGATATTTCGGCAAAAGTCCTGATTTTTCTAATTTTGTCAGGACTGTCAACGGGGATATCCTGGCTATGCTATTTCAAAGCACTGCAGATTGGAGATATCAATAAAGTAACACCAATTGATAAATCGAGTACAGTGATAACGATGCTGCTGGCTTTTATTTTTCTCAGGGAAGAAATAACGTGGCTGAAATTTGTTTCAATGATTCTTATCGGTATCGGTACTTATCTGATGATACAGAAAAAGGAAACAAAGGAAAAGGCAGAAGATAAGAAGTGGCTGCTTTATGCAGTCGGTTCCGCTGTTTTTGCCAGTCTTACCTCTATTTTGGGAAAGATTGGAATTCGGGATGTCAATTCAAATCTTGGAACTGCGATCAGGACTGATGTTGTATTGGTGATGGCGTGGATTGTAGTATTTGTGACCGGAAAGCAGGATACGGTAAAGGATATTGACAGAAAAAGCTGGCTGTTCCTTGTTCTTTCCGGATTTGCAACAGGCGGTTCCTGGTTATGCTATTACAGAGCACTTCAGACAGGTCCGGCCAGTGTGATAGTTCCCATTGATAAACTGAGTATTCTTGTGACCGTTGCATTCTCATATATTGTATTTCATGAAAAACTGTCATTGAAATCAGGAACAGGACTGATTTTTATTGTTGTTGGAACGTTAGCTTTATTGTTATAAGATAACTATTGTAACAAGTCAAAATTCTATTACAGATAAGTAATCCAGAATGAATTGGGGCTATATTACTGAAAATGAAAAAAGAATAAGTAGACTAAAGAAGTTACAGAAAAAAGGCATTTTGCCCTGATTAAGGGTAAGATGCCTTTTGACGTTAAAAAGAAATTAAAAGTCTTGCTGATTAAATTTGTCAAAAATTGGTTGCTTTTTGAGTATTGTGTCAGGACGTGAAAAAGATATTGATTTAAAATACAACATAGCAATTTTTGCAATGTATGCAACAATCTTATCAATGGGATTCTGAAATACTATAATTTATAATCAGGGTATCAGTTAAGAGGACGAAAGATATCAAAAAATAATGTTATAAAAGGGGAAATACAGATATGAAATCATTTATGGATGATAACTTTCTGCTGACAACAGAAACAGCAAGAGAACTGTTTCAGGAAACAGCAAAGAAAATGCCGATTCTGGATTATCATTGTCATATTAATCCTGAAGAAATTGCAAAGGATAGAAGATTTGAAAATATTACGCAGGTGTGGCTTGGTGGAGACCATTACAAATGGAGATTGATGAGAGCTAATGGTATTGAAGAACATTATATTACAGGTGATGCATCTGATAAAGAAAAATTTCTGAAGTGGGCGCAGACATTAGAGAAGGCAATTGGTAATCCGTTATTTCACTGGAGTCATCTGGAGTTACAAAGATACTTTGGATATCACGGTGTTCTAAACACTGAAACAGCAGAAGAAGTGTGGGAATTATGTAATAAGAAGCTTCAAGATGAATCTATGAGTGCAAGAAATCTGATTCGTCAGTCTAATGTAAACTTAATCTGTACTACAGATGATCCGGCGGATGATCTACACTGGCATGAGATGATAAAAGAAGATGAAAGTTTTCAGGTACAGGTTCTTCCTGCATGGCGGCCAGATAAAGCAATGAATCTTGAAAAAACGGATTATACAGAATATCTTGAAAAACTGGAGAAAGCATCAGGAATGCTGATCAGAAGTTTCAGAGATCTGAAAGAGGCTTTAAAGAAAAGAATGTTGTTTTTTGATAAAATGAGATGCAGGGCATCTGATCACGGACTGGAATATGTAATGTATGTTCCGGAAACAGAAGAAAATGTTGAAAAGATATTTGCGAAGAGATTGTCTGGAAAAAATGTCACCAGGGAAGAAGAACTGAAATTTAAAACAGCGTTTATGCAGTTTGCAGCAGAAGAATACAGCCGTCTTGGATGGGTTATGCAGCTTCATTATGGATGCAAACGTGATAATAATACAAAAATGTATAAAAAAATCGGACCGGATACAGGTTACGACTGTATCAGCAATTATACGCCTGGATCACAGCTTGCCGATTTTCTTAATTCACTGGAACAGAATAATAATCTTCCTAAAACAATTTTATACAGCCTGAATTCAAACGATGATGAAATGATTGAAACGATCATGGGGTGTTTCCAAAATTCCGATGCAGTGGGAAAAATTCAGCATGGCTCCGCATGGTGGTTTAATGATAACCAGACAGGAATGAAGAAACAGCTTACATCGTTTGCAAATCAGAGCATTTTGGGAAATTTTATAGGAATGCTGACAGATTCCAGAAGTTTTCTGTCTTATCCAAGACATGAATATTTTCGCAGGATACTGTGTGAACTGATTGGAAACTGGGTCGAAAACGGAGAATATCCGTATGACAGAAAAATGCTGGAAAGCATTGTGAAAGGTATTTCTTATAACAATGCAGTCCGCTACTTTGGATTTGATTTAGAAGAACAGTAAAAAACAAATAAGATATGAAAAAACTGGAGGTAACAGACATGGAATGCAGAAAATATGATCTGCTTACACTGGGTGAGGTGCTTCTGCGGCTTTCACCTCCTGCGAATGAAAGAATGATACGAACTTCTGTATTTGAACAGAATATCGGAGGTGCGGAACTGAATGTGGCAGCAGGTGTGGCACAGCTTGGATTAAGAACAGGAATGATTGGAAAGATTCCATCTAATGATATCGGGCGGCTGGCAAGAAATGAAATTCACAGACAGAATGTGTCGGATGAATATTTACTTTCAGATGATGAAACAGATGCGAGACTGGGGATTTATTTTTATGAAGGTGGAGCTGCTCCGAGAAAACCAAGAATTGTTTATGACAGAAGAAACACCTCTGTTTACAAAATGAAAGCAGATGAATTTCCGGAAGAAATGTTTACTTCTGCCAGATGCTTTCACACCTGTGGAATTACATTGGCACTGGATGAAAAAGTAAGAGAAACAGCAGTCACTTTAATGAGAAAATTTAAAGAGCATGGAACGTTGATTTCTTTTGATGTAAATTTCAGAGGAAATTTATGGTCAGGAGAAGAAGCCAGAAAATGTATAGAGGAGATTCTTCCACTGGTTGATATCTTTTTCTGTTCAGACAGTACAGCAAGGCTGACATTTCAGAAAAAAGGAACACCGGAAGAAGTGATGAAAAGTTTCACCAGGGATTATCCATTGTCCATTGTGGCAGCTACTGACCGTACAGTGCATAGTCCGAAGAACCATTCATTTGGTTCTGTAATCTATGAGGCAAAGTCTGACAGGTTCTATAAAGAGAAGAATTACGAAAACATTGAAGTGGTGGACAGGATCGGAAGCGGGGATGCCTATATTGCGGGTGCATTATATGGAATTCTGAAATATCCGGAAGATTTATCACAGGCGGTATCTATTGGTAATGCAGTAAGTGCCCTGAAGAATACAGTTCCCGGTGATTTTCCGGCAATGGATTTTTCTGAGGTTCTTGAACTGATTTATGAACATCAGTCAGATGGCCCGGTAATGGAAATGAAACGTTAAAAACAGAGTTAAAGAATCAGGAAAAAGTGAGGAAAAGATTATGGAAATGACATTAAGATGGTACGGTTCAAAATTTGATACAGTTACTCTGAAACAGATCAGACAGATTCCGGGGGTAACAGGAGTTATTACAACTCTTTATGATACAGCACCAGGAGAGATATGGAGCAGAGAACGGATCCGCGCAATGATCAATGAAGTAGAGGAAGCCGGGCTTCATGTCTCTGGTATTGAGAGCGTGAATATTCATGATGCTATCAAAACAGGAGTACCAGAGCGTGAACAGTATATTGATAACTATATCACCACACTGGAGAATCTTGGAAAAGAAGGAATCCATATGGTGTGTTACAATTTTATGCCGGTGTTTGACTGGACAAGAACAGAACTTGCAAGGGTAAGACCGGATGGTTCTACAGTTCTTGCATATACACAGGAAGCAATTGATGCACTGGATCCGGAAAAGATGTTTGAATCTATTTCAGGAGAAGCCAATGGTGCGATCCTGCCAGGATGGGAGCCGGAAAGAATGGCAAAGATAAAAGAACTTTTTGAGATGTATAAAGATATTGATGATGAGAAACTGTTTGCCAATCTGAAATATTTTCTGGAAAGAATCATGCCGGTCTGCGATAAGTACGATATCAATATGGCAATTCATCCGGATGATCCGGCATGGAGTGTATTTGGACTGCCACGTATCATCATTAATAAAGAAAATATTCTCCGTATGATGAAAATGGTGGATAACCCACATAATGGAGTTACATTCTGCTCCGGTTCTTATGGAACAAATCTGAATAATGATCTGCCGGATATGATCCGCTCCTTAAAAGGAAGAATTCATTTTGCACATGTGCGAAATCTGAAATTTATTTCACCTACAAATTTTGAGGAATCTGCACATCTTTCTTCAGACGGAAGTTTTGATATGTATGAGATTATGAAAGCATTATATGAAATCGGCTTTTCCGGTCCGATCCGTCCTGATCACGGTCGAATGATATGGGATGAAGTAGCAATGCCTGGATATGGACTTTATGACAGAGCTCTGGGAGCAACTTATTTAAATGGTCTCTGGGAAGCAATTGATAAAGCGGCTACACGTGGATAAAAGGGAGGTAAAAAAAGATGAAACTGACATTACAGGGAATCTCTGAAAGAACACAGTGGGAAGAAAAAGGTTATCAGCTTCCTCAGTACGATATCAATAAAATGAAAAAAGCAACAAAAGAGGCACCATTCTGGATTCATTTTGGAGCTGGAAATCTGTTTCGTGCTTTTCATGCGGGTGTGGTACAGAATCTGTTAAATGCAGGAGTTCTTGACAGAGGACTGGTTGTAGCAGAAGGTTTTGATTATGAGATTATTGAAAAAATGTATACACCTCATGATAATCTGGGAATTGTTGCAACACTGAAGTCAGATGGAACAATTGATAAAACAGTAGTTGCCAGTGTTGCAGAAGCACTTCCGCTTGATTCTGAGAATGAGACTGCATACAGCAGATTAAAAGAGATTTTTACAAAAGACTCTCTTCAGATGGCAACATTTACGATTACAGAAAAAGGATACAGTCTGGTAAATGGAAAAGGAGAGCAGCTGAAAGATGTAGCACAGGACTTCAAAAATGGTCCGCAGAAACCGGCCAGTTATATGGGCAAAGTGACTTCTCTTCTTTATGCCAGATATATGGCAGGAAAGAAACCTGTCGCAATGGTAAGTACGGATAACTGTTCTCATAATGGCGATAAATTATATGCAGCCATTTCTGCTTTTGCGAAAGCATGGACAGAAAACAAAAAAGCAGAAGAAGGATTTGAAGAATATATTAACTCGGATAAAGTTTCTTTTACATGGAGCATGATCGATAAGATCACTCCAAGACCAGATGCTTCTGTAGAAAAGATTCTGCAGGAGGATGGAGTGGAAGAACTGGAACCTGTGATCACATCTAAGAATACATATGTAGCACCTTTTGTCAATGCGGAAGAAACGGAATATCTGGTGATTGAAGATGATTTTCCAAATGGTCGTCCGAATCTGACAAAAGGCGGGCTGATGTTTACGGATCGCGAAACGGTAGATAAAGTAGAAAAGATGAAAGTATGCACCTGTCTGAACCCTCTTCATACCTGTCTTGCAATTTTTGGATGCCTGCTTGGATATGAAAAAATATCTGAGGAAATGAAAGACACAGAATTAAAGAAACTGGTCGAAATTGTAGGATATAAAGAAGGCATTCCTGTAGTCGTTGATCCGGGAATTCTTGATCCCAAAGAATTTATCGACACCGTTTTAAATGTCAGAGTACCAAATCCGTTTATGCCGGATACACCTCAGCGAATTGCAACAGATACTTCACAGAAACTTGCCATTCGTTTTGGAGAAACCATCAAAGCCTATGCAGCAGATGAGGGACGGGATGTCGGAGATCTGAAGCTGATTCCACTTGTTCTGGCAGGCTGGCTGAGATATCTGATGGGAATTGATGACAAAGGTGAAAAATTCACATTAAGCCCTGATCCGCTTCTTGAAGAATTATGCCCGTATGTTGCAGAAATCAGACTGGGAGATACAGAAATTGAAGAAAAAATCAGACCAATTCTGGAAAGTGAGAAAATTTTTGGCGTAAACCTTTATGAACTTGGAATGGCTGATCAGATTGTCAGCTATTTTAAAGAGCTGCTCCGAAAACCGGGAGCAATTCGTGAAACATTAAAAAAATATGTGGATGAAGGTTATTCTGAATGATGAGTTCAGCTGAACGACAGGAGGACAAAATGAACATTACCGAGCAGATTCAGAATCTTGCAGTAGTTCCGGTGGTTGTGCTTGAAGATACAGAAGATGCACTGCCGTTGGCAAAAGCTTTGTGTGAAGGAGGACTTCCGTGTGCAGAAGTTACATTCCGTACAGATGCAGCGGAAGAGTCTATTAAAATTATGACGGAAGCGTTTCCTGACATGCTGGTTGGCGCAGGGACAGTTCTGACAGCAGAACAGGTTGATCAGGCAGTAAAAGCGGGTGCAAAATTTATTGTAAGTCCGGGATTTGATCCGGAGATTGTAGATTACTGCATTTTAAAGGATATTCCGGTATTTCCGGGATGTATCACACCTTCAGAAGTGGCACAGGCAGTAAAGCGTGGACTGAAAGTGATCAAGTTTTTTCCGGCAGAGCAGTTTGGCGGGATTGCAGCAATCAAAGCGCTTGCTGCTCCATACACGGATATAAAATTTATGCCAACCGGAGGAATCAATCCGAAAAATCTGGAGAATTATCTTTCTGACGATAAGATTATTGCATGCGGAGGAAGCTGGATGGTAAAAGGAAATCTGATCAAAGAGGGCAGATTTGATGAAATCAGGATACTTACTGCTGAAGCAGTAAAACTTGCATCCGGAATTCGCAGTCAGAAATAAAGAGAGATAAAAAGATGCCCGCCTGATCAGCGGGCATCTTTTTGGAAACTTCTCAGTGTTTCCGGGCAGATGTTCATATTTGCATTGCAAAGTATACTTCTCTGAAAAGAATGGCACACATTCTGCCGTGAAATGAATATATGTATTGTAAACAAAGGATGGAGACGAGGTTATTCGGATAATCCCTCATAGATCACCCAGTCAAAATCTGCAAAATTATCAGAAGTCTGTCCATTGGAAGTTGCATACATACCAAGATAAGTACCTGTAAAACCTTCATTGGTTATGGAACTTAATATTTCCGGATTGCCATGAAGATAAACAGGAATCATGGTCTGATCATCATATCCATAATAAAAATGATAGCCTTGCTCATTGGCTGTTACAGTCAAATAAATTCTTCCATTACATTTCAGCTTTGTTTCAGCAAGAAGTGTAATTACATGATTGCGGCATTCTCTTACCTGTGCATAAAGAAAATCATTTTTGCGGCATACAGTAAACGTATAGTGATAACGATCATCCTGTATAAGTGCAAGTCCTGCTTCTTCATAATCTGTTTGCGGAGTGAAATCCATGGCTGCCTGCATCCGGAAAATTTTATGCTGTTGTCTTCTGCCGAGAAATGCAGGTGTGCAGATTTCATGCATAACTTCCGGCTTGAGATATAAACGCAGACATCCGGGACGTTCTGTCAGGGAAAACAGATTGGAAGGATATGGATGAATGCTGTTCCACTGGAAACCTAGTCTGGCAGACTCAAAATTGTCACTGTAGAATGTCGGTGTAGTCTGATAACAGGGAAGATCAGGAAGACGTTCTTCCTTATTCACAAGACCATTGGAATTATCCACACGCAGCCATCCGTCAGAATCCCAGATAACCGGGATCATAAAAGTTTCTCTGCCAAGATTAAAATGAGCATTCTGATAAGGCCGGACAGCCAGAAGTACCATCCACCATTCACCTTTCTGAGTCTGGACAATATCTGCATGTCCGGTAACAGAAATCTCATGTTCCAGAGAAAGATGTCTGTGCGTTACGATAGGATTGCGGGGACATATTTCGTAATCGCCGTCAACAGTGCGGCAGCGTGCCATCATAACACAGTGATTGGTAAAAGTTCCGCCTTCCGCAACCATCAGATAATACCAGCCGTTTTCAAAATAAATATGAGGAGCTTCAATCCATTTACTGCGAGTTTTTTCTCCATCCCATATAACTTTGCGTTTTCCTTTGAACTGAAAAGTTTCTTTGTCCAGCTCACAGAGATAAATGCCATGATGACCTTCGTAATGTCCGGGTTCGAAAATAAAATTGCCGGTATACCACATGCGATCATCCTGATCAAAGAAAAGACTGGAGTCGATACCATCAGCACCTTTTATAAAACATGGGTCACTCCATGGACCGGCAGGATCTTTGGCTGTGATAATGTAATTGTCCCTGTAAGCTTCTCTGCCACCGGATACAAAAGTGTTAATAATATAAAAAGTTCCATCGTGGTAACGGATAGACGGTGCCCATAATCCAAGCGAAGTTTCACAGTTTTTATAATCCAGCTGTTCCGGACGGGAAATTCCATGCCCGATCTGTTCCCAGTGGATCAGATCTTTGCTGTGAAAAACCGGAATGCCTGGAAAATATACAAAAGAAGAAGTAACCATATAGTAATCGTCATTTACTCTGCAGACAGAAGGGTCCGGATAAAAACCGGAAAGCAGAGGATTCTTAAAAGTAGCTGCATTCATTATAAAGCCTCCTTTTTTCTAAAATACGCTGCATCAGAAGATGTATGCTTTGTGTACAGTTAGTTTATAATATTTTTTAAAAGGTAGCTGTTCAGATATTGCACAAAAATCAGCGTATATTGCTTGATTTATTTTGTTATGTTAAATAAAATATGTATTATACTATAAATGAGCAAATTTGAAAAACTGCACAATTAAATCTTCAGTATGCGGACAGTAAAAAGAATAAAGTAGTTTAATGTTCGCGTAATGTGTACAACCAGCTACAAATTTTGTGCAATTTTCGGTATTTGCTCATTTATAGTATTATACAGAAAAAAAGGAGGCTATGAAAAAAAGAGAAGGTATATAGGAGGAACACTGATATCATGATTGAAATATTGGAAGGAACACATGAAACCATAAATTATGGAAATTCAATGGGCGTCCGTATGTTTCACAATGTTGATTATGAGGATTATCCTGAACATTGGCATACGGCTATAGAGATTATTATGCCTGTTCATGAAGGCTATAATGTGATTGCTGGTGAAAAGAAATATTGCCTGAAGGAAGGAGACATTCTGATACTTAATTCAGGAACACTTCATGCTCTGGAGGCACCTCCAAAAGGAGAACGTATTATTCTGCAATTCAGCGATTATCTGCTGTATTCACTCAGAGAAATGGAAACACTTCTGAATTTGCTGCCGCCTGTCATGTTTTTTTCGGAAGAAGAAGATTTCCAACGTCTGTACAGTTTTATAAAAAGACAGATGGATGCTATTGTTGTGGAGTATGATCAGGAAAAGACATTTTTTTGGTGCGGCAATTTATGCACGGTTGATTGAAATATTCATATACATAGGAAGAAATGCCATTTGGGGAGACAGAAAGCGAAAGAATGTAATTATAGATAATAATCCATCAAAGAAGAAAGAATATATGGAAAGTGTAATGAGTGCCTGTAATTATATTAATCAGCATTACCAGGAGCCGTTATCACTCGAAGAAATTGCAGATGTCAGCGGATTTTCACGTTTTCATTTCACACGTATTTTCAAGCAATGCATGAATATGACATTTTATGAGTATTTGAATCAGAAGAGGATCAGCAAAGCAGAAGAACTTTTGAGTACGACATCACAGAGCGTAACAGAAATTGCCATGAATTCCGGATTTTCTTCTATCAGTGCATTTAACAGAACATTTAAGTCCGTAAAAGGATGTTCTCCCAGTGTTTACCGGGGAAAGCGGGATATGGAGCAATAAGTGCTCAATGTTTGGCAAAATTAAGGAAGCATTTTGGCGCAATTGACGTTATTCTATAAAAAAATGGTGTTAGGAGGAATGTGGGATGATGCAGCAGATTAATATGCCCGGACTTTTGCGTGAAAACTGCGTCCTGCAAAGAGGAGACCATACCAGAGTGTGGGGATGGTATGAAAAAGACACAGAGATTACAGTAGAATTTCAACAACATAGATATGTAACAATTACTGATGCAGAAGGATATTTTGAAGTTTTGGCAGACTGTGTCGAGACTGGCGGTCCGTATATTCTCAGAGTGTACAGTGAAGACGGACAGATGACTGAGAACAGAGAGGTTTATGTAGGAGATGTCTTTGTATGCTCAGGACAATCCAATATGGAACTTCCTGTAGGAAGGGTAAGAGAAAATGTTTCCGGATGAAGCTGGAAAGCCTGAATGTTCATCAGTATAAAGTAGAAGAATGCGCAGAATTTGAAAAAACCTCTGAAAAGAACATAAATCGGCAAAAATGGACAGTATGTACAAGGAAAGAATCTGGAAGAAACAACAGCACTGGGATATTTTTTCGGAAAAATGATCTCACAGAAAGAAAACGTACCTGTAGGAATTATCAATATAAGTAAAGGAGGCACTCCGGCAGAGGCATGGATCAGTGAAGAGGGACTGAAAAATTATCCGGAGTTTCTTTTGGAAAAACAGAAATTTGCAGACAGCGAATATCGTGCCGGCTTTTTTACGGAGCAGGATATAAGAGAAGAAGCATGGCATGAGAACCTGAGGCATCTGGACAAAACAGCAGAAGACAAAGAATGGAAAGAAATACTGCTTCCGGGATATTTTCAGGATCAGGGACTGAAAGATTTCTGCGGATTGCTTTATCTGAAAAAGACATTTGAAGTGCCTGAACATCTTGCAGGGAAAGCAGGTACTCTGAAACTTGGAACACTTGTGGACAGTGACAGAACTTATGTGAATGGAAAATTTGTGGGAGAAACAGGGTATTGTTTCCCACCTCGTATTTATAAAATTCCCCAAGGTATATTAAAAAAAGGAAAAAATGAAATTTTTATCAAACTGAAATGCAGGGATGGAAAAGGAAGGATCACAGAAAATAAACCATGTGATATCTGCTTTACATCAGGTGAAAAGATCAGTCTGAGAGGAAAATGGCAATATCAGATAAGAGTGGTAAGTGAACCTGCACCAATATTACAGTTTATCACAAGAAAACCAACAGGAATGTATCAGGGAATGGTTGCGCCATGCCTGAATATGACAGTCAGAAGTGTGCTCTGGTATCAGGGAGAATCCAATGAAGGAAATCCGGAATTGTATGAAGACCTTCTGAAAAAAATGATCTGCGACTGGAGAAAACACTGGAGACAGGAAAAACTGCCATTTATTCTGATACAGCTTCCAGTATGCAATATAGATATCAGAGGCGGTGGTGCCTGGGCTGTTATCCGTCAGGCTCAGAAACAGGCTCAGGAACTGCCAGAGGTGGCGATGACTGTAAATCTTGATCTGGGAGAAGTGAATGATCTTCATCCATTAAACAAAGAGGCAGTTGCATACAGAGCATATCTTGCTGCCAGACATCTGTTATATAAAGAAGAGATAATCTGGCAAGGACCTGTGCTGAATGAAATTCAAAAAAAAGAAAATGAAATTCTGCTCAGGTTTGAATCCGGGAAAGAAAAGCAATTACTGACAACAGATGACGAGGCACCGGGAGAATTTGTGGCATCAGGTGAAAATGGGATTTTTTATAAAGTAAATGCAGAAATTGAAGGAATGAATGTCAGAATTTATTCCACAGGGGAAGATGGATTAAAAGTAAATGCAATGAAAAAAATCAGATATGCATGGTCAGATGCACCGGTAACAGGACTTTTAAAAAACAGTCAGGGACTTCTGACAGCACCATTCTGCATTGATTTACCATAGCAGACGGAGGCGAAACAGTGAGATTATTTAATGACGGCTGGGAGTTCAGCAAACAGAAAATTGGTACAGGTCTGAAAGAAATGAAGGAGCGGGATTCGGAATTTGTTCAGGTTGGAATTCCTCATGACTGGCTGATCGGTCAGACAGAGAATCTTTATGAAGACAGTACCGGATGGTACAGAAAAAAGTTTTTCTGGAAAAAAGCAGAAAGAAACAGGGTGTTTCTCCGGTTTGATGGTATTTATATGGACTGCCATATTTTTGTAAATGGTGCAGAGGCAGGTGAATGGAAGTATGGATACACTACATTTGAGATAGAAATTACGGAATATCTGAGAAACGAAGAAAATGAAATTTGGATTTCAGTAAATTATCAGACACCCAACAGCAGATGGTATACAGGAGCCGGAATTTACCGGAATATATGGATCAGAGAAGTTTCAGACACCTGTATTATGGCAGATGGAATTTATTTTTCGGCGAAACGGAGAAATGAAAAGCTATGGAATATAGAGATTGAGACAGAACTGGAAGTGAAGGAACAGCAATCACAAGATTTGCTCAGCATTACTTATACGCTGCGGGAAAAAGGAAATGAGACTTCTGAAATTTTTTTGGGTAAACAATATGTTACGGGAACAGATCAGACAAAGCAGACAGTTTTATTCCTGACAGAACTGGAAGAACCGATAATCTGGGATACTGAGAATCCACAGTGCTATGAACTGCAAACTGTACTTTACCGAAATCAGGAAATTCTTCAGAAAGAATGCCAGACAGTAGGATTTCGCACAATAGAGTTGCTGCCGGATAAAGGTCTTTTATTGAATGGAAGAAAATTGAAACTCAATGGAGTATGCGAACATCATGATCTGGGGTGTCTTGGTGCTGCATTTCACAAAAAAGCTATGGAGAGAAAATTTCGTATTCTGAAACAGATGGGTGTGAATGCGGTTCGGCTGGCGCATAATATGTCTGCACCGGAAGTAATGGAGCTTGCAGATGAGATGGGAATTCTGATCGTTACAGAGGCTTTTGATATGTGGACTTCCTCAAAAACGCCGTATGATTATGGCAGATTTTTTAAGGAATGGTACCAACGTGATATTGCAAACTGGGTAAAGCGTGACAGAAATCATCCATGTCTTCTTATGTGGAGTATTGGGAATGAAATTTATGATACACATGTAGATGAAAATGGCCAGTACTGGTGCAGAGTGCTCATGGATGAAGTGAGAAAACATGACAGAAAAGAAAATGCGCAGATTACTCTGGCATCTAATTATCTTCCATGGGAAAATGCAAGAAAATGTGCGGATATTGTTAAGAATGTAGGCTATAACTACGGAGAAAAATATTATGATGCTCATCATAAAGAACATCCGGACTGGGTTATTTATGGAAGCGAGACTGGCTCTGTTGTCCAAAGCAGAGGAATTTATCATTTTCCATATCAGCAGTCTGTTCTGACTGATGAGGATGAGCAGTGTTCTTCACTTGGAAATTCAACTACCAGCTGGGGAGCTGCGTCAGCAGAAACCTGCATCAGGGCTGAGATTGAACATCCATATTCCTGCGGACAGTTTGTATGGTCAGGATTTGATTTTATTGGAGAACCTACACCGTACCATACCAGAAGCTCATATTTTGGCCAAATTGATACAGCGGGATTTCCAAAGGATTCCTTTTATATTTACAAGTCCGGATGGACAGACTACAGAAAAGATCCCATGGTTCATATTTTTCCTTACTGGGATTTCAATGAACAGCAGATGATAGATGTAAGAGTGTGTTCCAATGCACCGGTGGTAGAGCTGTTTTTGAATGGAAAAAGTCAGGGAACCTGTACCCTGAATCAGGAAAAAGGAACGATTCTGGCTGGCCTGTGGCAGATTCCGTATGAAGAAGGGGAACTGTGCGCAGTTGCCTGCGATGAAAACGGAACTGTTCTTGCTAAAGATATGCAGCATTCTTTTGGTGAAGCAGCGGAGTTTTGTCTGACGACATCTGAAGAGGAATTGAAAGCTGATGGAGAAGATCTTTTGTTTGTAGAAGTTTCAATGAAAGATGCGCAGGGCTTTCCGGTGGTAAATGCCAATAACCGGATTCAGATTGAAGTCAGTGGTGCCGGTGCCCTGGTGGGAACTGATAATGGAGACAGTACGGATATAGATGAATATAAATCCGGAAACAGAAGACTTTTTTCCGGAAAGCTGTTACTTGTGTGTAAGGCCGGAACTTCCAGTGGAACTATGGTTATACGACTCAGATCACAGGGTATTCCTGAGAAAATCCTGACAGTTCCGGTAAAGAAAGCAGAAATCAGACAGGGTATCAGTGAAAGCGCATATCTTCCGGAAAAAAATTATCCGGATATCGGTGCGGAGAATGATAACATTCAGGTGAGAAATATCTGCCTGATAAGCAGTAATGGTCTGCATCTTCATAAAGAAAATCCAACAACAGTTGTTACAGCAAAACTCTGCCCGTCACAGGCATCAGATCAGGAAGTATTCTGGAATATTGTTGATGATGCCGGAATTCCCCTGAAGATAGCAACTATAGAGTCAGACGGATTACAGGCGAGGGTTACGGCAGTCAGTGATGGCAGTTTTCGTGTAAGGTGCATGTCAAAAAGCGGTACAGATCATGTTCGTATTATTTCCACCCTGGAATTTACGGTCAGTGAATTTGGTAAGGCATTTACAGATCCTTATGAATTTGTGAGTGCGGGATTATATGATTACAGTAAAGGTGAGATTGGAAATGGAAATGAACATGGAGTTGCTACTGCCAGAGATGGGGAAAGCCAGGTGGGATTTAAGAATATAGATTTTGGATCATATGGTTCTGATGAGATTACAGTGCCGATTTTTGCGCTGACAGATGATCCGTATGAAATACAGATTTATGAAGGAATGCCGGAGGAAGACGGGATATTGATCGGCAGCTTTATTTACCAGAAACCCAAGATGTGGAATGTTTACCAGGAAGAAACATTTCATCTTAAGAAACGTCTCAAAGGTGTGACGGGAATCTGTTTTGTACTTCATGAAAAGATTCATATTAAAGGATTCTGGTTTAAAAAGTATAACAGAGCATGGCAGAAACTGTCTGCTGGTGAATGTGATAAAATATATGGTGACAGTTTTACGAAAGATGGAGATCATATTCTGGGAATCGGAAATAATGTTACAATTGTATTTGAAAATATGGACTTCGGAAAGACAGGTACGAACTGTCTGAGAGTAAGTGGAAATACACCACTGGAAAAGAACACGATCATTCTGAAATTTGCAGGAGAAAGTCAGGAAGAACAGAGAATGATTGAATTTTCCGGGGGCAAAGAAGAACAGAACTTCACAATAGAACCGGTAAGCGGATACAGGAAAGTAAGTATGGTGTTTCTGCCGGGAAGTAATTTTGATTTTTATGATATTCAATTTAATCAGACCAGGCAGTGAAGAAGACAGTTTTTTTGCATGATAAAATAACTTTGAAAATAAAATACAGGAAAAAATATGACAGAGAAGTGGAATAGTGGAAAGTTTTGCTTCTTTGTTTTTTATGTAATGAACATTTTTTTGTCTTATAATCATTCAGGAGAAAACAGGAAATGTGTAAAATTCCGGCAATAAATGGAAAATGGCATATGTATAGAGCAATATGTGGAAAACAGAACGCAAAATATGCAGAATTTTGCATATTTTGCTAAAAAAGCGGCAAGAAAGTAAAGGACATAAATGATAAAGACAGATATAATAAGTAACAATAAAGGGAAAAGAAAATACGAAAAAAGAAAAAAGGAGGTAGCACAAAATGAGAAGAAGCAAAAACAAAACGGTGGCGATTCCGAAAAGCAAAGAACATTCTTTACTCCACCACATAAAAAAAGAATGGCGCCTATATTCTCTGATGATCATTCCAATCCTGTATTACATTATTTTTAAGTATGTTCCCGTACTTGGAAACCTGATTGCATTCAGAAGGTACAAAGGAGGCCCAAACATCTTTGGTGAGTATTGGGTTGGATTTCGTTACTTTAAACAGTTCCTCGGAGATGCTCAGTTCTGGCAGGCGTTCTGGAATACATTACGTCTGAGCATCGGATATCTGCTGATACGTTTTCCGGTTACTTTGATGTTTGCAATTTTATTAAATGAAATTCACAAGAAATGGTGGAAGAAAACAGTTCAGACATTATCCTATCTGCCACACTTTATTTCACTGGTTGTTGTCTGTGGTATGGTGAAAGAACTGCTTACAGCCGGAGGCCCGATCAACAAAGTTCTGTCCGCTGTGGGAATTGGAAAAATTGCATTTATGTCTGAACCGGGTTGGTTTGATTTTGTTTACATAGCATCCGGTGTGTGGCAGGCATTAGGCTGGGGAACAATTCTTTATCTAACAGCAATGACAGGAATTAATACAGAACTTTATGAGGCTGCTTCCATGGATGGTGCAAACAGATTTCAACAGATTATTCATGTAACGATACCTGGAATTCTTCCTACGATCATGACATTGCTTATTATGGATATTGGAGGTATTGTTACATCAAGCAATATGCAGAAAATCTTACTCTTGTACAATCCACTGAATCAGGAAAAAGCAGACATTATCGGAACATTGGTTTACAGAATGGGTATTACGGGCGGAAACTTCAGTTATGCGGCTGCTGTAGGACTGTTTGAAGGACTTATTGGACTGATTCTTGTATCAATAGCAAATTTCCTGTCTAAGAAGCTTACAGAAACCTCATTGTGGTAGTATGGAGGAACAGTAAAATGAACAATATGAAAGCATCAAAAGGATATCGGGCTTTTCAGTGCATTAATACGGTGATTATGATACTGGTGATTTTTGTAACACTGTATCCTTTCATTTATCTTGTAGCACAGTCATTCAGCAGTGATGCAGCAGTCAGTGCCGGAAAAGTTACCCTTTTGCCGATAGACTTCAATCTCAATACTTACAAATACATTCTGAGAGATAATCAGTTTTTTAAATATTATTTTAACACGATTGCATACACAGTGGTAAGTACGTTTATTTCTGTATCATTTACAGCATTGCTTGCCTATCCACTTTCAAAACCAAGACTGAGATTAAACAAAGTTATTACTCCAATGGTTGTTTTCACCATGTATTTTGCAGGTGGTACAATTCCTAATTATATTGTAGTTACACAGTGGCTCGGGCTTCAGGACAGTGTATGGTCTATTATTCTTCCAAATGCGATCAGTACTTTTAACCTTCTTGTAATGAAGTCATTCTTTGCAGGGCTTCCGGAAGAACTGGAAGAAGCGGCATCCATTGATGGTATGGATACTTACAGGATTTTTGTTAAGATTATTCTTCCGTTATCCAAGCCAATCATCGCAACCATGTGTCTGTTCTATATGGTTGGTATGTGGAATGAATGGTTTACCCCAATGTTGTACTTAGATTCAAAAGATAAATGGCCGATCGCATTGTATGTAAGGCAGCTGGTGGAGGGCGCCAATAATACAGAGATTGGAAGCTCGGCAGATGCAAGCAGTGTTCAGGCAACACTGAAATCAGCAACTATGGTACTGACATCTATTCCGATTATGTGCGTATATCCTTTTGTACAGAAGTATTTTGTACAGGGAATGACGATTGGAGCAGTAAAAGGTTGAAAATAATACCTAAAATACAGAAAACTAAAATAAGAAAATGATCAAGGAGGTCACTATGAAAAAAGATTACTTGCAGTTACTCTTTCTGTACTGATGGCAGGTACAGCACTGGCAGGATGTGGAGGCTCTTCCCAAAAGAGAGATGATGACAGTGCAAAACTTTCCGCAGAAGATGCGGACAAAGATCTGGATTATACATATGGTGAAGGAGAAACTTTCCATTCCGATGAGCCGATTACCTATTCTATGATGTATTCCGATCATGAAAATTACCCATATAAAGAAGACTGGCTGCTCTGGAAAGCAATTGAAGAAAAAACGAATGTAACATTTGATCTTACTACAGTTGCAAGAACAGATTACAATGACAAAGTTTCTGCATCTGTAAACAGTGGAAGTGCTCCATATATTATTCCGAAAGTTTATGATTCTTCCGCATATGAAGACAGCGGACAGGTTGTGGCAATCAGTGACTGGGTACAGTATATGCCTAATTATCAGAAATGTATTAAAGACTGGGGCATGGAAGATGATCTGGATATGATCCTTGCTTCTGACGGAAAATATTATCGTCTGCCAGGAATGTGGGAATCTACAGCAGGTGGCTATTCTCTGGCAATTCGTAAAGATGTGTTTGAGGCAGCCGGTGTAGATCTGAGCGATGAAGCTACATGGACATGGGATGATTTTTATGAAGCACTGAAAAAAGTAAAAGATTATACAGGTGCGGATTATGTATGGTCTGACGGATTTGGATTTGGAAGCACAATGAACATTGCAGCAGTTTCCTATGGTGTTACCGGAGGGTATTCTACTGACGGTGGTGACTGGGGATTAAAGGATGGTACACAGTTTGATTCTGACAAAGATGAATTCTACTTTGCAGATACCACAGATGAATATAAAGAATATCTGACAATGTTCCACAAAATGTATGAAGACGGATTAATCGATCCGGAAACCTTTACACAGGATACTTCACAGGCACAGGCAAAATTTTATCGTGGAGATTCTTATGTACTGAATATGAACTATCAGATTTTTTCTGATACATTAAATGGAAAAATGCAGGATGATAATGCGGAACTGTATTTCCTGACTACTCCTGGCGGTCCTTCCGGTCAGGTAAAAGTATCCAGCCGTGATGGACGACTTGAAAACGGAATCATGATTTCACAGAATGCTCTGGATGATCTTGGTGAAAAAGATTTTATTAAGATGTTGAGATTTATTGACTGGTTATGGTATTCCGATGAAGGACAGACTTTATGTCAGTGGGGTGTAGAAGGTGAAACCTATACAGTAGATGATGATGGAAACATTGTATTAAATTCTGACATTTACTATAACGGTCTGAATCCTGGCGCTGAAAAACAATTAAATGTAGATTATGGATTTGGTAATGGAGTATTTGCATATGGTGGTTCTGATAAGCTTCGTTATTCCAAATTCTCAGATGGTGAGAAAGAATGGAATGAAAGAATTAATAACAACAAAACAGATTTAAAACTGAAGCCGCCGATTCTTGCAGATGAACTTCAGAAAGAAGATCTGAACCTGATCAAGACTCCTCTTATGGATTATGTAAATACCGCTGCTCTGGAATTTATCACAGGAAAACGTGATCTGGATGCAGACTGGGATGCATATGTGAAAGACTGTGAAAATAAAGGCAGCCAGAAGTATGTAGATGAGGCAAATGAAATCTATAAAGATACAAAGGATTTGCTTGAAAAATAATATTCACAGAGATTATTTTCGAAAAGATACAAAGAATCTGGCAGCACTTGCTGCCGGGTTTTTTGGTACACAAAAAGAAAAAAGTGAAGATATGAAATTCTGACATGACACAAAGAAATCAGGCAGGAGGAAATATGACGACAGTAGAATTTTCAAAAAAGCAGAATCTTATGTTTATTGTACCTGAAGAATGTGGAAGTGGAATACAGAGGATTGCTAAAAAAGTAATGCAGGATATCTGCAGAACAACTGGATACACTCCTCAAATGTGCAATGAATATGCAGATGACAGGAAAACAGAACAGGCAGTGATAGCAGTAACAGAAGGCCAGAGTCTGGCGGAAGAACTTGCGCAGCGTTTCCCGGAACTAAAAGAGGTAAAAGGAAAAAGAGAATGCTATGGATTTTTGATCAGAAAAGAGCCTGTGGAGGGTGTTTCTGCGGGAGTTATTATTTACGGAAGTGATAAACTGGGAACTATTTACGGATTGTTTCATATCTCCGAACTTCTTGGAGTTATGCCGTTTTTATTCTGGGGTGACTGTCCATATACAGAAAAAGAAAAAGTGATACTGTCGGAGGCAGATTCTTTTATTTCCAGAGAACCATCTGTAGAATACAGAGGATTTTTTATCAATGATGAATGGCCATGCTTCGGAAATTGGACCACATCTCATTTTGGTGGATTTACAGTGGAAATGTATGATCATATTTTAGAATATCTTCTTCGAATGAAGGGAAATTACCTCTGGCCTGCCATGTGGAGTTCCTGCTTTATGCTGGACGGACCGGATATGGAGTCTATGAAACTGGCAGATGAATATGGTATTTATATTGGAATGTCTCATCATGAACCCTGTATGCGTTCAGGGGGAGAATACAGTAAGGTAAGAGGCTCTCACAGTCCTTATGGAGATGCATGGGACTATGTAAAAAACAAAGAAGGTATTTTGAAATTCTGGGAAGATGGAATAAAGAGAAGTGTTGGACATCATGTATTTCCTACTGTAGGGATGCGTGGAGAAAACGACAGTAAAATGCTGGGGGAAGATTCTCTGATTTCTGATAATGTACGTCTTCTTAAAGAAATTATTACGAAACAGAAAGAAATGATTCATACATACCTTGAGAAAGATGAGAAGACAGTCCCGAAACTGTTCGCCGTTTATAAAGAAGTAGAAGATTATTACTTTGGAGGTGGAACGGAAGAAGGTCTCAGAGGCTTTGAGGATCTGGATGATGTAACTTTGCTGTTGTGTGATGATAATTTTGGGAATATGCGTGCCCTGCCCGAGAAGTTTGAACGGGATCATAAGGGTGGATTTGGAATGTATTATCATCTTGATTATCATGGAGATCCCGTCTCCTATGAATGGGTGGCATCGACACCATTGAACAGAATCTGGGAACAGATGACAGAAACCTGGGAATATGGCGTGCGTAAGCTGTGGATCGTGAATGTAGGAGATGTGAAATTTCAGGAGTTTCCACTGAACTATTTCATGAATCTGGCATATGATTTTGATACATGGGGTTCTGAAGCACCAAACAGTACAGGAGCTTATACAGAAAAATGGATAAAAGATACTTTTGGAGAGTACACCTCAGAAGATGAAAGAAGAGAAATCAGAGATGTACTGGAAGGTTACCTCAGATTAAATGGTCTGCGCAGACCGGAATCATTAAATGATACCGTCTACCATCCGGCACATGAACTGGAATGTGAAAGAATTCTGACACAGTGTGAAATTCTGGAAAAGAAAAACGAATCAGTGAGGCAGATACTTCGCAGCAGAGGAAAGGAAAATGCCTATTACAGCATGATTTATTTTTCTGCTGCAGCATCTGTAAATCTTCTGAAGATGCAATTATATTCAGGTAAAAATCATCTTTATGCAAATCAGGGAAAAGCCGTTGCGAACCTTTATGGAGAGATGACAGAACAATTCATAAAAAGAGATGAAGAACTTGCACAGGAAATGGCTGATTTTAAGAATGGAAAGTGGGCAGGGATGGAACTGGCATCTCATATCGGATTTACTAACTGGAATGATGAAGACTGGCGTTATCCAGTCAAGTATACAGTAAGGCTGCCTCAGAAACCAAGGTTGGTTGTTTCAAGAGCTGATGAGACAGTGCATTATACCAATCAGTATTTTCCGAAATCTCTGATCATAGAGGATTTTTCTTGGGAAAATGTGCGTACGGTAAAACTCCAGATTGCAAATGGCGGTCAGGGAACTGTGCACTGGAATATTGTAAAAGGTGCCAGAAAAGTGGGAATGGATGGAGTTTCCAGAGAATCAGATACTGCAGAAAACTGCGAATGGATTGCATTTTCTGCAATGTCAGGAGAGACAAAGCTGCAGGACGAAGTTACATTAATTATAAAAAAAGAAAATCTTCCTTTCAATAAGATGACAGAATGCAGTTTTGAAATCAGGACAGATACAGAATTTGTTCCTGTGATCGTCAAAACAGAAAAGAAAGAATCCAGCCAGATTCCTGATCATACATTTGTTCCGGAAAATGGAATTTATGCTATAAATGCACAGCATTTTTCAGAGAAAGCTGAAGCAGTTTTTGAAAACCAGATGGCTTGTTTCAAAACTCTGGATCATTTTGGCAAGTATGAAGGCGGTATGAAAGTCTTTCCGGTGACCGCATATTTTACAGAAAAAGAAAAAGCCCCGTCTCTGACATATCAGTTATGGTCAGAAAAAGAGGAAGAAAATGTTCTGGAACTTCATACCTCACCGGCGAATCCGCTGATCTATGGTGGCAGACTTCATATGGGGGTAAGCGTAAATCAGGAAGTACCGGTAGAACTTTGTATTACAGGAGAAAAATATAAAGGCGGAGAACCGGGATGCAGATCCTGGGAAGAAGCTGTTTTAAATCAGGAACATAAAACTACTCTGAAAATAAATCTGAAAAAAGGAATGAACCAGATTCAGATTTATGCAAGAGAAGCAGGAATCGTTCTGGAACGTCTGGTTGTATATAACAGCAGAAAACTTCCTGAAACTTCCTATCTGGGTCCGGAGGAATCTAAATGGATACTGAATGGAGAAGTAAGATAATAAATAAAAAACGGATATAGTTGAATCAGGCAGATAAAAGTATCCGCTTCGCTATGCGGATCTATACAAAATAGCTGAGAAAGGAATTAAAAAGATATGAAAATGAAAACAGCAGTTATGACAGATATTCAGAAAGTAGAAATTCAGGAAAGAGAAATTCCAGTACCAAAAGAAAATGAAGTTCTTGTAAAAGTAGAATATGTCGGAATCTGTGGATCAGACCTTCATTATTATGAATCAGGACGAATTGGAGATTTTATTGTAAAACCGCCTTTTGTTCTGGGACATGAAGCAGGTGGTACTGTAGTTGAGGTTGGAGCGAATGTTAAAAATCTGAAAGTCGGTGACCGTGTGGCGATGGAACCGGGGAAAACCTGTGGAACCTGTGAATTCTGCAAACAGGGAAAATATAACTTATGTAAAGATGTAGTGTTTTTCGCAACACCGCCGGTAGATGGAGTATTTCAGGAGTATGTGGCGCATGAAGCAGGTCTTTGCTTCAAACTTCCGGATAATGTAAGCACAATGGAAGGTGCACTGATCGAACCACTGGCTGTTGGAATGCACGCAGCAAATCAGGGCGGTGCCCATCTGGGACAGACAGCAGTGGTAACAGGAGCCGGATGTATTGGTCTGGTTACGCTTCTTTCTTTAAAAGCAATGGGGGTTTCTGAGGTTATTGTAGTGGATGTTATGGAAAAGCGTCTGCAGAAAGCAATGGAATTGGGTGCAACAGCAGTAATCAATGGGAAAGAAGAGGATACTGTACAGCGCATTATGGAATTAACAGGAGGTAGAGGATTTGATTTGGGCATTGAAACTGCCGGTTCTCAGATTACTGCTTCACAGCTTATTAAAGGTGCTAATAAGGGTGCAACTATCGTATTTGTAGGATATAGTGCTTCCGGAGAAATGACATTACCAATGGGTATGGCACTGGATAAAGAGCTTACATTTAAGACCGTATTCCGTTACAGAAATATATATCCAATGGCAATTCAGGCAGTAGCTTCCGGAAAAATCAATATAAAAGAAATTGTTACAGATTATTTTGAACTGGATGATATTCAGAATGCACTGGATTCCTGTGTGAAAAATAAAGCTGATATTGTAAAAGGTGTTATTAAAGTATGCTGATAGAATAAATAAATTTTCTGACAAAGAAGATTGGAGAAACAATATGAGAGACAGAGAAGAGGCAAGAAAAAGAGCAGAACAACTGGTTGAGCAGATGACAACAGATGAGATGGCTGGACAGCTTAAATTTGATGCTCCGGCAATAGAACACCTGGGAATTCCAGAATATAACTGGTGGAATGAGGGACTTCATGGAGTTGCAAGAGCAGGTACTGCGACTGTATTTCCTCAGGCAATTGGCATGGCTGCGGCATGGGATCCGGAACTGATGTATCTGGAGGCATCTGTGATTGCAGAGGAAGCAAGAGCAAAATACAATGTATCTGTAAAATATGGAGACAGAGATATTTATAAGGGATTGACATTATGGTCACCAAATGTAAATATTTTTCGTGATCCGCGTTGGGGAAGAGGACATGAAACTTATGGAGAAGATCCTGTTCTTACATCAAGGCTTGCGGTTCCTTTTATAAAGGGGCTGCAGGGAGATGGAAAATATTTGAAAACGGCTGCATGTGCAAAACATTTTGCAGTGCATTCAGGACCGGAGGCTCTGAGACATTCATTTAATGCAGTGGCAAATTCAAAAGATATGTTTGAGACTTATCTTCCGGCATTTGAGGCATGTGTGAAAGAAGCAGATGTGGAAGCTGTTATGGGAGCCTATAACAGAACAAATGGAGAACCATGCTGTGCAAACGAAGAACTTATGAAAAAAATCCTCAGAGAAAAATGGGGATTTCAGGGACATTATGTATCAGACTGCTGGGCAATCAGAGATTTTCATGAGAATCATCATGTGACAAACAATGGAGTAGAATCCTCTGCCCTTGCGTTAAATACCGGCTGTGACCTGAACTGTGGATGCACATATCTTTGCCTGAAAGAAGCTTTGAGAAAACATCTGGTGAAGAAAAGTACATTAAAACAGGCATCAGTGAGACTGTTCACAACCAGATATCTTCTGGGAATGTTTGATGAAACAGAATATGATCAGATTCCGTATAGCTGTGTAGAATCAAAAGAACATCTGGAACTTGCACAGCGGGCAGCGGAGGAAAGTATTGTATTGCTCAAAAATAACGGAATTCTCCCATTGAAAAAAGAGGAGATTCATGTGATTGGAGTGATCGGGCCGAATGCAGATAACAGAAAGTCTCTGGAAGGAAATTATCATGGTACAGCATCCCATTATATTACTGCGTTGGAAGGTATTCAGGATTATGCAGGTGAAGATATCAGAGTTATGTATTCCAAAGGAAGTCATCTGTTTATGGATAAAGAAGAACAGCTTGCAAAAGAAAAGGACAGACTCAGTGAAGCAATGGCAGTTGCTGAGTACAGCGATGTAATTGTTCTTTGCGTGGGACTGGATGAAACTCTGGAAGGAGAACAGGGAGATACCGGTAACAGAGATGCCTCAGGTGATAAAGAAGATCTGGAATTCCCGAAAGGACAGCAGGAATTAATGAAAGCTGTTTTAAATACAGGGAAACCTGTTATTGTATGCAACTTTACCGGAAGTGCGATGAATCTTTCTCTTGCAGAGGAGAAAGCAGATGCTGTGATACAGGCATGGTATCCGGGAGCAAGAGGTGGCAGAGCACTTGCAAAAATTTTATTTGGTGAAGTATCACCGTGTGGAAAGCTGCCGGTTACTTTTTATAAGAGTTTGGAACAGTTACCGGCATATGAAGATTATTCAATGAAGGGAAGAACATACAGATATCTTACAGAAGAACCATTGTATCCGTTTGGATATGGACTTACTTATGGAGATGTACAGGTTCTGGATGCACAGCCAACTCAGAAACCGGACAAAGATCATGATATGGTTCTACTTGTGAAGGTGAAAAATAATTCAGACAGAGACACAAAAGAGGTTGTTCAGGTATATATCCGGAATGAAGGTACGTCCTATGCACCACTGCATCCTGTTTTATGTGCATTTATGAAGATAAAATTAGATGCAGGGGAAGAAAAAACACTGGAAATTTTAGTTCCGTCAGATGCGTATTGTGTGATTAACGACAATGGAGAAAAAATATTTGATTCACCTTCCAGTGTTTTATATATTGGAACTTCCAGCCCGGACAAACGAAGTGAAAGTCTGTCCGGAAAGAAAGCAAAAGAAGTTCAGATTCACTGGTAAATACAGAAATTATAAAATTATAGAAATTATTCCATAGGAATTTTGAGATGCTCTTTTTTGTAATCTTGGGGAGAAATCCCGTATTCTTTTTTAAATGCCCGGTAAAAACTGGAGTAGTCTTTGAAACCATAAGTTTCACTTAATTTGGCAACAGGCATACCGCAGAGAAGAGCATCTCTGCAAATTGTTAAACGCTGACGGATGATATATTGATGAATGGAAATCCCAAGCTGATCTTTGAAAATATGTGCAATATAATATTTGCTTACATAAAGTTGTGAAGCAAGATATTCCAGAGATAAATTCTGATCAATGTGGTTATTGATAAGTTCAAGCAGGGCCTCCATCAGGGACTTTTTCTCATCGGTTCTGACATTGTGATTCCGTTCGTAAACAATTCGGTTCAGGTGAAGAATCAGATCATTAACCTGGAGTTTTATCATGGTTTCTTTGCCAAAACGATCTGATAAAATTTCTTCAATAAGACAGAAAATTTTGTACTGGATGGCATTTAATTCAATTGTTTCAAAATGAAAATAATAAGGCTTTTTTAATATGGCCTGTTGCATGAGATAGATATAATTTTGTGACAGAGCATTCAGTTCATGATAATAATCTTCAGAAATCCAGAATACAAAACGGCGATAGGGTAAAGATGAGTCTGTACATATACAGGAATGTTGAGTATTCGGCGGGATAATGATCATATCTCCGGGAATCGGTGTATAGAAATGTTCATCTACAGTTAGCTGGATATATCCTTCAAGAAAAATATAAAACTCATAGTAATTATGGCTGTGTGAATTCACGCCGGAATAATTTTTATCATTATAGTAGTAAATTTCGAAATCTTCTGACAACATATATTGCCTTGTGGTAAAAATAGTGTTAAGATTTTTTTTCATGATAGAATCCTCATATATTGCAGAGTATGTCTGAGGTATGTTCCAGATATATTATATCACATATCATTAAATATTACTATATATTAAAACAAAAAATCTGACAAATAAAACAAGCCGGTTATAAGGTTTTTCGATACTTTTTTCAGGATAGTAATGCGTTAAATGTCCGAGTAGTTTGCCAGGTTTGTATTGCAAAGGTATAGATTAATGGAGCAATTCATGGTAAGGATTAGGGTGTCAAAAGGTTTATAACCTTTGATATAAATTTGTACCTTGAAAACTTAACACGATATATAAAAACATTGGATTTTCTGGTAAAATATAAGTAAGATTTTGCAAGGTGATTCATATGTCTTTTGTTAAAAATGATAATCAACAACTTACTCTTTTAGATAGCACTTTCAATCTTACAGAGCGTGAAAAACGAATGTTGGAAAAATCATGGGCAAAAACTTTTGCAGATAAAGTTTTTCCTGCTATTGATGAAAACATTTTTTCTGTTCTTTATAGTGAAAAAGCATCCAGACCTAATACTCCGGTCAATGTGATTGTTGGCGCTCTGATTCTTAAGGAAGCTCTTAATGTTACTGACGATGAGATCGTTGAAGCTATGGCCTTTGATATTCGTTATCAGTAGCTACTGAGAGAACCATTGTTGTAATGAAAGATGCAGATATCTTAATAAAAATTTGTGATTCAACAGGTGATTTTGATGATACAAGTGAGTATCAACTTCTTATTCGTCTATTAAAGGAACGAACGATCATTGATGATGATGGCTCGAGGCGGCTTCGACAAAAAGAGAAAGTTGAAAATCCTTCTGAAGTATTGCTTAATCCATCTGATCCAGAAGCTACTTTTAGATATAAAGCAGGTGGTAAACATCTTGGATATGTTGGAAACGTAATCGAATCCGTCGGAGAAGCAGGGAGTTTAGTCACTGATTACGATTACCAGCAAAATATTTACGCAGATAATCAGTTTATGAAAGATTACCTTAATGGGAACAAAGATTTTTCTGATGGTTCCTTTATTGTAGCTGATGGGGCATACAGTGGCGAAGAAAACTCACGTTTAGCATCCGAGCATAACCTAAAGCTTGTTACAACCAATTTCACAGGACGTAAACCAGATGAAATATATGCTGATTTTGTCTTTACAAATGATGGTAAATATCTCATTAAATGTAAGAATAATTGTATGCCTGAAGATTGCATCTATGATCCGAGCAATGACCGTTCAGTTGCATATTTTCAGATAAGTGATTGCGCAAAATACCCTTACAAAGAACGATGCCAGCCACGTTTTCTAAAAACACGAGTCCGAAAGGAAGTGTCCTGGAAATCCGTTGGCCGTGCTAAACAATTACAGTACATGCGAACAGAAGAATTTTCTGAATACGCAAAATTTAGAAATGGAGTAGAAGCAATTCCTTCTCTTCTTCGTCGAAGATATTATGTGGACAAGATACCTGTGCATGGAAAAAAACGCACTCGATTATTCTTCGGATTTAAAATAGCAGCATTAGATATTCTTGTGACCGTTGCATTCTCATATATTGTATTCCATGAAAAACTGTCATTGAAATCAGGAACAGGACTGCTGCTTATTGTTGCAGGAACATTAGCTTTGCTGATATAAAGGGGTATCTGCCTCAATTACGAATATTTACATGATACAAAAGTTAAAAATATAACAATTTATATAAGGAGAATAGTACTAAGGTGATAGACATATAATAAAAAAACAGTAAATATATGATGATAATATAGGAAAAACGATAAAAAATATCAAAAATGAAAATGATTCAAAAAACTATTGCGTTATAAAATTAACAATGATATAATGCAAGCGAACAGAAGAAGTGAGTGCCTTCTGCAGTAACATGTAAACAGACATAATTTTTTAAGGAGATAACAGCAATGGCAAGATTTACATTACCAAGAGACATTTATCATGGAAAAGGATGTCTCGCAGAATTAAAGAACTTAAAAGGAAAGAAAGCAGTTCTTGTTGTAGGCGGCGGCTCAATGAAACGTCAGGGATTCCTGGACAAAGCAGTTAATTATTTAAAAGAAGGCGGAATGGAAGTTCAGCTGATCGAAGGTGTTGAACCGGATCCGTCAGTAGAAACTGTTATGAAAGGTGCAAAGATAATGCAGGAATTCCAGCCGGACTGGATCGTAGCGATGGGCGGCGGATCCCCAATCGATGCAGCGAAGGCAATGTGGACATTCTATGAATATCCGGATACAAAATTTGAAAATCTTATCACACCATTTGGTTTCCCTGAATTAAGGCAGAAAGCAAAATTTGCAGCAATTCCATCTACATCAGGAACTGCTACAGAAGTTACTGCTTTTTCCGTAATCACAGACTATCATACAGGGATTAAATATCCTCTGGCAGATTTCAACATCACACCGGATGTAGCAATTGTTGATCCGGAACTGGTTGAGGGACTTCCTGTAAAACAGGTAGCATATACAGGTATGGATGCATTAACACATGCAATTGAAGCATATGTTTCTACGCTTCACTGTCCGTATACAGACCCGCTTGCACTGCAGGCAATCGAGATGGTTCTGGCATATCTGCCGGCATCTTATAATAAGAATATGGAAGCACGTGAGCAGATGCATTATGCACAGTGTCTGGCAGGAATGGCATTCTCCAATGCACTGCTTGGTATTGTACATTCCATGGCTCATAAGACAGGTGCAGCATTCTCTACAGGACATATTCCGCACGGATGCGCAAACGCAATTTATCTTCCATATGTAATCAAATACAATGCAAAAGATCCTGTAGCAGCAGAACGTTATGCTGAAATTGCAAGAAGAATGGGACTGGAAGGAACATGCCAGCAGGCACTGATCAACAGCCTCTGCGAGAAGATTGACGAGTTTAATGTAAGATTGAACATTCCAAAGACATTAAAAGACTTCGGAATCCAGGAAGAAGAATTTAAAGAAAAAGTTGCCAAAATCGCAGAGCTTGCAGTTGGTGATGCATGTACAGGCTCCAACCCGAGAGCAATCGATCCTGCAAATATGGAGAAACTTCTTACATGCACATATTATGGTACAGAGGTTGACTTTTAATTAGTCAAGCGGATAAAATCAACCGCTTCACTAATTGCTTGATTTGATTAAATAAAGAGGGCACATTGGCAGATGAGACATATCGCCGATGTGTCCCTTTTGGCATCTGAAGTAATTTCTTGACGAAATGTGCTTTGTTCAATATACTTGAAACAAGTTAGATATAACAAACCGAGAAGGAGAAGCCATATGTCAGGAGTAAAAAAGCAAGTGCTTTCTAATGCAATAGATATATTGTTAAATCAGGGAAATCTACCTGAGAAACTGGATGGCAAAAAACTGTACGGTGAAGCATTAGAAGGTGACGATGCTTTAAAGGCAGATTGCAGAGTATACCAGCTATCCAATGGGACCGGAAACGGACAGATCACGGTATATCAGGTATTTAATGGCATTGAACTGTACTATAATGACATACACCTAGCATACTGCAATCAGGATCAGGTGACTGCGAAGAACATTATCGAGATTAATCACTGCTATATTGGAAGATATGAATGCAGTTTTGGAGAAAACAGTTGCTGCTATTTGTCGGCAGGGGATTTATCCATTGGTTCTGCGATGAAGAAGAAATCATTTTCCATATTTCCATTAAATCATTATCATGGAATCTCTATTATTATTAATCTGGAGAAATTACTGCCGGAAGTGCGGCAGATCATGGAGCTTCTGAATATTGATCTGAATTACATAGAGAAGAGTATATGCAAAGAAAACCGCCTTTGTATTGTGCGTGCAAACCCGTCAATTGAACATATTTTCTCCGAATTATATCATGTGAGAGAACAGCGAAAAGCCGGATATATCAAGATAAAAGTACTGGAATTATTACTGTTTCTCAGTGATCTGGGAAACATGGAAGAAATGCAGGAGCCGGAGTATTATAACCAGAATCAGGTGAAACTGACGAAAGAGATCGCTGCGTTTATCACGGAAGACTTGACGATGCATTATACGATTGAACAGCTGTCCGAACGTTTCGGAATATCAATGACT
>ENA-OQAB01000179-OQAB01000179.1-human-gut-metagenome-genome-assembly--contig:-NODE-179-length-36961-cov-3.647255_pt1 | contig 36961 bp, 39 predicted proteins | sample MGYA00242490_ERZ504517 | MGnify/ENA primary metagenome ERZ504517 (study PRJEB26092, sample SAMD00036298) | human gut metagenome | host: Homo sapiens | study: EMG produced TPA metagenomics assembly of...
CTGCAAGACAGGTGTGTTCCCCTTTATAGCTGATGGTCTCCACACTGTACTCTGCTCCCTCAATATATTCTTCCACAATCGCCCTGTGTTCAAAAGACTGTTCCCCTGCCTGTGTGATGGCTCGTTCCAGGTATTCCTGGGTATAAACCTTTGTAATGGCTCTGCTTCCGGAACGGTCTGTCGGTTTTACAATAACCGGGAATTTCTCCGGAACTACTCTGTCTCCCACAGATACTGCCTGAAAAAAGGGAACCGGGATTCCGGCCTTCTGAAAAGCATTCCGCATGGCAAACTTGTTGGTGGAATTTTCAATACATGCGCTGCTGTTTCCCGGAAGCCCAAGCTTCTCTGCCAGATACTGCACTGTAATATTTGCCAGGTCAGAACCTATGGTTGCAACTGCATCCGGCTGTATTTTACGGCAGATCTCAAGAATCTGCTCTTTTTCCGTAATACTGATCTCATAAAAAAAATCCGCATCCCCGGCTCCTGTAGCGCCTTCTCTCCAGGCAAACACATGCGTCTCATATCCCATTTCTCCGGCTTTTTTTATTAAAGGGCGCTGAAAATCATTGGCCCCGATAATCACAATCTTTTTCATGGATACCTCTTTTCTGTCCGGATTACGGACATTCATCTATAGGGTATTCTATCATTTTATTCCTGAGCTTTCCACCTTATTTTGATACCGGACAATTTCCACGGAATTCCAAATCATCTTCGGTGGTCCAAATAAAAAACGCTGCAGTTCTGACGCTCTTGCCAGATTACTGCAGCATTCTTCGTTAGTCAGACATAGTATTTTCCTTTTTCAGAAAAACATTATTTTGTCTGATACATATCGTTGTAATATTTCTGATAATCACCGCTTGTGACATTTTTCATCCAGTCCTCATTCTCAAAAAACCATTTGATCGTGAGGCGGATTCCATCCTCAAAACAGGTTTCCGGATACCAGCCAACCTCTTCCTTGATCTTGTCAGGAGCGATCGCATAACGACGGTCATGGCCCTTGCGGTCCTCAACATAAGTGATCAGGTTTTCGCTGACAAGCTCTCTTCTGGGATCTCCTTCCGGAAGCATCTCTTTCAGAGTATCCAGAATAATGTGAATGATCTGGATATTCTGTTTTTCATTATGTCCGCCGATGTTGTAGGTTTCAAAAAGGCGGCCTTTTTCCTGAACCATATCGATTCCCTTTGCATGATCCATAACATAAAGCCAGTCTCTTACATTCTTTCCGTCGCCGTACACCGGAAGCTTTTTGCCCTGGAGCGCATTGTTGATGATCAGAGGAATCAGTTTTTCCGGAAACTGGTACGGACCATAGTTGTTGCTGCAGTTTGTAATATTGGCAGGGAACTTATAGGTGTCCATATAAGATTTTACCAGCATATCTGAAGATGCCTTGCTGGCAGAATACGGGCTGTGAGGCGCATACGGTGTTGTCTCATAAAAATATCCGCCGTCTTCTTCCAGAGAGCCATAAACCTCATCGGTAGACACATGAAGAAATTTTTTGTCCGGCTTAAAGGTTCCGTCCGGAAGCTCCCATGCAGCCTTTGCAGCATTCAGCATAACAAGAGTTCCAAGTACATTCGTTTTTACAAAAACTTCCGGATTGCGGATGCTTCTGTCTACATGGCTTTCTGCTGCAAAATGAACAACACGGTCAATATCATTTTCCTCAAAGATCTTCATGATCGCTTCGCTGTCACAGATATCCGCTTTCACAAAAGTATAGTTGTCTCTGTTTTCAATGTCCTTGAGATTTTCAAGATTTCCCGCATAAGTCAGTTTATCTACGTTAATAATGCGGATTTCATTGTCATACTTCTCAAACATATAGTGAATGTAGTTGGAACCTATAAAACCTGCTCCTCCTGTTACCAGATATGTTCTCATATATTTTCTCCTCCTGATAAGAGGCCATTGCAGAACCTTATTTTCCACAGGATTTGCAACAGCCCCCTTTTTTATTGATTAGTTATAGTTTGGATCTGTAGGATCAAAGGTTCCGCTTCCTCTTAATGGTGTCAGCGGATTTCTTCCCAGAGGTCCCTTAAAGCATTCATCTGATTTATACTTCCCGTCAAATACACGAATTGTAGAACCATTACAGTTTTCCCAAATCCATTTGGCATCTGCCACACAGCAGCGGATGCATCCGTGAGAAGCCGGGTTTCCAAGTTTCAGATATTCTCCTGCCGGAAGGTTATTTCCGTTCGGCTGACCGCTTGCTACTGAATGAATATAAATTCCATTTACTACATGAGATCCATACTGTCCCCAGGACGGTCCCATAAGCAGCTGCCAGCGATCCGCTCTGGTAATCTTAAATGTTCCAACCTTTGTAGGAGTTTCCGGAAGACCAACGGATACACGGATTGTTTTAATCGGAGTTTTTTTACTGCTGTCTGTATAAATAGTCATAACTCCATTTACACGATCACACTCCAGATAATAGTTACTGCGTTTGAATTCACTTGTTCTGTCATTGACACGGTTTCCATACTTGTCAAAACGATAGTTCACCCCGTCAATAGTTTTGGTCATATTTTTATATACTGCACCAGTCTGTGGATTCACATATCTTGCATTATTTTTTGAATTATTATGTGCAATCCACTCTGTTGTAAACTTTCCGCGACTATCCAAATATCCATACAGCTTTGTATCCGGATCTTTCTTTACAACATTGGTAACTGCTGTCCAGTCTTCAAAATAGTATCTATTACCATTGATTGTTTTCCATCCGGCTCCATATAATCTGCCCTCTTTTGTTGCATAATAAAACTTATTATTATACTTGATCCATTGGCTCTTATATTTTTTTCCACGACACTGCGTTGATGAACTGCGTTCAAAAAAGTACTTATAATCACCTACCGTCACGGGTCCGCTTGCCATACGTCCATCACCAAGAAAATATCTGTCACCTGACCATTGGCTCTGAACATTTTCACCATTTGAGTCAAACAAAAACCATCCAACATGTTTACCATTCATGGTAACATTCTGGATTCCCTTCATTTCCTGAATACGACCGGGAAGACTTCCGATATAATAATAACGTCCTTTCTTGTTTCCGTGTACACGAATCCACCGTTTAGTCCATTCTACACGTTTTCCGTCTTTACCAAAATAATATCTGGCATTATTCCATTTAACAACGCTGTCTTTGTATACCCAGCCATATTTATTTGCCATATAGTAGGAACCATTAGCAGCTTTAATCACTTTGTCTTTGGCAAGATATCCGTAAGAATCAATCAGATATTCTGTATTCTTGGAAGGCGCAAGCAATTTATATACACCTGCTCCTTTTTTTTGATTAAGACCGTTGGATCCAAAGAAAAGCCATTTGTCTCCCTTGCTGGTTTTCATACTTGCCCAACGATTGAATACCATTTTTCCAGGAACCTTTTCGCCTGGCTCACTCTTTCTGAATGCATACAGTCCTTTTCTTCCATTATAGGAAGCTTCTACTACACCAATATATGGTTTGCCATCTTCCAAAAGATAATAAAACTGACCACCAATCTTGTATATCATATTAGGTGCAATTTCTTCTGCTCTTCCATCCTCTCCGTATTTATGAAAAGCACCTGCATCCCACATGTATCCAGTATTCTTCTGCATCTGTCCCATGTTGGAATTAAAAGGAGTCGGTGTATCTCCTGCCTCTGTATCAGGATTTGTCATCTTGGCGCTGGAGCTGTACTGAAAGAAGTACTCAGCCGGGGAATCGTAAGGAAATCCCTCTGTGCCAGGATTTACAACTCTTTTTCCTGTAAGCATACACCCATTCTCGTTAAAATAGTATGTTCCTTTTTGAAGAACCTGTCCTCGGCTGTCTACTGTTGTAATTTCAACCAGTGTGTTCCTGTAATACTCCACTGATTCTTTTGCATCCTGTACATCAACAGATACATTCTCTTGCGATATATTATCTTCTGTTTCCGGAACAGTATTAACATCAGGGATAACTTCCGGAATTGTTTCCAGCTGTTCTGTATCTCCCTGCATATCTCCTTCAAGGTTTACTGCTTCTGTTGTGTCTGTAACTTCTTCTGATGTAGTCACCGGTTCATCATCAGTTTCAGCAGAAGCAGACTGACTTTCTGTCTGTATATCCGGAAGCATCTCCGATACAGTACCTTCATCTGCAGCTGTTCCGTCTAAAACTTCTGCGTTTTCGTTACCAACTACAGTATCCCTTGTCTTTGGAAGCTTCTGAAGCATCCACTTATTTCCCTCTTCCAGCTTCCAACGTGTATAAAGCAGAGTGGCTGTATGCTTTTCTGCATCCTCTGTCTCAAAAGCTGCTGCAGGCTCTGCAGTTGTATTTTCCATTTCCGGTACAGTCTGAGGTTTCTGTTCCGGCTCAGTCATATTGTCACCTGAACTGAAAAGATCATCTGCAAATCCCACTTCCGGTTCTGTATTGTCTGTCACATCATTGCTGTCTGTATTGTCAGAAGGTTCGTCAGAGGGCTGCTGCACCTCTCCCTCAGGATCTTCAATTGAAATATTACCACCATCAGTATCTTCCGGCGTCTCTGTTTCACCGTCCACCATTGGCTCTTCTTCCACAGTAACATCTGATTCAGAATCTGAAAAACTGTTTTCAGAATATGATTCCACTGCCGAATCCAGCATTGCCGCCGCACCGGCCTCTGTTACCATAGACGAACACATTGTCAGGCTCAAAAGAATTGCCACCACTCGTTTTTTTCAACGTACTTCCTCCTTGCTTATTCTTCTTCATTCCTCATGTTATTATTTATTCACCAAGGCCGCTGCTGATAGCTTTGACCATAGCTTTCATTGCCTCCTCCTCGTCTGCCCCTTTGCAGACAAGCTCAATTTCATCCCCGCATTTTACGCAGGCCCCCAATACGCTGAGCACACTCTTTGCATTGGCTGTTCCCCCCTCGTACGTAAAGGTAATCAATGACTGATACTTGATTGCCTCATTACACAAATTCCCTGCAGGCCGCAAATGAAGCCCGGAGGGATTATTGATTGTAATTTTCTGACTGACCATATTCCCTTCTCCTGTTTAACTGTTTTCTTCTGCCTTGGAAATCCTGGAAACCTCAATTTGTGTTTTTACCTCATCCACAAGTTCATATCCCTCGGGAATCTCGATATCAACAACCACCTCGTAAGTTCCTTCTTTTTTATCTTTCAGATCAATGGAGGCTTTAATATTTTTTTCCTTCAGATCTCCCAGGTCCTCTTTTGTTTTCTTTACACGAAGTTCTACCTGTGCCGCATCAAATGTCACCTGCATTCCATCCGGCACGTTTTCCACTTTAATATTTTTTGTAGGAACCTCGCATACAGTACTTCCCTCCGGAAGAATATTTACATGAACAAATACATCTTCACTGGAATCACTGGTCAGTTTCAGTCCCTCCGGAAGATAATCAGATATATTTATTTTTTCTTCACAGTCCTTATCCCTGCCGGATATATCAATAGCCTCTGCTGGAATCCATACTGTGTTATTCTGCTCAGCAAGAGCATGTAACGCCTCATCGCTTCCCGACACACTAATCACATTAGGCGTAGTGGTAACACTTTCCACCTGATAACCATCTGCCGGCGTTCCGGAGCATTCTGCGCTGATTTTTACATCTGTACGCACTTTCCATAAACGGGCAGTCACATAAACCTTTGACACATTAAGATATGACATATCCTGGCTGCTGAACTGCTCGCCGTTTTTATCAATGACTGTAACATCTGTCTCTTTGGTCACATCGGAAGATGCGCCACTGACATCAACAGAGGCTGTTACTTTATCTATTTTATTGATCAGAGATGTTGGTCCTGTAATCCTGATTTTCTCAGGACTGGATACTAAATTTCCAATTTCATACCCTCTTTCAGGCTTTGTATCTTTGGTTGTCACAGTAACAACAAACTCCTTAGTTTCCTTATCCTCTATATGAAGACTGAGATTCTGAGGTGTCACCTGGATATTGCCCGGAGCAATATTATCCACTGTGGCAGTAATGGGTACCATAACAGGATTTGTATCCAGACTCACCGCCTGCTGCAGATCAGCCGCTGCACGGATATCCGCTGACGTCAGATCATCCAGAACCTTTCTCTGAGCCTTTATTGTTACACGGATGGGCTCCTGTTCCTCGTTTCGCATACACATTTTGCCGTCTGCATCAATGTAGGCCTCATTCAGAAGCTGAACATCTGTTACAATAAAAGTTTTTTTCACAATCGGGTTGTCTATGTTAATAGCAAGAAGCCATACCAGAATAGCAACAAGCAGAGAAAGAATTTTCAGAGAGAGATTATTTGTCAGTTTTTCCTTCATTCTTTGACCTCCCCTTTAAAAGCTGTCTCAGTTTGTTATTATCCACAATTGTTTTATTCTGCGCTTTTTCAAGAATTTCTCTCAGTTTGGCAGATGAAACATTTCTCTCAAGCTTTCCTTCCTGAGCCACGGAAATCTGACCGGTTTCCTCTGAGACTATGATTGTCACCGAATCAGAAACCTCGCTGATTCCCACGCCGGCCCGATGCCGGGTTCCCAGCTGCTTGCTCAGCTCCATATTATCTGACAGCGGCAGGTAACAGGTAGCTGCAACAATACGATTCCCTCTCATAACAACTGCTCCGTCATGAAGAGGAGTATTATGCTCAAATATATTGATTAGAAGCTGACTGGAAAGAACTGCATCCACATTGATTCCTGTGCGGATATATTCATCCAGACGGTTTTTCTGTTCAATAACAATCAGTGCCCCCGTCTTAACCTCCCCCATATCAAAGCAGGCTTTTACAAGCTCATTGATCGTCTTATCTGTAAAACGCTCTTTTACTTCCTTTCCCACATCAAAAGGAATAATGGCTGACATGATCCTCTTCTGGCCCAGCTGCTCCACAATCTTACGCAGCTCCGGCTGGAAAATAACGATCACTGCCATAATAAGCACACTGGAAAGCTTGGACACGATCCACAGAATCGTATTCATCTTAAAAATGTACGCCACAAGCAGAAAAGCGCTGATAATCAGAAGTCCTTTCAAAAGAGTATAGGCACGGGTATACTTGATCCATACCATAAACTGATATACAAATACAGAAATCAACAGAATTTCTATTACATCAATGATATTGACAGAAGGCATATTGATATGCGACAGATATCTGTTCAATACACTTATGATGTTCTGCATAACTGCTCCTCTCTTTCTTATGCTTCCTCAGGTTACAAAATCATATTTCTGTTATAAATCCTTCAGGGATTCCTCCAGTTTCTTTTCAAAATCAATGTTATCCACAGAGGGCTTTCTGAGCATCTGTTCTTCCCGATGAAAGCGGCTGTTCTCTGCCTGCTTCTGCGGTTCCTGTCCATGGAACAGTGGTTCATTATATTTTACCACACGTTCATTCCGTTTTTTATCTTCCCTTGGCGGCTCGGCATTGATCTTTTTAATGCTGCGTTCAGAAGTTGCAACAAGTGCCTTGGGAACTGCTTTTACATAATAATAATACTCATCGTCCTCATATTCAAGTCTTTCTGTACGTGTATAGTCTCCTCCGTATACAAAAAATTCAAGGACAAGACCAATGAGGACAGACACAACAGAAAAGATGATCATTGGCACCACGGAAATGGAAATTTCCATAAAAATGCTTCCGATCAGCATAATCACTACGTAGATTACTCCGCCTGCTACAATAGCAGTCCGCCATGCATAGTCAAACATTCTTGTTCTGATCAGATTTACAACCAGAATCACAGCCACAAACGCAACAAGCGTCAGCCACATCTCCCCGTTTTTCATAAGTCCATCAGAAAGAAGCGTGATCCTGTCCAGAATCTCGGCATTCGGATTCTGCAGCATCTGAGACTGACTTCCAAGAAATCTTACAAAATAATAGAGGATCACACCGCCTGCTGCCGGAAGTGCAGAAAGCGCACTGCTTAAAAGACCGCATCCAACAGGCAGAAGTACCGGAAGGTCAAATGCACAGGCAAGAGGTGTAAATACCACAACAATATTCTGCTCTGTACTGAATCTGAGAAATACGATCATCATAAAAAGAATGAGGACAAGCATAAATCCCGCAACATCGATTCCCAGCGCATAGCTGTGGCCTACCATCATGGCAAAACCTGCAAATATGGTCATTCCGGATGGCAGAATAGAACAGATCAGCGCAAGTATCAGCACCACAAACATATTATCCAGAGCTGTCATATATCCCATATTGGAATTAATCCATATGAAATATACCAGAGCCAGAACAAACTTCATCAATGGCTGCAGATACATTTCATATTTTGCATATAATCCTTTTATTTTCTGTTTAAATTCCAGTAAAGCTGTCATTTCCGATACCCTCCTGCAGTTCCTCTGCCTGCTGTTTTTTTCTCTTCGCGCACATAAATCTTGCTGAGTTCAGTAAGCTGGCTGTAATACTCCCGCACACTCTTTTTAGCTTTGTAATACCGCACAGAATACTGAATATAAGTAAGAACAGAATATACTACAAGAACAACAGCATATCCTACAATTATGTAAATACCCATGGAAACAAGATTCATCTTATGAATATTTTCCATCAGATATTCCCCAAAATATACGGCTACTGCAGCGATTGCCAGCGCATACCCGATAGTAACAAGAAAAAAGTTCTTAATCAGAGCCAGTCCGATGTAATCGCTTCTATAATACTTGCTGACCGGAAGGTATCTTCTGCCTTTTCCCTGCTCATACATAGCAATTTTGGTCATTATTTTAACCTTTTCTTCGTTGATCATGATCTACTCCTCAATAAGCAATCTGTTTCTGAATAAACCGTCGGACATATCCGTCTCCTGTATTTTCTGTAAAAGGACACAGATATTCACAGTAATTTAATTGTAACATATATCATTATCCATGAAAAGTGTTTTTATGGTTTTTCTACTGCTGTCCTGCGCACAGCGTAATAAAATACACCTGTTCGGCGCCGGCTCCCTTCAGGCACTGAGCCATGGCATCCACAGTACTTCCTGTTGTATATACATCATCAATCACCAGTACGGTAAGTCCCCGGATATTTTCCTCTGCGCGGAAAGCATCTGCAAGATTTTGCTTTCTCTGAGCTGCATTCAGCTTTTTCTGGGATTTTGTATTGCGGATCTTTTTTACCAGTCCATAAGCCACAGGGATCTGAAGCTGTTCTCCCACTCTGTCAGCCAGATATGCAGACTGATTAAAACCTCTCATACGCTGCTTCCGGCCTGTAAGGGGAACTGGTACGATCACATCCGGCTTCCATCTCATAATGTCTTTTCCTGTGTATTTACAGACTGCATCCGCATAATAATCCCCGTATTCCCTGCAGCCATAATATTTGTATCTCACAAGCGACTGCCTAAGCTTTCCATTATAAATAAAAACAGATCTTCCCTGATCAAAGCTGCGGCAAAGCGCCGAGCATTCCCTGCAGTATTCTTCCTGCTTTTTTACAGGCTTTCCGCATTTCAGACAATAATCCTCTCCGATCCTGCAAAATACAGTTTCACACTCCGGACAGATCAGCGTTTTCTGATTTTTCAGTATTCTGTGACACACAGGGCAGTGCCTGGGATAAAGGATATTGAGAAACATATTTACATATTTATTCAAAAACAGTCCTTTCTCCCCGATGAAAAAGGTATCTACAGCTCCTCTTTTAATCTGATATCAAGAGAGCTGTAGCGTCTCTGCTGCTTTTCGTTTTTTATCATTTCCCGGAAAGTTTCTTCGCTGCCTACAATGGTCACGCACCGGCGCGCTCTTGTGACAGCCGTATACAGCAGATTTCTGTTTAAAAGCATCCTTGGTCCGGACAGAAGAGGAATCACCACTGCCGGATACTCAGAACCCTGGGATTTATGTATGGTCACTGCATAGGCAAGCTCCAGTTCTTCCAGCTGCTTAAAAGAATATTCCGCACAGCGTCCGTCCTCGAACTCCACTTCCGCTGTTTCCGAAAATTCATTGATCGTTTCAGGTATCCCCGTGTCACCGTTAAAGACACCCCACGCCCTTATCTACAGGAATCTCGTACCTTCCGCGGATCTCCCATTCAAGCTGATAGTTGTTCCGGATCTGCATGACTTTGTCGCCTTCCCGGAACAGACCCTGACCATATTCTTTTTCTTTTTTGGATGGTTCCGGAGGATTCAGATAACGCTGCAGGATCTGGTTCAGCCTTTCCACACCAAGCAACCCCTTTCGCATTGGGCGTGAGAACCTGAATATCAAAAGGCTTTGCCTCAACATATCTGGGAAGCTTCTCCTGGATCAGGGCGATCACCACTCGAATGATAATGTCTGCATCCTGTCTCTTCAGGAAAAAGAAATCGCTGCTTTTATTACTGAGAGTCACCTGTTCTCCCCGGTTGATCTTATGGGCATTGACAACAATGTCACTCTCTGAAGCCTGCCGGAAGATCTTTTTCAGCTCTACCACCGGAAATTCTCCGCTTCGGATAATGTCTCTTAAAACATTTCCCGGACCCACACTTGGAAGCTGGTTTTCATCTCCTACAAGAATCAGCCGTGTTCCTGCGGTTACTGCCAGAAGAAGGGAATGCATCAGCTGAATATCAACCATAGACATCTCATCTATGATGATCACATCTGCTTCAAGAGGATTTTCCGCATTTCGTTCAAAATGAACTGCCTGTCCCTGTCTTTCCTCTTCCGGCATTCCGTTTAATTCCAGAAGCCGGTGTATGGTCTGAGCTTCATAGCCTGTAGCCTCTGTCATCCGCTTTGCCGCCCTTCCTGTAGGCGCTGCCAGACGCAGTTCACTGCCTTCTCCTTCAAAAAAACGGATAATTGCATTAATGGTTGTCGTTTTTCCGGTTCCCGGTCCTCCGGTTAAAATAAAAAGACCGTGGCCGGCAGCCTCGGTCACTGCTTTTTTCTGCATTTCATCCAGTGTTGTACCTGCTTCCTTTTCAATCTGGGCAATCCTGCGCTGCACAAAAGCTTCATCCTCAGGACAGTCAATATTCAGCTCACTTAACATTCTGGCGGTATTAAGCTCCAGGTAATAAAAACGACTGGGATAAACCAGTACCGTTTCCCCTTCTTCTTTCTGAATCACCTTTCGCTCCATGGAAAGATCCATAAGATGCTTTTCCATATAGGAAACGTCCACTCCAAGAAGCTCAGAGGATCTCTGGAACAGCTCTTCTTTCGGAAGATACACATGACCTTCTCCTGTTGCCTGTAAAAGAGTATACATCATTCCGCTTTTGATCCTGTAATCTGAATCTGTATGAATACCTATGCGCCCTGCAATTTCATCCGCGATTTTAAAACCCACGCCACTGATGTCATCTGCAAGGCGGTAAGGATTTTCCTGAAGAACACTGTAAACAGAATCTCCGTATTTCTGATAGATTTTTGCCCCCAGATTCAGGGAGATCCCATATTTCTGCAAAAACATCATTGCTTTTCGCATATCTGCCTTTTCTTCCATCTGAGCAGCGATCTCGCGGGCCTTTTTTTCACTGATTCCCTTGATCTCAGCCAGACGCTCGGGCTCTTCTTCCACGATCCTAAGAGTATCTGCCCCAAACCTGCGGACGATCCTGGCAGCCAGAGCCGCTCCGATCCCCTTAATAGCCCCGGAGCCAAGGTAGCGCTCCATTGCCATGGCATCCTCAGGCATTTTTTCTGTAAAAGAGGTGATCTGAAACTGTTTTCCATAAATATGATGATTGATAAAATTTCCGGAAGCCTCAATGGTGGCTCCCTGACTGATTACAGGAAAAGTTCCCACACAGGTCAGTTCCTCATCGTCGCCTTCTGTTCCTTTCAGAACAAGAACCGTATATCCGTTGTCTTCATTTCTGAATATAATATGGTCAATATATCCTGTTACGCTTTCACTCATCTTACTCTTCCATTTTTGCTCTTACTTCAGCATATTTTCCGGTTCCTACAGCAACTACGCTCATTGCATTCTGCACGGTCAGTGTGCTGACTCCTGTTTTCCTCTCGATCAGCGTATCCATTCCCCGAAGAAGCGCGCCGCCTCCTGTCAGAACAATCCCGCGGTCAACAATATCCGCTGCCAGCTCCGGCGGAGTTTTTTCAAGAACCCCATGCACGGTTTCCACAATCTGTCCGGTAGCGTCCTTTAAGGCAGCCCGCACTTCTTCAGAGGTCAGCTTAACAGTCTTTGGAAGTCCTGTCATTATGTTTCTGCCTTTTATCTCCATGACATGAGGGCTGGACTCTTCAATCGCTGTTCCTATTTTAATTTTTATTTCCTCTGCCATATCTTCTCCGATAAAAAGGCTGTGACTTTTCCGCACATAATTCATGATCGCCTGGTCAAAGGCATCTCCTGCCATCTTAACAGATGCAGAAACCACCACGCCTCCCAGAGAGATCACTGCCACATCCGTGGTTCCTCCGCCTATGTCTACGATCAGATTTCCAAAAGGCTTGGTTACATCCACACCGGAGCCTATGGCTCCGGCTATCGGCTCGTCTTACCAGAAAACTTCTCTGGCCCCGGCCTGATAGTAACTTCCTCAACAGCTTTTCTCTCAATCTCCGTAATCCCGCATTGGAACGCTAGATACTGATCCGGGGCTTACGGAAAACCCTTGTTTCCCATTGCCTTTGTTATAAAATATTTCAACATTTTTTCTGTAACATTAAAGTCAGCGATCACTCCCTGACGTATAGGGCGGATCACTTTCCATATTAGAGGTCACATGGCCTGCCATCTGACGGGCCTCTTCCCCTATGGCTCTGATCTTTTCTGTATTTTTATCATAAACAACTACAGAAGGTTCCTGAAGAACAAGTCCCTTTGCCGTAGAATACACCAGACAGTTTCTGGTGCCCAGATCGATTCCGATATCACTTGCAGGCATAATGCCCTCCTTTCTGACCAAACTCTGTCACTGACGTAATTTTGTACCGGAGAATTCTTTACCTCTCCGGCAGTTCTCTGTTTACTGCTTCAGATATCTGGCCACGTACTGTCCCGTATAGGATTCCGGTATTTTTACAATTCTTCGGGCGTTCCCTTTGCGATCACTGTGCCGCCCCGATCGCCGCCCTCAGGTCCCATGTCAATAATATAATCTGCTGTTTTGATCACATCAAGATTATGCTCGATCACTACTACTGTATTTCCACCGTCTGCCAGACGTTTCAAAATATCTACCAGTTTATGCACATCCGCGAAATGAAGACCGGTTGTAGGCTCGTCCAGAATATAGATGGTTTTTCCTGTGCTTCTTCTGCTGAGTTCCGTTGCCAGCTTGATTCTCTGCGCCTCTCCTCCGGAAAGCTCTGTGGAGGGCTGACCAAGACGGATATAGGAAAGTCCCACATCATATAAGGTCTGGATCTTCCTGCGGATAGACGGGATATTTTCAAAAAATCCCAGTGCTTCTTCTACTGTCATATTCAGCACATCATAAATATTTTTGTCCTTATACTTAACTTCCAGGGTTTCACGATTGTATCGTTTGCCTTTGCAGACCTCACAGGGCACATAAACGTCTGATAAAAAGTGCATCTCAATCTTGATGATTCCGTCTCCGCTGCAGGCTTCACATCTTCCGCCCTTTACATTAAAGCTGAAGCGTCCCTTTTTATACCCTCTTGCCTTGGCGTCTGCCGTAGACGCAAAAAGGTCCCGGATCTGATCAAAAACGCCTGTATAAGTTGCGGGATTGGATCTGGGAGTTCTTCCTATCGGCGACTGGTCAATACTGATCACCTTGTCAAGCTCTTCCAGTCCCAGTATTTCCTTATGTTTTCCCGGAATGATACTGGGCTCTGTTCAGGTCTCTCGCCAGAGTTTTATAAAGCACCTCGTTGATCAGAGAGCTTTTTCCCGATCCGCTGACACCGGTGACACAGGTCAGAATCCCAAGAGGAATATCCACATTTACCTGTTTCAGATTGTTCTCCGAAGCTCCTCTGATCTTCAGCCATCCCGTTGGCTTCTTCCGCTCTTCCGGTATCGGGATTCTGCATTTTCCGCTTAAATAAGCACCTGTTATGGAATTTTCATTTTTCATCAGATCTTCTGCAGTTCCCATTGCCACAAGTTTTCCACCATGTTCCCCGGCTCCGGGACCAATATCCACAACACAGTCTGCAGCCCGCATGGTATCCTCATCGTGCTCTACCACAATCAGACTGTTTCCCAGATCTCTCAGACGCATCAGCGCTTTCAGAAGCTTGTCGTTATCTCTCTGATGAAGTCCGATACTTGGCTCATCCAGAATATAGGCCACGCCTACAAGACCGGAACCGATCTGCGTTGCCAGACGGATTCTCTGCGCTTCCCCTCCGGAAAGAGTTGCTGTAGCCCGTCCCAGAGAAAGGTAGTCAAGTCCTACCTCTGCCAGGAATCCCACTCTTGCCCGGACCTCCTTCAGAATCTGCCTTCCGATCAGTTCCTGCTGTTCTGTCAGCTTCAGTTCAGCCAGAAACTTCTTCAGATTCTCTATGGAAAGAGCTGTCAGCTCATAAATATTCTTATTGCCAACAGTAACAGCCAGAGCTTCTTTTTTCAAACGCTGTCCCTTACAGGTTTTGCATGGGGTGATGCGCATAAAAGTTTCATATTCCTGCTTCATGGCATCGGAACCGGTCTCCCGGTATCTCTGCTCCACATTTTTGATCAGTCCCGGAAACGCCACATCATAAACGCCTTCTCCTCTCTGACCCTTATAATAAACCTTGACAGACCTGCCTTCTGTTCCATGGATCAGCACATCTTTTATTTTCTGGGGATAATCCTGAAAAGGTGTATCCAGACTGAAATTATATTCCTTTGCAAGAGCATCCAGAATGGCTCTTGTAAAGCTTCCCTTATCCGTACAGGACTGCCATCCCATTACAGCGATAGCTCCCTGTGAAATGCTCAGTGATTTATCCGGAATCATCAGATCCTCATCAAATTCCATTTTGTATCCAAGGCCGTAACAATCCGGACAGGCTCCAAAAGGATTGTTAAAAGAGAAACTTCTTGGCTCGATCTCATCAATGCTGATCTGACAGTCAGGGCAGGAAAAGCTCTGGCTGAAGGTCAGAACATTTCCGTCCATGGTATCTACCATGAGAAGTCCCTCTGCAAGATCCAGAACAGTTTCAATGGAATCTGCCAGTCTTTTTTCGATTCCCGGTTTTACCACAAGACGGTCTACGATAATTTCAATATTATGTTTGATATTTTTGTCCAGCTTAATCTCTTCTGACAGTTCATACAGGCTTCCGTCAATCTGAACACGGACAAATCCGCTTCTTTTTGCCTGTTCCAGAAGCTTAACATGGGTTCCCTTCCGCCCTCTGACCACAGGAGCCAGAAGCTGAAGCTTTGTCCGCTCAGGCAGAGACATGATATGATCCACCATCTGATCCACGGTCTGTTTTTTTATCTCTTTTCCGCACTTGGGACAATGAGGAATTCCTATTCTTGCATACAGAAGACGAAGATAGTCATAATTTCCGTCACGGTTCCCACTGTGGAACGGGGATTTCGGTTGGTGGATTTCTGGTCAATGGAAATTGCCGGAGGAAGCCCTTCAATCATTTCCACATCCGGTTTTTCCATCTGTCCCAGAAACTGTCTTGCATAGGAAGAAAGAGATTTCCATGTAACGTCTCTGTCCTTCTGCATCAAATGGTATCAAAGCCAGAGAAGATTTTCCGGATCCACTGACGCCTGTCAGAACCACAAATTCATCTCTCGGAATATCCACGCTGAGGTTTTTCAGATTATTTACATTTGCCCCGCGGATTCTGATAAACTTTTTGCCTGTTGTATGTTCAGCCATTTGTTCCTCCACTTTCTATCCTGTATATACCTGGATTCTGTATCCTGCTTTTGGTTTCAGCCCTTCAGTCCTGAAGAAAATCTGACAGAATGTGATTGCTTACATGTATTCCCTTTCGCGTAAAACGCCAGAATCCACCGCTTTCTTCCAGAAATCCCATGGCTTCATATTTTTTCAGAACTTTTCCGTAAATTTCTTCAATTTCTTTTCCGAAACGTCCCCTAAACTCCTGAACAGAAATGCCTTTTGTCATCCGAAGTCCAAGAAACATAAACTCTTCCTGCTGTTCCTTTTCTGACAAAGCAGCAACATCCCGGCGGATTATCCGGGGATTCCTGCTGCTCTCCAGATATTCCTGCAGATTCCGGGTATTACAGAACCGGTATTCCCTCTGTTCCGGGCTGCAGTATTCTGTTCCGTCCATACCTTCTCTTTCAGAGCTTCCGCTGGTTTCCTCTCCACAAAGGCATTTCCATAGTTCTTCATCTACAAGAGAGGCTGATCCCAGTCCAAGTCCAAGATACTCTGTTCTTTTCCAGTAACCTATATTATGTCTGCACTCATATCCATTCTTTGCATAATTAGATATTTCATACTGTTCAAATCCATATCTCTTCAAAATATCTGCCGTATCTTCATACATCTGATATTCCTCATCCTCACCGGGAAGCTTCAGTTCTCTCCGGGCAAAAGGCGTCCCATCTTCCACGATCAGGCTGTAGGCGGATATATGCTCCGGCTTCAGTTCTGCTGCAGTTTTCAGATTATGTATCCATTTTTCACAGGTCTGTTCCGGAATTGCTGACATCAGATCAATATTAATATTGTCAAATCCGGCAGCTCTTGCCAGCTCATAGCTTTCCAGAAATTCTTCATACGTATGAATCCTTCCAAGAATCTGAAGCTCCCTGTTATCCGCTGACTGAAGTCCCAGACTGAGACGGTTGATACCGGCCGCCCGATATATTTCCAACTTATCAGAAGAAAGAGTACCGGGATTGGCCTCTATGGTGATCTCTGCATTCTCAGAAAATTCAAATCTGTCTCGGAGAGCCGCCATGATCCGTTCCATGTCCGAAGCATCCAGAAGAGACGGCGTTCCTCCTCCTGTAAACACAGAAACAACTTCTCTGTCCAGGTGTTCCGGAAGCGCCTGAATTTCTCTAATAAGAGCCTCTGTATATGCTTTCCTGGTCTCTGTGCCGGACGGACCGGAAAGGAAATCACAGTAATCACATTTCTTCACACAAAAAGGAATGTGAAGATAAAGTTCCAGAGGTTTTTTCCCTTTATTCTTCAATAATGTCCTCCCGATCTCCTGTGTCGCTGCCGTTATCGGTTTCCGGTTCCGGACTTTCTGCATTTTCGGAGTTCTCACCTGTTCTGCTGTCGGTTTCTTTATCGTCTGTCTTGTTCCCGTTGACCAGATATTCATTTACCATGGTAATATTTCCGTTTTTGACTACTGCCTTCTGATCCATTTTATCCGGTTCAGGCGCAGCGACGGCTCAGGTGTGATGCTGATCTTCAGAACCTGCTGGGTGGCCGGATCCTTTTTCTTTTTGCCGCAGCCGCATCCTGCCATAAACACACAGAGCAGAAGCACAGAAACAACAACCAGCTTTCTTGCTGCATTTTTTTTCATTTCCTATCTCCAATTCTGACAGGCTCAGGCCTGTTCAGGCTATTTTCCTTACTGTTCCTGACCTTTACAGCCTTCTGCGTACAGTCACCTATTAGTACTGTTTCTGACCTTCACAGAATTCCTTATTTCTCATCCAGCTTCAGGACACTCATAAAGGCTTTCTGAGGAATTTCCACATTTCCTACCTGACGCATGCGCTTCTTTCCCTCTTTCTGTTTTTCCAGAAGCTTTTTCTTACGGCTGATATCGCCGCCATAACATTTGGCAAGCACGTCTTTACGCATGGCCTTAACTGTCTCTCTGGCAATGATCTTGCTTCCGATTGCTGCCTGGATTGGAATTTCAAAAAGCTGTCTGGGAATTTCCTCTTTCAGCTTCTCGCACATTTTACGTCCTCTTTCATAGGCAGTTTCCGCATGAACAATAAAGGAAAGGGCGTCTACCTCTTCCTTATTTACAAGAATATCCAGCTTCACAAGCTCGCTGCGCTCATAACCGCAGAGATCATAATCAAGAGATGCATATCCTCTGGATCTGGATTTCAGAGCGTCAAAGAAGTCATAAATGATCTCATTCAGAGGCAGCTTATATTTCAGAAGCGCACGGGTTTCCTCCATATAATCCATGCCAATATACTGTCCCCGGCGTTCCTGACAAAGATCCATGATCGCGCCGATAAATTCCGTCGTTACCATGATCTCAGCATTTACCATAGGCTCTTCCATATACTCAATTTCTGAGGGATCCGGAAGATTGGACGGATTGGTAAGTTCGATTACCTCTCCGTTTGTTTTATAGACCTTATAAATAACGCCTGGAGCGGTAGTGACAAGATCAAGGTTATATTCTCTCTCCAGTCTCTCCTGAATGATCTCCAGATGAAGCAGCCCCAGAAATCCACAGCGAAAACCGAAGCCCAGCGCCACAGAAGTCTCCGGCTCGTAGAAAAGAGACGCATCGTTTAACTGAAGCTTTTCCAGAGCGTCTCTCAGATCCCCGTACTTGGCTCCGTCTGCCGGATAAAGGCCGCAGTAAACCATAGGCTGAACCTTCTTATATCCGGGAAGCGCCTCCGCACATGGTCTGGTCACTTCTGTAACCGTATCGCCTACGCGGGTATCACTGACGTTTTTGATGCTTGCTGTAAAGTAACCTACCATTCCAGCAGACAGCTCATCACATGGAATAAAACGGCCGGCTCCAAAATATCCAACCTCCACAACCTCTGTTGAAAAACCTGTTGCCATCATTTTTACTTCTGTGCCTTTTCTGATACATCCGTCCATCAGCCTGCAGAATACAATAACACCTTTATAGGAGTCATAAATAGAATCAAAGATCAGGGCTTTTAACGGAGCATCCGGATTCCCTTCCGGCGCCGGGATTTTCTCCACGATCTGTTCCAGTACATCCTCAATATTCAGTCCTGTTTTTGCAGAGATCCTTGGCGCGTCCTCTGCCTCCAGTCCGATCACATCCTCGATCTCACTGATCACGCGGTCCGGTTCCGCGCTTGGAAGATCGATCTTATTGATCACCGGAAGCACATCCAGATTATGTTCAAGAGCCAGATAGACATTTGCCAGTGTCTGAGCTTCAATTCCCTGAGCAGCATCTACCACAAGGATGGCTCCGTCACAGGCCGCAAGGCTTCTGGAAACCTCATAGTTAAAATCCACATGTCCCGGCGTATCGATCAGGTTAAAAATATATTCTTCTCCGTCCTTTGCTTTATAAACAATCCGGACTGCCTGAGACTTAATAGTAATCCCTCTTTCTCTTTCCAGATCCATATTGTCCAGGATCTGCGCCTGCATTTCTCTCTGTGTCAGAAGTCCGGTCTTCTCAATAATACGGTCGGCAAGTGTGGACTTGCCATGGTCTATATGTGCAATAATGCAGAAATTACGAATCTTGCTCTGATCTGTCATTCCGCAGCGTTCCTCCTCTTATCTCAGTGTATTTTCGTTATATCGTGCCCCATTATAGCATATCCGCCCTCATCAAGTCCAGTTATCAGCCCTGCTTTCCAAGGCCTTTCGCAGTCATACATGCTATTTATTTTCCTGCTTTCATTATACAAACATACGTTCATATTTTCAAGACCTATTTTCTTTTTTCCTTCGACAAAACTTAAATGTATTTTTAAATCCCAGCCGGCAAAAGTAAATACCATCTCTGTAAATGAACAGATTAAAAAAGCACACAAAATCTTCTCTGTTTTGCCTTTACAGGATATACAAATAAAGTTTAAAATTTGTTTATGTCCGCATACTGTGGATTTTATTGTGCAAAATTCTGTATTGTCTCATTTACAGTTCCATATAACGCATAAATCCTTATAATATAAATAAACAGAAGCTGCTCCTGCATATATCCTCTATTGCCTTTAAGAGTTTTCATTCTGTATAATGTGAGCAAATTTTTTTTCCATTACCCTGTCAGAACCCTGTTCGAGAATATCCGCAAAGGGATTGTCCATAGCATTTTTTTACCTCCTGCACCGTGTTTGTCTGAGCGCCGGCTTCCAGAAGAACTGCTCTCCTGCAAAGATGCAGATTATACCTTAATCCGGACAGATAAATCCCCTGTAAAATACCGGATAATACTGCGCGGCCTGGTATTCCATCTGAAAAGAAAAAGCAAGATTATCCTGTATGTATGGATTGGGCAGGTAATCTACCGGTCCGCCTGAGACTGTATAACTGAGCCCGTTAAAAAACATGATCTGGGCCGTAGGTTTGCCGTTGATCTCTGTTACCAGCCGACGATCCTCCGCCACACCGTCCCTGTGAAGATCTATTACTACTTCTATAGAAGGATTTTCTTTCAGAATCTGTTCTATATAAGGCCGGGCGTAATCATAGGCTTTATTCCTGTCCAGCACGCCTCCTGCCAGATCAAATTCTTCTGTTACGTGAAGTACCTGAAGCCATAGGTTTCTGTAAGAATTTTCGCCAGATAGTTTCCCACTCCCACAATAGAATCCTCCACCACGCCTTCTCTGGAATCTGCAAAAGTTTCCTGTGTATGGCTGTGATAAATAAGAATCTGAGGCGTCCGCGGATCCTTCTTTACCGTAAGATCATTTGCCAGAAATTCTGCTGCATCCAGCTGCTCTGCGCTGGTGGCAGTATCCTCGTCTACAATAAAAAAATTATTCAGCAGATAATCATAATCTGCCAGGATCTCCGGAGCCAGATCAATAACCGGTGCAGGCTGACTCTGCGCCAGTGCAGGCTGTGCAGAGGCTGCTGAACTGACTGCCGGACTGGCAGTGGGACCTGATACCGGGCTGACTTCCGGTTTTGATGTGGGAATCGCCTCTGTCTCAGAGCTTTTCTTTTCTCCGGTCACCTGCTGTTCCTGCAAGTGCCTGTCCGATTCTTCTGTTTTTTCTTCCAGTTTTTCATTTTCTGACAGGTGTGCTTCCGGTCTGTTTTTTTCTTTTTCAACAGCCGTTTCCTGATTTTCCCGCATATCATCACTGCCCGACTGAAGATTTTCCGCCTTCATCATATCAGCCAGATATTTTGCATTACTTTCCACAAGTTTTTCATAGGTTTCCGGATCTTCTCTCTGAGGAACACTTGTTGCTTCTTCCTCCAGAAAGCAGTAAAGCGGCAGCTGCCTGTACACATTTCCCCGCAAAAAAAACGGTCCCGGAACCAAAAGCAGAACCGCAAAAAAGAAAACGCTCAAAATAATGCAGGTTACTTTCTGGAGCTTTGTCATAGAATCACCTCTTTCAAAGAATCCTATGACAAAAATGATATGATTATACCCCTGTATTTCCGGAAATATGCTGCTGTCAAAGTATTTCCCGGTCATATATTCTGATTCTCTGCGACAGCAGCAATAAGCTTTATCTATGCAGAAATCTATTTTTTGATTTTCCCATCAGACGCCTGAAAAAGCCATATTCAGCCCCTCTGATATGGTAAAGCTTAAATATTTTACAGTTTCATCCACATCCTTCGGTGTCACAAACATACTGTAAAGATTTGGCGCAATCATTTCCTCCAGGAACTCTTTCTGCTCCTGTTCCTCCAGTGCATCCAGAAGATGTTCCATAGAATCATGGACAATCGTTGCCGCATCTACTACTGTGGGAACCCCGATTCCAATTACTTTTACCTGAAGATTTTCTTCAGTAAGTCCGATCCTGTGATTTCCCACCCCGGAACCTGGATGAATCCCCGTATCCGTGATCTGGACTGTCCGGTTCAGCCTTCGGATACTGCGGGCTGCCAGGGCATCTACCGCAATAACAAGATCCGGCTTTGTTTCTGCCACTACACCCATTACAATTTCTGAAGTTTCCATTCCTGTCTGAGCCATAACGCCCGGCGCAAGACCACTGACCCGGTGCAGAATTTCCTTTTCTGTACTTTTCAGTCCATATTCTCTGATAATATGACGGGTCATCCTGAGATTATCCACAACGTGGGGACCCAGGGCATCCGCTGTAATTGCCTGATTTCCCAGACCTACCACAAGAACTGATGTCTCCCGCTTCAGATTGACAAGCTTTCTCAGATGACGGGCGATCTCTTCTGAGATTTCTCTGTGATAATCCTCGTCCGAGGCCGAAAGATTTGGCGCTTCTATGGTAATATAATTTCCCTGAGGCCGCCCCATAGCCTTTGCTCCGTTTTCTGTTGTTATTTTACAACAGTAGTGCGGATATCTCTTTCTTCATCATATTGTTCCTTTACTTCTACTCCCCGAAGCTCTGTATTGCTTTGGGCAAAGCTCTCCGTTGCTTCAAGAGCCAGGTCGGTTCTGATTCTGCTGCTTCCTGACATTTTTCCCTCCATGCCTGTAAATGATATTGCCAGTGTCTTTTCCCTGCTATACATGCAATCCTGTCCGATTTCATACAATTAATGCGCTCATTTTCCCGGGACATCTGAAATAAATTCCAGTGTTATACTGCGCATAAAGCAGTTGATAGCTCCTTTTCTATAAGATTTACATTTTTATGAGAATTATGTATTGACATTCCAGAATATGTATACTAAAATAAATAAGCATGTTTACAGGAGCGCCCGTGTCTGTTCCTGTAGCAATCAATCAAAAAAACTCGAAATGGAGGTGTCCACATTGGCTAACATTAAATCTGCAAAGAAAAGAATCTTAGTAAACAGAACTAAAGCTGCGAGAAATAAGTCTATCCGTTCTGCTGTTAAAACTTCCATCAAAAAGGTAGAAGCTGCAGTTCAGAATAACGACAAGGCTGCTGCACAGGTTGCACTTAACGAGGCAATTGCCACAATCAGCAAAGCTACATCCAAAGGTGTTTATCATAAAAACAACTGTGCAAGAAAAGTTTCCCGTTTAACAAAAGCCGTAAACAACATCGGCTAATAAAAACGCCTTTTATTTTTAATTATAAGCTTATAATTAAAAAAGACAGTCACAACCGTCATGTGACTGTCTTTTTTATGTATTTGACACCCGCCCTCTCCCGGGCTATAATAATCTTACATACGTAAGATTCCATTCTATCCATCCCGAAAGGAGACTGTCATGAAACTTCCCCAGATTTCTGAAGCAGAATACGAGGTAATGAAAATCATCTGGAAACATGCCCCCATCAGTACCAACCAGGTAACTGACATACTTTGCCGGACTACTGACTGGAGTCCCAAAACTGTCCAGACCATGCTGAAACGACTTGTGACAAAAGGTGTGCTCTGCTATGAAAAACGCAGCCGGATGTTTGTCTATTCTCCTGTTTTTTCTGAAGAGGATTATCTCCGCCAAAAAAATTCCAGTTTTCTCGATCGGTATTATAATGGAAAGCTTTCTGCCATGTTCTCCTCTTTTCTGGACACGGAACCAGTTTCCGGGGAAGAACTGGAATCTCTTCGTCAGCTTTTGAACGATCGTTTTCCGGAAGGGGGAAATTAATTTGCAGAATTTTGGTAGTCGCTTTCTGATCTGCAATCTTATTCTTATAGCTCTTACAGGAATACTGGTCTGTGCAAAAAGACTTTTGAAAAACCAGCTTTCTCCGGGGCTCCAGTATTATCTCTGCATACCGTATTTTATCCTTCTGTCCGTGCCTTTTCTCCCACTGTCCTTTTTCGGATTTTCGTTTCCCGTATCCCGAAGCTCATTGTTCCAATGGCTTTCTGCTTTTATAAACAGCCTGCAGCCGGCTTCCGCGCAAAACCTCCCTGGCATTTCCTCTATGACAGCCTCGGATTCCAGCTCCGTAATCCGGGATTTTGCAGTCTCTGTAAATTCTGCAGCTCCCGGACACTGGAATCTTATACTTCTTTCGTTCTGGATTACCGGTGCTGCCATAACCCTGCTTTTATTTTTCCATATTGCATGGAAGTTCCATAAAATAAAATGCGGCGCCAGTCTCCTTGAGAAACCGGAAATCCAAAAAATTTTTTCAGACTGCTGTACAGAGCTCCATATTCGTCGTAAGATTTTGGTTTTTGTCAGCCCCAAAATCCCCTCTCCCGTAACAACCGGTTTTCTGAAACCCCGGATTTTTATTCCTGATGATCTTGATTCTGTACTTCAGACCCACGAATTACGGTATATGTTTCTTCATGAGCTTCAGCACTGCCGCTGTCTGGACGGACTTGTCAATGACCTTTGTATACTGTTCCGCATTCTTTACTGGTTTAATCCGGCAGTTCTCCTGACACTAAAAAGAATCCCCCTGGAACGGGAGCTTGCCTGCGATGCCTCTGTGCTGGCTCATCTATCAGCAGAGGATTACCCTCTTTACGGAGCTTCGCTTTTAAATCTGGCGGAAAAGCTCTCTTCTTATCCGTCTGCTTCCGGAATGGTAAGCAAAGGCAGCCAGCTCCGCCGGCGAATCCTGGGAATCACCTCTTTCCGGCACAGAAACAGGAAACAAAAATGGAAAAGCGTAATTTCCTATCTTCTCATTTCTGTTCTTATTGCAGGAATGATACCTGTATTGTCTGCATACGCCGGCTCCGAAGAAACTGTTTCTTTACATGGAAAAACCACAGAGAATCTTGAGATTTCCACAGATTTCCATGGTTTTGACGGAAGCTTTGTTCTGTATGACAGTCAGACCGGGCTTTGGAAAATTTACCGGCCGGAGCTTGCAGTCCAACGTTTTTCTCCGGCCTCTACCTTCAAAATTTATTCTGCTCTTCACGGGCTGGAAAAGGGCATTATCTCACCGGAATCCTCCTCCATGAAATGGGACGGCACTCCCTGCGCATTTCCCCGGTGGGAACAGGACCAGACCCTTGATTCTGCCATGAAGGACTCTGTAAACTGGTATTTTCAGAACATAGATCAGCTGCTTGGAAGAACAGAAATCTCCTCCTTTCTGAAAAAAATCAATTATGGAAACAAGCAGATAAGTAAAGATCTGAAGCTTTACTGGGCTGACGACTCACTGAAGATTTCCGCAGTAGAACAGGTGGAGCTTCTTCAGAATTTTTATACGAATACCTTTGACTGCTCCGAACAAAACATTCAGGCAGTAAAGGATGCGCTTCGGGTAGGAGAGTTCTCAGGCAGAACGCTGTACGGCAAAACCGGAACTATTCGGAGAAACGGCAGGGATATCAGTGGATGGTTTGTAGGTTTTGTGGAAACAGATGATAATGTTCTGTATTTTGCTGCAAATATCCAGGGTGTAGACCATGCAGACGGCTCGCAGGCCGCTGCAATCACCCGTTCTGTATTATCCTCCAAAATATTCCTCTAAAACTTCCGCATCCTTTTGGACTACATATCCGCTTCCTCCCAGTTCCTTTACGTTTTCCACCATGGATATCAAAAGAACTGGTCTGGAAGCATCCTTTTCCACAGGAAAAACAGCAAACCATCCGATTTCTGTACCTGTAGAATCTTCCTGGGTGGCCTTAAGCTCTGCGGTTCCTGTTTTTCCCCGCAAGAAGAACGTCCTGTCTGCAGGCTCCATGTCCGGTCCCCGAAGGATCGTTCACAACCCCAGTCATTCCTTCCATAAGCTTATCCACGATCTCCGGAGAAAAGGTCTGTGTAATCCATGTTTCTGCAGAAGGATTTTCCCGGTATCTCAAATAGGGACGAAGCATATTTCCCTGATTGAGAAACGCCGTATAAATGCTTGCAAGATGAAGAGGATTCACAAGAATCTGACCCTGCCCGTACCCGCTGTCCGCAAGCTGGATCTCTGTTTCAATTTTATCAGTATTCGAATAATGGGATTCCGCCACAGAAATCTCAAAAGGAAGCTTCTGACCAAAGCCAAGCTGTTCCAGCGAATCTGCCAATGTCTCTGCCCCGATTCTCAGCGCTGCCTTTGCAAAATAAATATTATCAGAATAGATCAGGGCATTTTTTAGTGTAACTGGCTCATATTCATGAAGAGTCGTTACATGGTAATCTCCCCAGGAGGAATCCTTCTGCCAGGAAAGTCCTTCATTTCCAAAATCCTCCTCCGGGTCCAGACTGCCTGTTTTCATTCCGATTCCCGCGATCACAGGCTTCAACACAGAGCCCGGACACCAGATCTGACGAAAACGGTTATACATTGGCTTTTTTATATCCTCATTCAAATCCTTCCACTGAGTATCCGAAAGTCCCAGAATAAAATCATTATTATCATAGGAAGGAGTGCTTACAAGAGCCAGAACTTCTCCCGTATAAGGATTTACTGCCACAGAACAGCCGGGATCCTCCTGAAATTTTTCATAAAGGGACTGCTGCAGGCCGCTGTCAATGGTAAGCTGAATGTTCTGTCCGTCTTCTCTTAGAACACTGGCTGCCACTTTCCTGGTGTTTCCAGCCTGATCTACAATTCTGATCTCACATCCATTTTTCCCCTTCAGTTCTTTTTCATAGAGAAGCTCTGCCCCGCTTTTTCCAATCACACTGGCAGCATCATAGCCCTCGCCCTTATGCTCTTCCAGATCCTCTGCGGTTACAGGCTGCACATACCCGATCAAATGAGAGGCGACTTCACCCAGAGGATACGTCCGGATCTCCTGATCTGTCAGCATAACTCCCGGGACGGCAAGAAGCTGTTCCTGACGCTGCTGCTCCTGAAGAAGCTCCTGACCGGGATTTTCTGCCATAAGCTCCAGTTCACTGACTTTTGGAATAGTTGCCAGCGGCACAAAGGAATCTTCCTTTACCCAGGATGCGCTTAACTTCTGAAGAATGGTTTCCTCCCTCATATCAAGAAGCAGAGCCAGTTCCTTTACAGCTTCCTCCTTATTCTGAAGCTTTCCCGGGACAATGCCCACAGAAGAAGCAATTCCGGGACCGGCAAGTGTCTTTCCGTTCCGGTCAAGAATCCTTCCCCGCTGTGCCTTATCTGTAACAACACTTACCTTGTCTGATGGAGTCAGATCAGGAAGAATCATCCCGTCATTCCATAAAAGTAAATATCTGTTTTTTGTCCTGACAAAGCCTGTCTCATCAGAAAAAGCAATGGTTCCGGCCGCAGTATCCATAGAAATATCATAGGACAGCACAGTAGTCTTTCCCCTGCTGCTGATTTCCTGAATGTTTTCAATACGGATATTATGGGCTTCCATTCCCTCATAAATTCTGGAATTTCTATGGATAAAACCCTCTTTATCAAGATTGATCAACGTATCCGGATCCACCATCTGATACATGGATTCATAATCCTTTTCTTCCACTGCGGAAAAATACGCCCTCAAAATTTCTTCCGGCTTTTCTGTCTTCATCCGGAATGCCAGGCCAGCAGCCAAAACCATCAGAAGCATCCCTGCAGCAATCAGCAAAACTGTAAACAAAATCTTTTTTGACTTTTTTATCATAATCACCTCTTTTTAAATCCTACATATGTAATCTTTATATCTAAATATTACATATGTAAGATATAAAAGTCAAGGTTTTATGTGTTTAAAAAATTTTAAAATCCCTCCTTCCCCGTTGTCTGCGCCTCAGATAACACTGTAATAATGTAAGCTGTGATATCAGTTTCTGAGCAAAATTATCTGTTTTCCCCCTGACAACAAAAGGAAGCGCTTTCGCGCTTCCCCTTGCTCCATATGTTTATTCAACCATTTTTCTGATACATCTTCCTGCGCCTTCCATTACTTCCGGAGAAAGCTCGATCTCCTCTCCTGCAATTCCTCTCAGGCAATTATAGACGTCCATTAAAGTAGTAACCTTCATATCCATGCATGTGAGAGAAACAGACAGAGGATAAAACTTTTTATCCGGGCAGGAAAACTGCAGATGCTCTACAATACTGTTTTCTGTTCCGATAATAAATTCTTCTGCGTCCGATTTTTCCGCATATGCCATAATCCCTGTTGTAGAGCCTACATAATCAGCCTGCCGGGTCACCTCAGGGCAACACTCCGGATGTACAAGAAGAAGGGCGTTGGGATGAGCAGCTTTTGCTTTTTCCGCCTCCTGACCTGTAACCATCTTATGACGTGGACATCCTCCGTCATAAAAGGCAAAGGTCTTTTCCGGAAGCTGCTCTGCCACAAAATGTCCAAGATTCGGATCTGGAATAAACAGGATCTTATCATTGTCAAGCTTTCTGCAGATTTCCAGTGCAGAAGCGGAAGTGACACATACATCGCACTCTGTTTTCAGCTCTGAAGTGGTATTTATGTAGGCAACAACTGCATAACCGGGATATTTCTTTTTCAGCTGACGAAGTCCCTGAACATCAAGCTGTTCAGCCATAGGACAGCCTGCTGCCGGATTTGCCAGCCAGACTCTTTTATCAGGATTCAGAATCTTGCAGGTCTCAGCCATAAACCGGACACCGCACATGATCATGCCGCTGCAGTGGCTTTTTGTGGCCTCTACACTTAATCCGTAGGAATCTCCTGTATAATCCGCTACCTCCAGGATCTCATGTCCCTGATAGGCATGTGCCAGAATACAGATGTTTTTTTCTTTTTTCAGGCGAATGATTTCTGCCTGTAACTCCGCTACTGTCATCTTATGTTCTCCTTTTTCTCTTTCTTTTCCCAGGGCTGCAGAGGCGCCAGCAATCCTGCGTTCTCCAGCTGCTGCCCGATCAGATCAAGCCGCTGCTGACTTTCCGCTTCTACCAGATGATAATGGTAACCGGAAGTGGCATTGCTCAGAACTGTGGAATGGCTGCTGTTCAGAGCTTCTACGAATTCCGTCACATCATGCCTGGAACGGATGTCCATTTCTGCGGAAACACGGCCATATACCCGATGGCTGATGCTGATATTCTTCACACGGCCGCCGCAGTCCACAATCAGATTCAGTTCCTCGGCTGCCTGCTCCTGACTGTGGCGGACCTTAAATTCTCTTGTACAGCTGTTTTCCTGCTGTATGGTATAGCCCTTTGTAGTGGAAAGGATTCCTGGCGTTGACGCCCGTATCACCGCCATATCCTGAACGATCACCTGACGGCTTACGCCAAATTTTGCCGCAAGCTCTCTGGCCGCCACCGGAAAATCCGAGCTCCGAAGAGTCTTCAGAATCTCCTTTCTCCTCTCAGAGGTATTCATGCTTTCCCTCCTCTCAGATTGCATGAAGATTTTTCATGGAAATATCAAGAATCGGTGCAGAATGAGTGAGAGCACCGCTGGAAACATAATCAACACCCACCTCACGGATTCTGGCAATGTTTTCTTTTGTAACATTTCCCGAACATTCTGTTTCCGCTCTTCCGTCAATGAACTCTACTGCCTCTTTCATCTGTTCCGGAGTCATATTATCCAGCATAATAATATCGGCTCCTGCCTCAACAGCTTCTTTTACCTGCTCCAGAGACTCTACCTCAATTTCAATTTTACGGACAAAAGGCGCGTATGCTTTTGCCATAGCGACAGCTTTTGCAACGCTTCCTGCCGCACCGATATGATTGTCCTTCAGAAGAACTCCGTCAGAAAGATTATATCTGTGGTTATTTCCACCGCCTACACGCACTGCATATTTTTCAAACACACGACAGTTGGGAGTTGTCTTTCTTGTATCAAGCAGAGTCAGACTGCTTCCCTCAAGAAGTTTTGTCACTTCTCTTGTATAGGTGGCAATTCCGCTCATTCTCTGAAGATAGTTGAGAGCCACACGTTCTCCGGAAAGAAGCACACGGATATCTCCTGTTACTCTGGCAAGAAGCTGTCCGTTCTTTACTTCTTCTCCATCCTGGCAAAAAAAATTCAATTTCTGTTTTGTCATCAAGAAGTGTAAATACTCTTGCATAAACCTGAAGTCCTGCAATCACGCCGTCCTCCTTGGCGATCAGGTCAACCGTTCCCTTCTGTGCCTTTGGCATAACGGCATTTGTGGAAACGTCCTCGCTTGTAATATCCTCTCTCAGAGCCATCATAATCAGCTCATCTGCCTGCATTTTCATTGTAATTTCATTCATGATTTTTTTTTCATCCTTTCAATTTCATTTAAAATCACTGTACGGTAGCCTGCCATAAGACTTTCCCGGTCCTCATACACCTTCCGGTCTACCGCGCCTGCCCGGCATGGCTCCGGCTTCTTCCCAAATAATATATCATCAGCTGCCCTTCTTGCAAATACAAGAGATTCCAAAAGGGAATTGCTGGCAAGACGGTTCTTACCGTGAACACCATTGCAGCTGGTCTCTCCACAGGCGTAAAGCCCCTGCATGGAGGTTCTGCTTCCCAGATTTACTTTGATCCCGCCCATAAAATAATGCTGGGCAGGAACTACAGGAATCGGTTCTTTTCTTACATCAAAGCCTTCCTCCAGACATCTGCTGAAAATATTCGGAAAATGCTTCATAATAGTACTCTCTCCCAGAGGTCTCATATCCTCCCAGACAAATTCTGTATCCTGCTTTTCCATCTGAGAAAAAATTGCCTGACTCAGCAGATCTCTGGGCTGAAGTTCATTTGTAAAACGCTGTCCGTTTTTGTCATAAAGGTAAGCTCCCTCGCCTCTCACTGATTCTGAAATCAGGAAACGTCTTCCGGGCTTCTTTGAATACAGAGTTGTGGGATGGATCTGTATGTAATCAATATTTTCCAGCAGAATCCCATGCTTCATGGCAATTCCCAGAGCATCTCCTGTAATATGCGGAAAATTGGTAGAATTTTTATACAGGCCCCCAAGTCCTCCGCAGGCAAGCACCACGTAAGGAGCACTTATCTCGTAAATTTCGTCCTGTTCGTCCATGGCAACAACTCCGCCGCAGATATTATCTGCTGAAATCAGATCTACCATTGTCATGTATTCAACAATTTCAATATTTTCTCTGGCCTGTGCCTGAGCCAAAAGCTTTGAAGTGATCTCCTTGCCTGTAATGTCCTCATGAAAAAGGATCCTCGGCTGAGAGTGAGCTCCTTCTCTGGTAAATTCCAGATCTCCTTTTTCATTTCTCTCAAAATCAACCTCTCTCGTCAGAAGATCCCGGATAATACTGTTGGAACTTCTAAGCATCAGATCTACTGCCTTTTTATTATTTTCATAATGTCCGGCCCGCATGGTATCCTCAAAATAATCCTCATAGTCATCCTCACCACGAAGCATACAGATGCCGCCCTGAGCCAGAAAAGAATCAGACTGATCCGCTTCCTTTTTTGTGATCATCAGGATATCCTTTCTTTCCGGAAGGTTCAGGGCACAGTAAAGACCTGCTGCGCCAGTTCCCACAATGATCACGTCATAATATTCTTTCATTTTCTCCCTCGCACCGCATAGCTGTCATTTTCCGACACCTGAGCGGTTTTCTTTACATAATCTTTGGCTGTTCTTAATATTTTTTGCAAGTATACCACCAAACTTGATAGGTGTCAAGACACCTGTAAAGCACATAAAACAACAGTCTGCACCATATAAATTCATCTCAGATATCTTTCGAAAATATGCAGTTTCTTGATTTCCTTTCATAACCATGTCCATAAACCAGCAGGATTCCTGAATAAAAAACCAGAAACAGATTTATTTTTTATATTTTAAAAGGCTGTTACACTAAGTAGCGTAACAGCCTTTCATATCAAAATATTTACAAAAGAATATCCATAATTCCATCAGCCATAGATTGCAAAATAATGCAACATGATGTTGCTCCGGCATCCAAAACTCCTCTTGAACGTTCTCCCAGCCGACTGGAACGTCCAAATTTTGCAACCATATCCTTTGTAGAATCACGTCCTGTTTCGGCGGCATGCTTCATTTCTGACAAAGCCTCTGCAAAATTTTTTCCAGCTTCAGCCGCCTCTTCCATCACATCTACCGCCGGGGAAAGTGTATCCACAAGTGTTTTATCGCCTACCCGCGCATCAACAATCTCACATAGTCCTTTAAGCCCTGCTCTTAACATTTTTGCAAAATCAGAAACACCTATTTCTTCCAAATCTTCGCCGGCTTCTGCCATGTCCATCAGAATAGTACCGTATATAGGCCCCATGGAACCGCCTATTTCATTTAACAATATCGTTCCAAGTTCATCAAGTCCTTCTGTAAAACTAAACTCTTTATCTGAAAAGCGATTTTCAAATACTGTAAATCCCTTATTCATATTCATGCCATGGTCTCCATCTCCAATAAGCCCATCTACTTCACCAAGATATGCTTTATTTTCCTGGATACCCTTTACCATTTTCATCAGTATCGTTTTACCAGAAGCATTTTTGAATGTACTCATGCTGTCGCTCCCTCTCTTTCCCTTTTATTCCTGCTTAAATCCCATACTGTATGCAGGCATATCCATAAGCGTCTTTAGCTCATCGTCCAATTTCATTACCGTCAAAGTAGCACCGCTCATTTCCAGAGAAGTAAAATAATTTCCTACATAAGATCTATGAACTCTAATTCCCTTCTTCTCTAAAATTTTCTCAATTTCGTTATACAAAACATATAATTCCATGACAGGTGTTGCCCCAAGACCAGAGACTAATACAATCACTTCATCACCAGACTCAAATGGATAATCAGGAAGAACAATATCTGTCATTCTTTTTGCCATTTTATCTGCTGTCTCAATTGGAACTACTTCAATTCCCGGTTCGCCATGATGTCCGATTCCCACTTCCATAGTTCCATCTTTAATTTCAAAGTTCGGGTGTCCTACTGCCGGAAGTGTGCATGGGGTTAAACCAATACCAACCGAACGGGTATTATCAATTGCCTTCTGTGCAGCTGCGATCACTTCATCAAGATTACCTCCCTGCGCAGCCTTTGCACCACCGGCTTTCCACATCAGTATTTCACCAGCAACACCTCTTCTTTTTTCTCTCTGACTTTTAGGTGCTGATGCAACATCATCATTGGCAATTACTGTTTTTACAGTAATTCCCTCTTTTTTTGCCATTTTTACTGCCATTTTTACATTCATGTTATCTCCGGAATAATTACCGTACAGGCAGGCCACTCCTTTTCCCTGATCTGCTGCTTTCGCCGCATCCAGAAATGCTACCGCAGTGGGAGAAGAACAAATCTCTCCTACTGCTGCTGCATCGCAGAGATTTTTTCCAACATATCCAATAAAAGCAGGCTTATGACCGGATCCACCGCCTGTAATAACACCGACTTTACCTTCCGGTATATTTTTCGCCTTTACCACACGAGAATTTTCTGTTGTCTCTACTATATCAGAATGTGCCTTTAAAAATCCTTCCAGCATTTCATCTACAATATTGTCTGGATTATTTAATATTCTTTGCATAATATCCTCCCAACTCTATATGTCGTATTATCAATATTATTGAATAGTAAATCCACCATCTACAAGAAGATTATGACCAGTAATCATACCTGCTCCCTTACTGCAAAGAAATGCAATAACAGAAGCGATTTCTTCAGGTTCTGCAAACCGTTTTGCAGGAATTGTCTCTTTAAAAGCATCTCCCACCGGACCATCCCACGCTTTATGCCCTAATGCTGTAAGAACTACAGTAGGAGATACAGAATTTACACGAATCCCATAAATTCCCCATTCCTTTGCCATTACTTTTGTCATTGCAATGATTCCACCTTTCGCAGCACAATACGCAACATGCTTATCCAAAGCAATAACTCCTGCCTGTGAAGCCATATTAACAATACATCCCGGTATCTTATTTTCGATCATATATCTGCCAACAGCCTGTGCCATAAAAAAACATGCAGATAAATTAATATTAATCGTACGATTCCAGAAATCTGCACTGATTGTCTCAGCATTATCAAGTGCAACAATACCCGCACAATTTACCAGGATATCAATTTTCCAAATGAATTTACTGCTTTTTCAACTACCTTAGCAGGATAGTCTGTGTCACAGACATTTCCAACAACTCCAATAGTATGTTCTCCGATTTCTTCAGCTACTTCATCAAGTTTGGGGTTAAGGTCAGCAAGTACAATATTTACACCTTTTTCATGGAAGAACTTCGCTGTTGCATAACCAATGCCAGCTGCGCCTCCAGTAATAACAGCAGTTTTTCCTTCCAATGAAAACTCAAGATCAACACCCTCATAAGGCAACATAATAAATCCCTCCTATTATTTTATTATCCCAATGTCATTTAATATTTTCCCTGGTAATCTTTAAAATTATCCGGAGTAATCATTTCAAACGGAATCCAAAGTTCCTTTTCATATTCCTCATCATTAACACATTTCACAGCAGTTTCCAGTGCACCGGTAATCTGACCTTCCGCATTCTGGAAGTCACTAGCAATCATTTTTCCATTTTCAATTGCGGATACGGCGTCTGTAATACCATCAATTCCAATACATGGAATATCCATTCCTGCCGCTTCAATTGCCTCTCTTGCCCCCAATGCCATTTCATCATTTTCAGATACTACTGCATCAATTTCATCCCCATATGTAGTGATCCATGTTTCCATTAGAGCCATTGCTTCAGAACGTGACCAGTTTGCTGTATTTTGGGCAAGAATCTTAATATCTGGATAATCCTTTAATACATTTGTAATTCCCTCCATACGCTGTAACTGTGCCGATTGTCCCATAGGACCTTCAATAACTACAATATTAAATTCTTCACTGCCCATATACTCAATCATATATTCCATAATTGCTTCACCGGCAGTTACATCCTGAGACCCTACATAAGCAGTCAGTTTGTCATTATTTACCATAGTGTTTACACCTATAATTGGAATACCTGCTTCTACAGCCGCATCTACGCACGCAGAACATGCGTCTGCATCCTGAGGATTTAAAATAATAGCATCTACACCATCCGCAATCATAGTTTCAACCTGCTCCAGCTGTTTTGCTGCATCATTATTACCATCATAAGATTTATAAGTTACACCATTGTCTTTCGCCCATTTCTGTGCTGCATTATCCATACGCATACAAAATTCTGTCTGAAGGGTATTAAAAAGTTGCTCCAATATTAAGTCCCTCTGCACCGGCTACTTTTTCGCTTTCCGTACCTTCAGAAGCAAATACTGCCACACCTCCTAAAGTAGTAGCTGCCACTGTGAGCGCCATTGTTGCTGCCAGCATTTTCTTTGTTGTCTTTGCCATAATCATTTCCTCCTTTGATTGTTGATTATATATTTAATATGATTTTCTGGTTCAAAACTTATTCGGTCAATCAGAGCTAAGCCCATCTAACATTACCGCTCCAATTACAACAAATCCTTTAACCAACATCTGATAATATGCATTAACCCCCAGCATATCAAGTCCCGTAGAAAGGAACTGCATAATCAAAATACCTACGATAGTTCCCCAAAGCCTGCCTTTTCCTCCTGCCAGACTGGTTCCTCCGATCACAACTGCTGCAATTGCATCTGTTTCATATCCATCCCCGGTTGACGTAACTCCTGATGTCACTCTGGCAGTCATAATGACTCCTGCCAAAGCGGAAAGTATACCTGTAAGTACATAAACAGAACAGATAATTCTTTTGGTATTAATACCTGACACATGAGCTGCATTTCTGTTTCCGCCTACTGCATAAATATAGCGTCCATATCTTGTTTTATACAAAAGTGTAAAACATATAATTAAAACAAAAATCATTATTACACACGGAATTGGAAGAAAACCCAAACTGCCGCCTCCAATGTATTTAAATGTATCCGACAGATTAGGAATCGGTTTTGCATCTGTTAATAAAAACTTCAAACTGTCTGCAATACTCATAGCACCTAAAGTTCCTACAAATGCTGGAACCTTCAGATAGGCAATACATACTCCATTAAAAACACCAAATACAAGTCCTACTGTTAAACCTATTAAAACAGCAACAATAGCAGGATATCCCTTTACAGCCTGTGCAAAATATGCAGAATACATACCTGCACATCCCATAATCGCACCAACAGATAAATCAATACCGCCAGTTAAAACAACAAATGTCATACCTATTGCCAGCAATCCATTAATGGATGCATTCCGAAATACATTTCTTAAATTGGCAGGACTGACAAATCGTGGTCTCAATATGGTAATAACAATTACCAAAAGTATCAGTCCTATTAAAGAACCGTAAGTTGAAATAAATTGTTTTCTTGATAATTTTTCGTTCTTTGCATAAGCCTTCTTCTTTACCATTTCTCCATTCATACTTCTCCCCCCTATTCTTGTTTTGTCTGCATAAATCTAAACTGCATCTGCGCAATTGTCTCCTGACTAAATTCATAACGCTTTAGCTCACCACTGCATTTATGATTACTTAATACAATCATCCTGTCAGACATTCCCATAGCCTCCGGCATTTCAGAAGAAACCATAAGAATGGCATTTCCTTGACTTACATAGTCGCACATAATTTTATAAATTTCTGCTTTTGCACCTACATCAATTCCACGGGTAGGTTCATCAAAAATCAAAATATTCGGTCTGGCGATCATCCATTTTGCCAAGACTACTTTCTGTTGATTTCCACCCGAAAGTGACTTAACATCCATAGAGGTTCTTGAAACTTTGATTCCCAAAGAGGCGATTTCCTGTTTTACTATCTCCACTTCTTTTTATTCTGTAAAAACCCCTTTTTTACAAATGATTTTAAAGAAGCAATCGTAATGTTCTTTTCAACACTCATTGGTAAAACCAGGCCTTCTCCTTTACGATCTTCAGTCACATAGGCAATTCCATGCTCTATGGCATCTTTCGGATTTTTAAAATTCACTTCCTGACCATTTAACAAAATTTTTCCGGAATCTGGTTTCGTGATGCCGAAAATAGAATGCATCAGTTCTGTACGCCCTGCTCCTACCAGACCGACAAAACTTAATATTTCACCTTTATGGAGTTTAAAACTTATGTCTTCATATTGGCCTTTGCGAGTAAGATGCTGAACCTCCAGTACAGGGTCTCCAATTTGTACATTTACTTTTGGAAACTGCACTCCCAAATCACGTCCTACCATGCTGCGAATTAAAATATCCTCATCTATTTCAGAAGCTTTAAAAGTGTCTATGTATGTGCCATCACGAAGTATTGTCATTTCATCACAAATTTGAAATATTTCGTCCATCTTGTGTGAAATATAAATAATACCAACCCCTGAAGCCTTAAGTCCTCTAATCATTTCAAATAAGCTGTCTACCTCTTTTATCAGT
>ENA-OQAB01000180-OQAB01000180.1-human-gut-metagenome-genome-assembly--contig:-NODE-180-length-36600-cov-5.693061_pt1 | contig 36600 bp, 35 predicted proteins | sample MGYA00242490_ERZ504517 | MGnify/ENA primary metagenome ERZ504517 (study PRJEB26092, sample SAMD00036298) | human gut metagenome | host: Homo sapiens | study: EMG produced TPA metagenomics assembly of...
GATCTGCTCAGCCAATGGCGGCCTTCCTCCTATGATAAAACGCAGGCAGTATTATGAGGCTTTGGAGATGGCGGCATAGTCAGTGATATCCTTGAGGAAAATGTGTCAACTAATATTGACAATATCAGATATAGTATACGTCAGGCATTTGATGAACGGATTCCCGATATGTTGATTTTGGACATCATGATGCCGGGAGTGGATGGATTAAGCCTTTGTTCTTATTTCAGAAAGAAAAGCAGCGTGCCAATTATTATTATTTCAGCAAAGGATACCCCGATGGATCGGGTGACAGGCATTACTCTTTGGAGTGATGATTATCTGACAAAACCATTTTTGCCATTGGAATTGGCTGTGCGGTTAAAGGCTCTGTTTCGGAGGATGGAATTATTATCTGATGGCAAAGAGCGAAAACAGCAGCCGGTTTCCTGCGGTAATCTTTGTGTTATTCCTAAAAACAGAAGAATAACAATTGATGGAGAACTGTTTAAGACAACTCCTACAGAATATGAATTCCTTTTTTATCTAATTCAAAGACAACAGAGTGCTGTATCGAAAAAGGGACTGCTAAAAGATATTTGGGGATATCACGAAGATATAAATATAGAAGATACCAGAGTGACAGATGATCTGGTAAAACGCTTGAGAAAAAAATTGCGGGAAAGAGGAAATACTGCGAAGATTGAGACAATTTGGGGCTATGGCTATCAAATTTAAGAAATTTAGAAAAATGAAAGTATATGAATCAAGCGGGTATAACTACAAAAAACACCTTCCATGCTCCTAAAAGGAGATTGGTTGAAAGAAGGGAAAACACATATCGCATCGGCAGAAGAACAGGGAATCTGCAAACTATAGGAAGAGATAGAAAAGGCATTGAGAGGTTAGATATGGAAGAATTATTACAGATTTTAAGCGAGATACAGATTCCTTTTGCCTATCATCATTTTGCAGAAGAGGAATCGCCGGAGCCTCCATTTATCTGCTCTCTGGGAACAATAACTTCTCGGCGGATGGCAAGATCTATTACAAGATAAATGAGGTTCACATAGAATTGTACACCGATTGACAATAACGCAGAAAACGGCGCAATTATCCCGCTATGAGGCGTGTTGTTATCAGGTGTTGCCACAGTTCATTGAACTCTGGGGATTGAATGTACAGACGGATGTGGAGGCTAAAAAAATTTCGTCCGACAGACCGTGAAATGACAACACCACTCTTCCTGTTAAGGTGTGTGCAGTTAGGCTTGTCGATGGCAGATTTGGAAATGCTGTCGATAAGCCTTATCAATGATATGCATGCGGAAAGCAGAAATGATGAGTGTAAGTATGCGCAGATTGCAACACAGGAGGATTTTGATAGGTTCTAAGAATATTTTTTTGAAAAATGCATAAAATATTCCCAACTTTATTCCCAATGTGCTATAATAACTATGTTGGGAATAAAAGTTGGGAAAAGGATGACGATTTATGAATATCGAAAAATTAGTTTTAGATTTATGTTCATATGACGCTGAACAGGAATGGTTTGAATTTAAAGAAAACTGGTTTCAGCCAGAAGTGTTGGGCGAATATATATCCGCATTGTCAAATGCAGCAGCATTTCATTATAAGCCACAAGCATATTTTGTATGGGGTGTAAATGATGAAACTCATGAAATTGTGGGTACGACATTCAATCAGTATTGTGACCATAATAAAGAGCCATATCAAAATTTCTTGGCGAGAAATTTGTCACCAAGTATCAACTTTTCATTCGAGGAAGAAACCATTGATGGTAAAAGAGTTGTTGTTCTGGTAATTCCTGCTGCTGAGGAGATACCAACTGCATTTAAAGAAAAACGATATATCCGTATTGGTTCTTCTAAAGCAAACTTGAAAGATTACCCCAAAAGGGAAATTCAGTTATTTAAGATTTTGGATGGAAGAGTGGAGACGATTGAGACACTGCCAGCAAAATATCAGGAACTGACATTTTCTAAATTGTTTGGATATTATGGTTCAAAAGGAATTGTACTAAATGAAAAGACCTTTGAGAAAAATCTTGGATTGAGAAATAAGGATGGAGAATATAACCTGTTGGCACAGCTGCTTTCAGATAATTCACATTTCCCATTAAGAGTATCAATTTTTGAAGGAGAAACGAAAGGTTCCAATTTGTTTTCGGTAAGAGAATTTGGTAATAATTGTTTGCTATATACTTTGGATGATGTATTAAGATACGCAGATGTATTAAATTTGATTCAGACAGATGAAAGTGAGCGCGTAGTGGAACGTCCAGAAACACCGTTGTTTGATAATAAGGCTTTTAGAGAAGCAATCATAAATGCTATTTTGCATAATCTGTGGATTAGTGGAAATGAACCGATGATTTCTGTATTCTCAAACAGAATTGAAATCTTATCGAGAGGAACATTGGCACCAGCACAGACTATGGAAGGATTTTTCTTGGGAGAATCAATTCCAGTAAATGAAAAGCTATCAGAAATCTTTTTGCAGTTGCATATCAGTGAGAAATCTGGTAGAGGAGTGCCTAAGATTATTGAAACTTACGGAAAGGAAGCATTTACTTTTAGAGAAAATTCAATCGTTGTAACAATCCCACTTCAGAAGATTAAAAAAGTTGGGGATAAAGTTGGGAATAAAAAAGGATTAAACTCAAGAAGACAAAGAATTATAACAGAAATGAGAGATAATCCTAATATTACTACCAGCGAATTGCATCAGATACTGGGGATTAGCGAAACGGCAGTAGAAAATAATCTGACATTTTTGAAAGAAAATGGATATGTAGAAAGAGTTGGTTCTAAAAAGACTGGTTATTGGAAGGTGCTTGAATAGCTGTTACAAATTATATAAAAATGAGATGAAGCATCTATCAGAAATGGTAGGTGCTTTTATTATGCAAGGAAGTGAGGAGTTCAATATAAAAGAAATTTCAAAAGAAGATGCTTTGAGAATGATTCGGAAATATCATTATTCCAATACTCTTCCGAAGATAAATAAATATTTTCTTGGATTTTCTTTGGAAGCTGAATTGGTTGGTGTAGTTACCCTGGGTTTGAGCACGGGGAACTGGTATATTTTATTGTGAAGCCAATCAATATCTCAGTGCTTTTAGAAACCAGTATCGGTGCCAGAATCTATGCATTAATGACGGTACTCAAAGGTGTGATAGAAATTGAAATGCTGTGCTTAAACAGTTGGGAGAACTTTGAAGATAACAAACGTTTTTTGCGTACCCGGATGGAGGAGGAAAATCCAGTGGGGCGGAAGCTTTTAGAGAAGGACAAGACTCATCTGGACCGGATCCAGGTACAGATGGCGACTGCCCATGAATTCCTGCTCATGATTCGCTTGAAAGATAAAAAAGAGCCGGATATCTTTCCATACCTTTCCAGAATTGAGAAATCACTGAAGGAACAGAGCTTTTCTGTCAAGCGGGCAGGCAAAGAGGATATCAAACGGATCCTGGCTGTTTACTATGAACAGAATGTGACAACGGAAAAGTTTGAGGATTTTGATGGAGAACGGTGGATCATCCCGGAGATTTAAATTTTGGGAAGTCCAAAGATTATATAATTCAGGGCTGGCTATCTTCTCGGCAATTTGATATAATCTGATACAACACAAGATAAGGGGAAAGAGGAAAGAGATATGCCGTTTTTTGAAGCCATCAATGATAAATTTTTCAATCCCTTTTGCTGCCAGAACAGGGAGATTTATTTTGAGTGTATCAGTCTGCTGATTGAAAAATCGAAAGAAATTCCGGTATTGTATGAGACAGATGCCAGAAACTGTTTGATTCTTTATCTGCAAAACTGCATGTATTCTATTGAGACGGAGAATATTGGCGAGGAGGTCAGCAGCAGGCGGACACCTCAGGAAAACGCCTCCTCCATTCTCCGCTATTTTCGTGTCTGTGGGTGGATAACGTCCCAGGAAATAGGGCGCAGCGGGGATAATATTGCGTCTGTTTCGGCTTATTGCCGGAAACTGGTGGACGCGATACATAAAATTTTTGACACGAATTCTAACAGTGCGATTACAAATCATATTTTTTCTATTTATGAAATATTAAAATCTTCCTTTAGAAGAGACAGCGTCCGTACAATTCGGCCTTATTCCAATATTTTACTTCCCCTGATTGAAAATGAATGTGATCTGAAAAATGAACTGCTGATTCTGAAAGACAGCGTTCAGGAAATTATGCGTGCAGTGACAAAGATGTCGGATGCCAATAGCCTGGGACAATTTTTCCTGAAAGATGAACTGTTGAAGCGCTTTTTCAACGATTACTTCTTTATAAAAAAGAGTGGATTGATTCCTTCTTATATTGCCAGTATTGAGCGTATGCTTCGAACATTAAGGGATTCCGAATTATACGAGCAGATGATAAAGGAATATAGAGATCTTAAAAACGTGGACGAGCTTCAGGCGAAGGAGAAAATTAACCACCAATTTGCGGAGCTAGACAGCTTTATCAGTCTGGAGTATGATCAGACCATGGGATATATTGATAAGAAAATTAACACTTACTATAATCTTTATTCTGTCCGCATGATGATGGTTTTAAACAGCGGGGCCAATCTGGAAAATGTGCTGAATCAACTGCTGCTTTTTATAAAGGATCTGGATAAAGAAGAACGGGATACCGTGATACAGCAGATTTCTCAAAGCTATCGTCAACTGCAGGTTGGCTATATAAGCCGAAAGTCCTTTGAACGGCGGAAAAAGGTAAATCCGAATACAAAAAATGCAGGGATTCCATCGGATGAACTGTCCATGGAGGAGAAACTGCGTCTGACAGATGAACTTTTGACAGCGACACCGGATCAGTACAGTATGGACCGGGTAAAGGATTATCTGGCTGAGAAAATTCCGGATAAGGGGCAGGTATCGGTGGAGGAGTGGGGTGTCCGTACAAGAGAGGATGCCATGATGATTGCTTCCAGCATCATTTATTCCGGTTCTGTGGGATTTCCCTATGATGTGGTTTTTGAAGAAGGTACAGTGGAAACGGAAGTTGCGGCAATCAGCCGGATTAAGATAAAGAGGAAGAAATATGAGTGATATCAGTCTGCATATAACTGTGAAGGAGGAAAACGGACTCCTGTTTAAGAAATGTATCCGAAAACTCCTGGAGTCTACCTTTATTCTTCAGGAGCGAGATGGAAAACTGTATGATTTTGTTTCCAGAGAATCGAACTGGCAGGATATGTCGGAATACCTTCGGATAATCGGATTTGACCTTCTGGTGGATGATAAGGCGGGTGTAGCAATGCTGATTGCCAGCGAGGCGGATATGGAAACCGTTGGCCTTAAACGAGCTAATGTAGTGACATTTACCAACTTGCAGTATCATCTGCTTCTGGTACTCTGGAAAGTATATCTGGAAAACCTGGGCTGCAATGAGGGGAATTTTGTTACCAAGGGAGATTTAATTGATAAAATTCGCGATTATGGAGTGCTTGTTGTCCGGACAGAATTAAATGCTGCGTTCAAGCTGTTTAAAAAGTATAGTCTGATCAATTATTCTGAGGAGGAAGAAGGAGAGGACATGAAGATTCAGCTATATCCTTCCCTTCAGTTTGGCTGGGATCTCCCTCAGTTTAAAACGGTTGCAGGAGAATATCTGAAAGAGGATGGAGAGTCCGAAAAGACGGCAGAGGACGAAAAAATAAATGAGCAGCAGGATATAGAACCAGAAGATTTTGAGGAGGAAGAAGAATGATCTTACTGAAAAAAGTCCGCCTGATTAACTGGTACGGTTTTGCCAATGTAACAGCGCCTATTGGCTTTTTTACGCTGATTGCAGGAAAAAACGGAAATGGTAAATCTGCCATGTTAGATGCTGTCAAATATGCAGCTTATGGCGATACGGTATTTAATAAGTCTTCTGAAGGAAAGGGCAGCCGGACCGTTTCCTCTTACACCAGAGGTCTTTTGGACGCTACTGCAGGAACCTATATGCGGCCGCCGGAGAAGGTGCCCAATGTATACAGCCATATTGTGCTGGAATTCTTCGATCAGGCAGAGGAAAAAAAAATTTCCTTCTTGGCGTAGTAATTGAAACGAATGCTTCCAACAATTATCAAACCTATCGCTATGTGATTGACAGAAAATCAATGGAAGAGATAAACCATACTTATGACAAAGAAGGTATTCTCATGCCATATAGCGCCACAGAGCTTCAGAAACAATACAAACTTACGATGTTAAACCGGGAACAGGGACTGCCAAAGTTTATGCAGATGACGGGATTGAAACTTAGCATCAATCAGATGCCAGTCTATCTTAGGAAACTGCGGGGAATCATGTCTTATGATCCAGAAGCTAAGATTGATCGTTTTATCAGAGAAAGTGTTCTGGAAGAAAAAAACGTAGATTTCAGTAAGCTGATCGAAGCTAAAAATAACATTGAACGGCTGAATCACACCTTTCATGCGGTGCAGGAAGAGATTGAGGAACTGGAGCATATTCTGGGAGAGTATGATACCTTTGAGAGCGAGTCCAACAGGCTTTTATCTGACGATATTAAAATTGTTTACAAGAAGAAAAAGGATTTGAAAGGCAGTATTGAGGAGCTGACAAAAAAACAGGAAGAGGCAGAGAAAAAGCAAAAAGAGGTCAACCAGAATCTTCAGATTTTAGATGAACAGTTAAATGAGCTGGATAATCGCCTGGTTCAGGCAAGAGTCAGTTTGAGACAGATGGACGGCGCCAGAATAGTGGAGGAAGAACGGAGACGGCTGGCCTTACTAAAAAAAGAAAAGGGAGAATGGCTGGCGAAATGGCGGGAGCTGGAAGATTTTCAGACGAAAGTCAGCGAAATTCTTCACAGTTTTATGGAAGAAGGACAAACCGCAGAGAAAAAGGAGATTTTGTCATCCCTGTGCGGAAGCGGCTATTCGGTGGCAGAGAAGGAATCTGCAGCAGATGGGCTGAAGCGGCTTGTAGAACAGGCTTATGATGAGAAAATTCGAGAAATCGACCGTTTGAATCTGGCAGCAGAAGAGCTGAACCGAAAGCTGAATATTCAGGAGAAAATTCTGGAAGACTGCAAGAAGCACAGAAGCACCTATGATCGAATACCAGATTATGTGGAGCTGCGGAATGAGATCAACCGGGAATTTGAACAGAGAAAGATTAAAAGCAGAGCTCAGTTTGCCTGTGAGTATGTAATCAGCCTGACAGACGAAACCTGGCGGGATGCCATAGAGGCATTTCTCGGACCACGCCGGTACAGTATTCTGGTAGAACCCCAGTATTATGACATAGCAGATGATGTTTTAAATCGCTCATCCCACAAATATGCCCATTTGTTTAATACAAAGCTGCTGATGCGGAAAGAACTCAATCCGGAAGCAGATTCAGTGGTACATATGCTGGAAATTAAAAATGAGGCAGCGAAGAGATATTTTGAGTTTCAGCTGGGAAGGATGCATGCTGTAGAACTACAGCAGGTTCGTAATTTCGAGAATGCTATTTCCAAAGAAGGAAGAGTATCTGTAGCCATGGACAGTTATTTTCTTCGTCTGGATCGCATCGGTGTCTATTATCTGGGACAGAAAATTTATGAATTGAACCGGATTCGTGCAGAGAAGGAGATTCGGCGTATTCGCGAGGAGAAGCAGTCTGTGCTTGAAAAACGCAGGGAGCTGCAAAACAGAAAGAACCGTCTGAATGGAGACAAAGCCTTTTTCCGTTCATACGCCTATGAGGCTCCGTCAAAGTACCAGGAGGTATCGAGGCTTTGCAGAGATTCTGAGGATCAGCTGAAGCGGCTGGAAAAAGCTCTTAAAAATAATCGGGAATATCTGGAATTGAATCAGCTGATAGAGCAGATGCAAAACGAACAAAGGGGGATGAAGCAGGCCAGAGGGAAGCTGGATCAGGAAAATAGCAGTCTGGGAGCGGAAATCCAGCTGTGTGGGGCGAGAAGACAGCAGAAGAAAATAGAACTTGAGGCAGAAGAAGGCCGCTTCCGGAAATATGAAATAAACGCTTACACCGTAGTCCAGAAAGCGGTAGAAGCTTACGAAAAATTCCTGGCAGGCGGCACTCAGGGCGGTCTTTTAGCACAGGAAACAAGAGGGCGTATTACCAGAAGCATTGAACAGCACAGAAAGGAACTTTTTACTCTACAGGCTTCCTATAACAGTCGTTACCCAGGAAACGAACTGGTCGTTGGAACAGAAGGAAGGGAACTTTATGCGGCCAGAAAAGATCGGATCTGGATGGATAATCTTCAGGAAATCTGTCAGAATCTGGATGCTCAGACCAGACGATACGAGGACATCTTTAAAAATGAATTTGTCTTAATATTCGAAAATACTGTGAAAAGGCCAGAGAAGATTTAAAGCAGATCAATGGAGAACTGGTGAAGCTGGATTTCTCTGCCAAGTATCAGTTTGATGTCCATTATGTAAAAGATGGTACAGAGTATGCAAAAATCATTGAGTATGCCAGATATCTGGAAGAGAGAGAGCAGTTAGGCAGCTCAGACGGACAGATGACATTTGGCATGTTTACTTCTGTTTCTGATGAAGAGGGAGAACATCTGGAAAAAGAACTTCGGAAAATTATTAACCGGATTATAGAAAAAAACAGCGAGGAAACCATTGCCCGCTTTGCAGATTATAGGAATTATATGACTTATGAAATTTTAGTAAGCAATCAGATTCTGGATCGTGCAAAGCTGTCACGCCAGACTGGCTTTAACTCAGGTGCGGAGGTACAGATTCCGTATCTGCTGATTTTATCTTCAGCACTGCTTATGATTTATAATCAGCGGGTAAATTCTACCAGACTTGTGTTTATCGACGAACCCTTTGCCAAGATGGATCCGGGAAATGTAAAATTGATGCTGAATTTTATGAGGCAGCAGAAGCTGCAGGTAATCTTCTGTTCTCCGGATAAAACAGAGACCATTGGAAATGAGTGCGAGGTTCTGCTTCCGGTGCTGCGTGTGCGTCCTGACAGTATGCAGCTTGGTATTGTCCAGTTTCATGAGGAAAAAGCTTATGAAAACATATAAAGAAAAAATGCTGATTTTGTTGGTGGAGAAATACCGGAAAAGCAAGAAGGATAGCGGAACCAATGTGATTTGCCGCAGAACCAGCATTTCACCTGTAGAACTGTATAAAAAGTATAATAAAAATGATGGAGACCTGGAAGAGATAGAGGCAGTTAACCAGGCTGCAGAAGCCTGCAGCAGGGATGGATTTCTTACATTTGAGAACAATGGTTTCAGCAGTGAGATTGCAAAGATTTACCTGGTTGACGAGAAGGTAGAGGAGATTGAGGCATATCTGGAGTCGGCCTGCGGGTATGAATCGAAATCCAGAAAACGGCAGTATGTAGAACAGATGATTGCCCGCTACAGCGGGATTTCTCCGGCGGCAGACAGGGAATGTGAGCGGTTAAAGGGGATCCTTGTGCAAAACAAAATTCCAAACAGTTACCTTCAGACAGAGGAGGTGCTGAAGGCTCTTACATTTATTGAAAAAAATGAAACCCCGCTTTATGTGAGGGAAGCGTCTATGATGATTTACGGCTCTTCCAAGTATTTGGAAGAAAATACGTTGGAAAGCGTATGCAATCTGCTTCGGGCATATGAAAAAATTCCTTGTGAAAGAGGGAGAATTACAGGACGAAATTTTGCGGAAATATCATATTATTCCAAAAAAACAAAAAATATGTCTAAAGGGAGATATTACACTGAAAATTGATGGAGAACTGCTGGAACTGGGAGCTTTGAAACATGGTGTTGAATTTTGTACAGAGGATCTTGAAGCGTTGGAGCAGGTGATTGTTCACACACCGAAATTTATGACAGTGGAAAATAAAACTTCTTTTTACCGTTGTGGGAATCAGGAGGTCAGTTTTTTCTATCTGGGAGGCTATGCAACTAGGTTTCAGCGGGATTTTTTAAAATTGGTATATCAGAATAATCCGAGGGTGAAATACCTGCATTTTGGAGATTTAGATGCAGGCGGATTTTATATCCATGAAAATTTGTGCCGGATAACAGAAATTCCTTTTGGACTGTATCGTATGTCGGCGGCAGAACTTCAGGATGAACGTTTTTGCAGATGCTGCCAGCCGCTGAGTGAGCGGGATCGGGGCAGACTGAAGTCTTTAGTGGAAAACGAACTTTACTGTAATACAGTTGAATATATGTTGAAGCATAATGTGAAGCTGGAACAGGAGATTATCAGTTATTATGAAAAAATGTAAAAAAGAGTTGTTTCCAATAGGAAAAAATAGTGTTCCGACCTGTCTGTTCATAGGGTCCCTATAGACGAAGTTTCTTTCTGGCTGGCCCAATCAATCTGACGGATGTGCTCAAAATGCGAAAAGGATAAAACAGAAAATGATATGATAAAAAGTAAAAGGAACCATGGTGTGACAGCCATAGGTTCTTTTTTTGCAAAAAAATTTACATATATTTTTCGAAACTTTGATTACAAACTATGGATAAGACATTGTATTATACATACTGCTGTTGAATGATATCAAAAATTGCTGACACAGATAGATAAGAAAAAGCGATGGAGCAATGAAACAAAAAAATTGGGCAGAATATGTATGTTCTGTAAACAGGAGGTAATTGAGTATGAGTTCAATCACATTGAAGAATATTCATAAGGAATATGGAAAGGAAATTATCATTCCAGAACTTAATTTTACAATTGAGGACGGTTCCTTTACAGTTCTTGTAGGACCATCCGGATGTGGAAAATCAACAACCCTTAGAATGATAGCAGGTCTGGAAAAGCCAAGCTCAGGAGAAATACTGATTGACGATGAAAATGTTGTAGATGTTGAACCGGGAAAGAGGGGGATTGCAATGGTTTTTCAGAACTATGCGCTGTATCCTACTATGTCCGTGAAAGATAATATAGAATTTGGTCTTAAAAATAAAAAAAGTTCCTAAAGAAGAGAGAAAACAGCTGATTGAAGATGTAAGCGAGATCGTTGGAACTTACCCCCGTATCTCAATCAGAAAAACCTTCAGAACTTTCTGGAGGACAGAGACAGAGAGTTGCACTGGCAAGAGCCATGGTCAAGAAGCCAAAAGTATTTCTTATGGATGAGCCGCTTTCCAATCTTGATGCAAAACTCCGTCAGCAGATGAGAATAGAGCTTATTGAGCTCCATAAAAGACTTGGAACAACATTTATTTATGTAACGCATGATCAGATTGAGGCTATGAGTATGGGCGATAATATCATACTTATGGATAAGGGAGTCATCATGCAGAGATCTACCCCAAAGGAAATGTATCACAATCCCCAGAATGTGTATACTGCACAGTTTATAGGGACTCCTCCAATGAACATTGTGGATAATATGGTTCCGGATATAAAGATTGGTTTTCGGCCAGAAAAAATATCATTCCTGGATCCAGGGGAAGCACTGCTGGATATTTCAGGCAGAATTATTACAAAAGAGCAGCTGGGAGCAGAGATGAACTACTCAGTTGAAACGGCTTACGGTAAAGTAATCGTTAAAACGGAAGAGGACATTGAGAGTGATAGATGCAGACTTTATGTCAGGGAACAGCATCTGTTTGCTTTTGCCAAAGATGGAAAACGAATGGAAGTAACACCTGAAATCAGGAATGCTGTCAGAAATCTTGAGAAAGGAGCATAATCATCATGAAAAAGAATGCTTCTGTGGAAAAAAGTGTATGGTGGACGCATGATCGGAAAGATGCATTGAAAGGATATGTATTAATCCTGCCAGCAATTCTTCTGCTTACAGTATTTACAATTTACCCTATTTTTTATCTGATAGATTCAAGTCTGAGAGATGGAAGTCTTCTTAGCAAAAAACGTGGATTTGTAGGACTGGAAAATTTTATTATGCTGTTTAAGTCTGTAGATTTTCATACTACATTAAAAAACACCTTTATCTATTCAATCGGACTTGTCGCAATCCTGATGGTACTTGCAACACTCTTTGCTGTATGGGTCAATGGAAAAGCGCAGAAGCATTTGAACAGCGTAACGCTTGCTGCTGTGTTTACACCACATATTATTTCTCTGGTTTCAGTATCCACCGTATTTCTTTGGATTATGGATCCTCAGATAGGAGCTGTTAATTATGTACTTCGCTCATTAGGGTTGAAACCATTTCCATTTCTGGCCAGCAGCAAAACGGCACTTGCATCCCTGATAGGAATGATGGTATGGAAGAGTCTGGGATATTATGCACTGCTTATTCTTGCAGCTCTCCAAGGGGTGTCAAAGGATATCTATGAGGCGGCTGAAATAGATGATACCCCAAGGTTAAGAACATTTTTCCATATTACACTTCCGATGATCAGTCCAACTCTGTTTTTTACGACAATAGTTGCGACCATCAGTTCATTCCAGGTGTTTGAGACGGTAAACCTTATGACACAGGGGGGCCCGGTGAATTCAACGAATACTTTGGTATATCAAATTTACTCAGATGCTTTTAAATATCTGAAACTTGGTCCGGCAACAGCAGAGGCAGTTGTACTTCTTGCGCTGGTTGGAATACTGACAATTTTATACTTTGTATTTCTTGGCAGGAAAGTACATTATCAATAAAAGGGGAACGAACATGGACAGCAGAAAATTAAAAAGGCTGGATATATATTAGTAAGTATGTTGAATGTTGTATTAAAACTTATGATGATATTTATCATTGCATATCCATTTATATGGATGGTATTGACATCATTCAAACCATACAAGGAGACAACAGTCTATCCACCGGCACTTCTTCCTGTACGGTGGACAGTTGAAGGATATATTAAAGCACTGGAAATGGTGGATGTGTGGGGATTTCTTAAGAATTCCCTGATTGTAAGTGTTACTGTTTTAATTCTGCAGTATCTTGTAATAGTTCCTGCAGCATATGCATTTGCCAGATGTAAATTTAAATATAAAAATGTTTTCTTTGGAATTGTTCTTCTGGGATTTATGATTCCGCAGCAGGTAACATTTATCCCCATCTATCTGATGTTCAGTAAGGCGGGTATGCTGCAATCCCTGTTGCCACAGATTTTACCGTTTATTGCCAATGCGTTTGGTATTTTTCTTCTTCGTCAGTATTTCATGCAGATTCCGGAAGAGATAATTGAGGCGGCACGCCTTGATGATGCAGGGGAACTTAAGATTATCATGAAGATTATGATTCCTATGGCAAGACCGGCTATTTTTACAATAGGACTGTTGAGTTTTATCTCAAGCTGGAATTCATACTTCTGGCCGCTTATTATGACAACAAAGGATGCATACAGGACACTTCCGATTGGTGTTGCAATGCTTAATAGCCAGGAGGGAGGACGTCTGTGGAACGTACTCATGGCAGGAAATATGCTTCTTGTTGTGCCGATACTGTTAGTATATCTTGTAGCTAATAAACAGATTCGAAAGGCATTTGCCTACTCAGGAATAAAATAATTAAGATAGGACAAGAAGAATATGAACAAAAAATTAATTGTGTTATCAGTGGATTCTCTTTTTGATGAAGATATGGAGTATCTTAAGACACTTCCTAATTTCAAGAAAATATTAGAGAGAGGGGCTTATGCCCAGGGAGGGATGCGAAGCGTATATCCGTCATTTACATATCCGGCCCATGCTTCGATTATTACAGGAACCTGGCCGGAATTTCATGGCATTTATCATAATGAAAAGTTAGATGTGGGAAATCCGGCTCCGGATTGGTTCTGGTATCATAAAGATCTCAAGGTTCCTACCATACTTGACCTGGCGCATAGGCAGGGGTTCACAACAGCCTGCATTGGATGGCCGTGTATGGGTGCAGATCCGGAAATTGACTGGCTTGTACCTGAGATATGGCCGGAAAATGACAGAGTGGATCCAAGAGACATTCTCAAAACTGCCTGCAGTGAAAATATGTTTGGGGAGAATGGGATCCTTGAGAGACACTGGCATAAGCTCAGAAGGACGACACAGCCATTTATGGATCAGATGATGGTTGGATGTGCCTGCGATATTATAAGAAGGTATCAGCCAGACGTCATGTTTATACATCTGGCACATCTGGATCATACAAGGCATGCAAACGGCATTCAGGGATCAGCCATTACCCAGGCTGTAATTGCAAATGATGACTGGCTGGGACGCCTTATGGAAGCAGCTATGGATGCTGGAATTTATGATGATACAAACTTTGCTGTCATCAGTGATCATGGTCATCTTCCGGTTAAGCAGGTGTTTCATCCTAATGTACTGTTTGTTCAGGCAGGTTTGATCCGGGTTGGAGAGGATGGAACGATCCGTGACTGGGATGCCTACTGTAATTCCACCTCTCTTTCCTGCCAGATTGTTATGAAGAATCCAGACGATTCAGTGACCAGGAAAAAGCTGGAAGAGCTTCTGTATAAAATGAGAGCGACTCCAGAATATGGTATAGAGTCAGTTTTTCATAAGGAAGAGGTGAGAAGGGAACAGCACCTTGCAGGTGAGTTCGAATATGTTTTAGAGGGACAGAATACCAGCTTTGGGAATCGGTGGACTGGTACGGTTATAGAAAGACCGGATAATTCAGATTACAAATTTTCAGTTGCCTCTCACGGACATCTTCCGTCAAAGGGCCCTCAGCCGGTATTTATGATGGCAGGACCTGATATCCGGGAAGGTGTGATTGTGGAAAGAAAGTGTATTATAGACGAAGCACCTACATTTGCAAAGCTTCTTGGCTTTGAGATGCCAGAGGCAAAGGGAAGTGCAATAGAAGAACTATTAAAATAAAAAGGGAAAGGAAATTTTTACTATGAAAAAAGGTACAGCAATAGGGCTGGGTCTTCTGATGGCAGGCAGCCTGATGACGGGATGCAGTGCTGCAAAGGATGAAGCGGCATCAACTTCGGAAGGAGGAGTAGTATCTGAAGCTAATGAAAAGACAGATGTGGTATTCTGGACAAGCATGAGCGGAGGAATGGGAGAGACAGTAGATAAGATAGTTAAGGATTATAATGAAAGCCAGGATAAGGTTCATGTAACAGTGGAATTTCAGGGTAATTATTACGATATGGCTGCAAAACTGCAGACAGCGGTCACATCAGGAGAAGCACCTCACATTGCCCAGCTTGAAATGGGACGTACAAAGATGTTTGCAGATTATGGAGTGCTTCAGGATATGACAGAGCCAGCCAGGGAAGCAGGACTCGATCCAGAGATGTTTTATGATGGTCTGATGGATTGCTGCGACTGGGGAGAAGGCTTATATGCGCTTCCTTTTAACAGAAGTACCCCAATGTTTTACTATAACAAGGACATGTTTGAAGAAGCAGGCCTGGATCCGGAAACACCACCTCAAACATGGGATGAGCTGAGGGAATATGCATCAAAGCTTTCTATTCCCAACCAGAGATGGGGATTTGAGATGCCCATTGATGCCTGGTTCTATGAAGCATTTATCATGCAGGGAGATGGACGTATTCTCAATGAGGATGAAACAGATATAGGGTTCAACAATGAGACAGGAACAAAACCGCTGGCACTTTGGAAGAGTATGATAGAAGAAGGTGTTATGAAGGCACCGCCAGGAAAAGAGTATAATTCTTATGAGGCAGCCCGCTCAGATTTTGCAGCAGGAATTACAGGAATGATTGTTACCTCATCCGGAGACCTTGGAACACTTACCAATTCATGTGAGTTTGAAATTGGAACTGCATTCCTTCCGAAAGATAAACGCTTTGGTGTACCGACCGGAGGGGCTAATGTTGTTATGCTGGCCGGCCATGAGGAAGATACAGAAGCAGTAATGGATTTTCTTAAGTATCTGACAAGTCCGGATATAGCAGCATACTGGTCTGTCCAGACAGGATATGTTCCGAGCAGCGAAGCGGCCTCAGAGTCTTCTGTATATCAGGAGTTTATAGCTGATAATGCAGCAGCGAAGACAGCACTTGAACAAATGCAGTATACAGATATTCCAAGACCTATTAATGAGGATTATCCACAGATTCATTCAGAGATCATGATGACAGAAATTCAGCGATGCATTGAAATGGAAGGTTATACACCAGAGCAGGCAGTAGCTGCAATTTCGAATCAGACTAAGGCATTACTGGAAAAATAAAGTTAAAAAGGGATACAAATATGAAAATTAATCAGTATATCGATCACACATATTTAAAGCCTTTTGCATCAGAACAGGATATTATTGAAACATGCAGAGAGGCGAAAGAGTATCATTTTGCATCTGTTTGTGTCAATCCATGCAATATCAGACTGGCAGCACAAGAGCTTGGAGAAAGTGAAGTAAAAGCTTGCAGCGTTATTGGATTTCCTTTTGGTACACATACAACGGCAGTTAAGCTGTTTGAGGCAAAAGAAGCAATCAGGAATGGCGCTGAAGAGATCGACATGGTTATCAATATAGGAAAGCTTGTAGAAGGAAATGAAGCCTATGTTGAGGAAGAAGTCCAGGCTCTTACAGATTTATGTCATCAGCATAGGGTGATTATAAAAGTTATAATTGAGACATGCTTTCTCAATGAAGCTCAGATTGCAGCAATGTGCAGAATAGTCGAAAATACAGGAGCTGATTTCATTAAAACGTCAACAGGATATGGTTCACGAGGAGCTGATTTTAAAGATATAGAGCTTTTCAGAAAATATCTGAAAAAACCAGCAGGAATGAAGGCGTCAGGAGGAATTCGTACTTTAGAAGATGCTGTCCACTATATAGAACTGGGCTGTAAACGTCTTGGAACCAGCAATGGAGCAGCAATTGTAAATCGAACAGAAGGTAAAGAGAGTTATTAATCGTTTGTCCCCTCAAATTTCATCGGGAGTTTGAGGGGATATTGTATTTCAGAATTTTACTGCGTGGGCGGGCATCAGGCTTCTGAAGTAGTGTGCAGGTCATTGTATAACCTCTGCCAAACCTGTCAATACTCCCCAGGAGGAGAGTGATGATATGCGTATTCCAAAACATATTGGAATTATTCCAGATGGAAACAGACGGTGGGCAAAGCGCGCAGGGCTGGAAAAACAGGACGGCTATGCACATGGATTAAAGCCGGGACTGGACATGCTGAAACTGGCAAAAAATGCAGGAGTGGAAGAGATTACCTACTATGGTTTTACTACAGATAACTGCGGACGTCCTAAGGAACAGGTGGAAGCCTTTTCAAAGGCCTGCGTCGAGGCGATTAACTGGATTACGGCAGAATCGGTATCACTTCTGGTAGTGGGAAACCAGGAATCTCCTGCATTTCCGAAAGCGTTGCTGCCATATACAAGGAGGACAGACTTCAACGGAGGAGGAATCCGTCTGAATTTCCTTGTGAACTATGGATGGGAGTGGGATCTGGCAAAATTAAAGGCTCCAGGCAGCCGGAGAATGAGCATCTGCAGACAGCTTGAGTCTCATGATATTTCCCGAATCGATCTGATTATCCGGTGGGGAGGCATGAGGCGGCTGTCCGGCTTTTTGCCTGTGCAGTCTGTCTACGCAGATTTCTATGTGGTTGATGGACTGTGGCCTGATTTTCAGCCAGAGGATTTTTCGAAAGCGCTGGAGTGGTATCAGAAGCAGGATATTACGCGGGGAGGCTGAGAAAAAGACTGTTTTAATATGGCGTTCTATAGTATAATAGGCATAAGAAAAAAGGGAAACGAACCACAAATATGAATAAAACAAAAGAAAAGGTGTCAGTATGCAATATATTTATGCATTATCTGGAAAAATAAGTCTGGTATGTTACATTTTTACCCTGCAGCGTCTGTGGCATCTGTGCCAGTATGGCGGTGTGAGAAGCCATATACCGGCTTTGGCTTTAGGGACAGCAGGATGCGTTGGAACGCTGGTTTTATGGCTGGCGGCGAGGAAAAAATGCAGAAAAACGGAATCAGAGAAGCAGAATAGAAGTACAATATTCTGGCTGGAGATGTTCCTTTTTATTACATCATCTGTTTTCTTTGCAGGGAAAATAATCTACTCAGCGATCCCATATCATGGAGCATTATCATGGAAGATAGAGGAGTGGCAGAATAAAAAGCAGATCAGTTTCAAACATAACAATATATTTGAATCTGGTATAGAAGGGATTCTGGCAGATCTGGACAAGTCGCTGGGTTTGCCGGAGGAGCTTTATATTTCTGGCCAATTCCAGACAGGGTTTGATGAAACGGGAACCATTCAAGAGTTAGATACTTTGATTTATGGAAAAGATAAAAACGGGCAGACGAATACCTATCTCATAGATTATGACGCAGATGACGGAGAAACGATGACTGTCTGGACAGATCAAAATACAGATGCTGCATATGATTCCGACAAGCTTTTGTCTCCCATGCTTGAAATCCTGAAAAAGACAGACTGGGAAGGGCAGGTAAAGGTGTGGTCAGACACTCTGGGAGAGCAGCAGATTTATGAGCTTCTGTATCTGGGACGGAGAGCATTTCATTCCTCAGAGGGACTGGAGTATGTTTCAGGAGATGCAGACGGAGATGGAACAGAAACAGGAACAGGAAGCTTCCACATGCTTCAGAATGGCGGAGAAATAGCCGGATTCGAGGTGTCACTGCACATTCCGGAAGAATCCGGTATCACACCGGTCCGGTACATCATGGAGCCGGAGTATATCAGCCAGGCAGAACTGGCTCAGGAGAATACGGTCTTTCAGGCAGAGAAGGCTAAGGAGGAAGACGGCTGGACGATAGATCGCAGCACAGAAACCATGTATTTTTTCCTGAATGATCAAAAGGGCTGGCGTCTTGTGGTAACCGATGCAGCGGCAGGAAGCAGATTTTATCAGCTGGAGCAGACAGAAGACGGAGGAAGCACCTGGAATTGTGTCAATGCAGATCCATTTGGCGGCCAGATAGGGGCAGCGGAGGGACTGCAGTTTTTTGATGAAAATTTCGGGGCAGCAGGGCTTACCGGTGCGTCCCGCTCCCATTCGTCCATATACCTGACGCGGGATGGAGGCGTATCCTTTGAAATGACAGAACTTCCATTTGACCAGGTAACAGAGCTTCCGGAAACTGCAGAAGCATATAGCCTTACCATGGAAGATTATGATTATCTGAGTATGCCAAACAGGAGGGAGAGAAGTTATTGATCACCGTCACTTCAGAAGAAGGCGAAACAGATGGCTTATTTTCAGTCAGAAGATCAGGGAGTTACCTGGGAGTATACTAGGGAAATTTTTACCGGGAAATGAAAAGGCAAGGGCAGAAAAGTTCTTGTTTGAACAGTAGAGACAGAAAAGGAGAGAGAAGCGAACTTCCTATATGAAAGTTCGCTTCTTTCTCCTTTTTGAAATTCTTAATATTCAAGAGCTGAAGTCTACCACCCCAGCTTGCTGATATTGGCATCCTTCATAAATCCGGGAATATGGTACAGAACCAGAAGGTCTGTAATGCCCTGCTCCCTGATAAAGCTGCTGATTTTTCCATTAAAATACCGAAGATCCACCATATGGGTTTCCCCGAAATGGAGAGCGGCAAAGGGAGCAAAGCTGTGGGCGTAGGAATCTTTTAGAATCAACAGCTTTTTATCAGATGGCTGGGCAGGATTTTCAATCTTTGTCCAGCCATGATTTCCGTCCAGAAATACCCGGTATTGATCGCGGGTCTGCAGAGCTTTCATCGAATAGAGGCTGTGGGACGGTTCGCTGGAGCCGTCGTAGTACACATTCCATTCAGGTTCCTCTAAGGGCCGGTAAAGCTCGATGGAATCGGGTTTGATAGGGAGATTCAGCTTAGAATGAATCGTTCCCAGAAAATTGCCAGAAACAGTCTCTACCGTAAAGTCAGATGGAGATAAAGGTTTAAATCCCATGGAATCAGCCCAGGATCTGTAGCCCACGTAAGCCCCAGAAGAGGTCCAGTGGTGATCGGTTCTGTAGTAGAGTTCCCTGTCTGACGAGTGAAGTTCAGAGTGGGCAGAGGCCAGAGCGCTCTGAACGGGAACCATCAGAGAGGAAATACCGTTTTTCTCTAAATCAGTGATAAGCTGCTTCTGCGGAAACGGACTGGCAAATGCAGGCAGCTTGTCCGTGAGGATTTCAGATGCTGAGGGAATCAGCATAATACGGACATGAGCGGATCCAAGAAGCCCTTCCTGGGAACGGGCAAATACAGACAGCCGTTCTATATTTTTTTCATACAGAACCCTGTCAATATCTTCCGGATAGAGGGCTTCGAACAGAAATTGATCAGACCCCAGCCACACTCCGTTAATTTCTTTTTTCATCTGAAGATGTTCAGCCGCTGTTTTTACCCCGATCCAGCTGTCTCGGAACGGGAACTGATCGCTTAAGTATTTTTCATAATCTGTGCCGAATGTGCCGTCTGCCAGGCGTTCCCAGGAAAATATGGGCAGTTGTGCCAGATAGCGGTTTTCCGTTTCAGAAAAGCTTTTCTTAGGCATCAGGACGGATAAGAGAGCGCCGCAGCCCAGAAAAGCACAGAAAAGACCGGTTACAACAGCCGGATAAAGTGATTGTTTTTTCATAATAGGTTCCTTCTGGCCGCGTTAAAAGCGGAAATATAAAAACGGGTTGTAGGTGGCATTTACCAGGTAGGCAACAGACAGAAAGCACACCAGGCCTAAAAAAAGAGGTTCCAGAATCAGTCCTGCAGTTTAAGCTTTCCCTGGATGTCTGAACACAGCTTTTTGGCTGCTGCAGCAGGAAGCGGTGTGGAGCCGATTGTGCAGGCCAGCAGCAGAATGAGACTGCCCCACAGGAGGAATAAAGTTCTATCATTCCAGAGAGGAAGACCGGCGCCTCCGGCCATCTGGGTCAGGTAGACAAATCCGGCATTCATATCTTCAAATGCAAACAATACCCATCCCAACAGGACGAGCAGACATGTATAGACATGCTGTATCCAAGCGGGAAGCCGTTCCAGCCATCGTTTCAAAATGAATTTTTCTAATAACAGCAAGGTTCCAAAATAAATTCCCCATAAAAGGAAATTTAATGCTGCGCCGTGCCAGATTCCCGTAAGAAGCCATACAATGAGAATATTCCGTATCTGGAACAGACCTCCTTTTCGATTGCCTCCCAGGGGAATGTAGACATACTCTTTAAACCAGGTTCCCAGGGAAATATGCCACCTTCTCCAGAATTCTGTAATACTTTTTGAAATGTAGGGATAGCGGAAGTTGTCCGGGAAATAAAAACCCAGCATATGGCCCAGTCCGGATGCCATGTCAGAGTATCCGGAAAAATCAAAATAAATCTGGAAGGAAAAGGCCAGAATTCCCATCCACACCATTAAAATACTTCGATCTCCAGGGAGAATCGCGGTGATTTCCGTCCATAAAGCGCCGGCCTGGTTAGCCAGCAGCACCTTTTTTCCCAGTCCTATGATAAAAAGGCGGACACCGAAGGCAAACTGCTCCACTGTTTCCCGGCGGCTGTTTAATTCCCGCGCAATATCCTGATAGCGGACAATGGGACCGGCAATCAGCTGGGGGAACATGGATACATAGGCGCCGAAGGAGATCAGGTTATTCTGAACAGGAGCCTGCCCGCGGTAGACGTCAATGGTATAGGACATGGTCTGGAAGGTGTAAAAGGAAATACCGATAGGCAGGGCCAGTCCCAGAAGGGGAATGCTGCTGCCGGTCAGTTTATTGAAAGAGCGGATAAAGAAATCCGTATATTTAAAAATAATCAGCAGTCCTAAATTGATAGCGGCAGAAGAGGCCACTACCCATTTGGCTGCTGTCATATTTCCCTTTTCACGGAAACTGCCTGCCAGCTTTCCGTGGACAAAATCGACCAGAGTAGAAAAAAGCAGGAGGGAGATATAGACCGGTTCCCCCCAGCCGTAAAAAATAAGGCTTCCAAGAAATAAAATACTGTTCCGAAACCGTTTTGGCGCTGCGAAATACAGCGCCAAAAACAGGGGAAGAAAACGGAACAGAAATAAAAGACTGCTAAATACCATGGCTTATTTAAAGTATCCGTCAATAATATCGACGGCGATCTGATTATTTTCAGCAGCAGATTTTAAAGCTTCCTCATCACCTTCCTCCATGGCCTCGTCGGAAGGCGCGCCGAGCATAACGAAGAATACATAGTCCCCGTGGCGGATTACCTGGGAAGCCTGGATTTTAGCCACATTCATGGGATACTGCATGGTATCGTTTACCAGCTGATCGCGGTAAGCATTCAGGGCTTTTTCTGCCTCTTCGCCTTTTCCTTCCTTTGCCTTTACGCCGATAAAGGTTTCTACAAAGGTGCTGATCATAGGCATCTCTGCCACATAGCTTTCATAGAGATCTGGAGAAAGTCCGATAATATCGGAAAGCATCTGCTCATCAACCGCAGAATCCGGAACATAATTTTCTCCGTAGGCCTCCTTGATATCATTTAAAACATCATCTAACGATACATCAGCAACAGTTTCCTGAGCAGATGTCTCATTGGAAGAAGGGCTGCCGGAACATCCCGTCAGGGATGCAGCAGCCAGAGAAGCTGCCATAAAACATGCAATCAACTGTTTTTTTATCATAATAAATAATCCTCCTTTTAATCACCAGCTGGTGTTCCTGTCACCATTATAAGGGAGCAGGAGGAAAAAGGCAATTTACGAATATCTGAAGATAAACGGTCGATTTTCTGACAAAATGTTGTCCTACTTTTCTTTTCGGAAGTTTAAAAACCAGTCGAGAGAATATTCGTTTTCTCCGGGATGTTCCGCCCGCTCCTTTGCTTCGTCGCAGGTAACGGGGGATGGGAGGATCACATCGTCTCCCGGCCGCCAGTTGGCGGGAGTGGAGCAGTGATCGGCGTCCGCCTTCTGAAGCGCTGAAATAATGCGTTTCAGCTCGTCAAAATTCCGTCCCAGATTTAACGGATAATAGATAATTGCCCGGATGACAGCGTTTGGATCAATGATAAACACGGCCCGGACAGCCTGGGTGCTGGACACGTTGGGCTGCAGCATACCATACAGATGGGATACCTTCATGTTTAAGTCAGCAATGACAGGGAAATCAACGTGAACCTGCTCAATGCCGTTCCAGGACAGCTCTTCAATCCGGCGGATCCATGCGATGTGAGAGTACAGAGAGTCTACGGAAAGTCCTAACAGCTCTGTGTTAAGTGCTTTAAATTCTTCTGCCATGGAGGCGATGGTCATAAATTCTGTGGTGCATACAGGGGTGAAATCAGAGGGATGTGAGAAAAAGAGGACCCATTTTCCCTGATAATCGTCTGGAAAGTGAACGGTTCCTTTTGTGGTAAGCGCCTGAAAGGCAGGGGCTGTATCGCCGATTAACGGCAGACGGTTTCCTTCTAAGTGTTCCATTGCTTCTCCTTTCGTCAAAACCAGTGTTCATTTGTCTTATCATATTTTATCTTACCATATAGAAAGAAGGCTTACAATCATTTTAAGGCAGCGCTGCAAGTTGCCGGGCGCTGCGCCCAGTGGTATACTGAGTCTGGTATGTGAAAAGCAGGCGCTGTCTGCGCCTGGATACAGATAGCCTGCAATATTTTGCAGAATCAGACAGAGGAGAAAGAGAGACAATGATAGTAAAACCTTCTTACTGCGGCAGCTTTCAGTGTATCGCGTCCAGATGCAGAGATAACTGCTGCATCGGATGGGAAATTGACATAGATGAGGAGACGGATCAGTTTTACAGAACGGTAAAAGGAGAGTTTGGAAAGAGACTGGAGGATGGGATTTCCAGGGAAGGAACGCCTCATTTCCGTTTAAAAGGGGAGCAGGAGCGCTGCGCTTTTTTAAACGACAGCAATTTGTGCGATATTTTTATTCATCTGGGGGAGGAGCATTTGTGCGGCATCTGCAGGGAGCATCCCAGATTTTATGAGTGGTACGAGGAAATTCCGGGGCTTTTAGACTGGACGGAGACGGGACTTGGACTGTGCTGTGAGGAGGCTGCGAGACTGTTTGTGTCGGAGTCCGGCCCTCTCAGACTTACTGTGGAATGGGAAAGAGAAGAGGAGAGGAGGCAGTGGGAAAAAGCCGTAAAACAGCCCCGGACAGAGGAAGCCGCCTACCTTTTATCTATCCTTTCTGCCAGGGAAGCGGCGTTTCAGATTTTGGAGGGAGGCGGCGCTTTACAGGAAAATGAGGAGGACAGCAGCCCTTCCAGGAGCGGCCTGGCGGATCGAATCGTCCAGTTCCTTAAGCTGGCTGGACAGATTCAGGAATGTCTGGACGACACGGAAGAGCTGGAAGAGACAGCCGGTAAAATCCGCCGGTTTTCAGAGCAGATCTCAGAGCGTTTCAACGCCGAAAGCGCTGAATGTTCTGAAAAATCAGTAAAAAATCCAGAACTCCAGGAAGAGAGAGCAGCGTACTTCAGACAGCTGTTCGCCGTTTTGAGGCAGCTGGAGCCTATGGGGGAGTTCTGGACTAAGCTTCTGGATGAGCTTGACTGTTCTGTGGAGGAGCTGCTGTCTCTGGCTGCGGCCAGACGAGAGGACGGGACAGAACTCTATGAACGGCTGGTGGAGTATGGAGTTTACCGCTATTTTGGAAAATGCGCTTTTGACGGGGACGCGTACTCCCGGGCCGGTCTGGCTGTTTTATTTGCAGTTCTCGCAAGGCTGACAGACTTAAACGCAGTTCTCCGCCAGGGAGGTCTTTCCAGAGAGGCGCAGGCAGAGCATATCCGTCTTCTTTCAAAGGAAATTGAGTATTCGGAGGAGAATCTGGAGTTTCTTCAGAACGCTTTCTGGGAAGAGGAAATCTTTTCCGACCAGGGGCTTTCTGAAGCGGTAAAAGCACTGTGGGGCGTATAAGCAGAAGCGGATCACAGAAAAAGACAGTAGAGAAAAAAGAGAAAAGAAAACAGACAAGCGCTCAGGGAGGGATTTTATGTATATTGCAGATCTGCACATTCATTCCAGGTATTCCAGGGCTACCAGCCGCGATTTGACGCCGGAGCAGCTGGATTTCCAGGCCAGAAAGAAGGGAATCCGGCTTCTGGGAACCGGAGATTTTACTCATCCGGCTTGGAGAGAGGAGCTGAAGGAAAAGCTGATACCGGCAGAGGACGGTCTGTACCGTCTCCGGGAGGACTGCGTTCTGAGCCCGGAGGCCGGAGCGGAGGAGGAACGGACCAGATTTGTGGTTTCCGGTGAGATCAGCTCTATCTACAAACAGGATGGAAAAGTGAGAAAGGTTCACAGCCTGATTCTTCTGCCGGGCCTTGAAGAGGCGGAGAAGCTGTCGGCCAGGCTGGAGGCCATTGGAAATATCCATTCAGACGGGAGGCCGATTCTGGGCCTGTCCTGCCATGATCTGCTGGAGATTATGCTGGAGACCTGCCCGGAGGGCATGTTTATTCCCGCCCACATCTGGACGCCGCATTTTTCCATGTTCGGCGCTCTTTCTGGCTTTGACCGGGCGGAGGAGTGCTTTGGGGAGCTGACGCCCTATATCCATGCCGTCGAGACGGGGCTCTCCTCCGATCCGCCTATGAACTGGCAGCTTTCCGCATTGGATCGCTTCCAGCTGATTTCCAATTCAGACGCCCACTCTCCGGCCAAGCTTGGGCGGGAAGCCAACCTTTTAAGCGGAGATTTGTCTTATTATGGCTTAAAACAGGCGGTGGAAACGGGAGAGGGGCTTGACGGAACCATAGAATTTTTCCCGGAGGAGGGAAAGTACCACTTTGACGGCCACAGGAAATGCCATATCTGCCTGAGTCCTGCAGAGGCAGAGGCCCAGGGAGGAATCTGCCCTGTCTGCCAGAAACGCCTGACCATGGGAGTTTCCCACCGGATTGCCCAGCTGGCCGACCGGCCGGAAGGCTTTGTACCTGAGAAGGCGAAGCCTTTTGAGAGCCTGGTTCCGCTTTTGGAGGTAATCGCGGCCTCCACAGGCCGTTCCGCCGCCGGAAAGAAGGTCAGGGAGGAGTATGAGACTATGATCCGGAAGCTGGGAACAGAGTTTGCCATTCTGCGGGAGGTTCCCATCGAGGACATTAAGCGGGAATGCGGTTATCTGACCGCCGAGGGAATCAGGAGGCTGCGGGAGGGAAAGGTGGAGCGGCTGCCAGGCTTTGACGGGGAGTACGGCGCTGTGCGGCTGTTTACTCCGGACGAGATTGAGAGCCCGGAGGGACAGATGAGCATGAGCGGCCTGTTCGAGACGGAGACGGATTCAGAGGCAGGAAACAGAACGGCGTCTGGCTGCGAGAAACATGAGCGGGAACAGTCTGGAGAAGAGAACTTTTCAGCAAAGGCTTTGGCCGGGGAGCCGGATAAAAGGGCTGACAGGCCGGCAGATTTTCTGTCCCTCCTGAATGAAAAGCAGAGAGAGGCGGCAGAGCTTCCCTCCTCCTGTCTGGCGGTGATAGCCGGACCTGGAACAGGAAAGACGGGAACGCTGACAGCCAGAATCAAATGCCTGATTGAAAAAAGGAGAGTCAAGCCGTCGGAGATTACGGCGGTGACCTTTACGAACCAGGCGGCAGGAGAACTCAGGGAGCGTCTGAAACGGGAGCTGGCAAATAAGAGGGGCCAGAGCCTGATTCAGACAGGAACCTTTCACTCTATCTGCCTGAAAATGCTGGAAGCGGCAGGTGAAAAGGCAGATTTGGCAGATCCGCTGGAGCTTTCTGCCCTGGCGGAAGAGATTCTTGAGGAGGAGTCAAAACCCCTTCGCCCCACAGAATTTCTGCGCCGTGTTTCCAGAAAAAAGACGGAACTGGCCCTGGCTCAGGAGATGTCAGAAAAAACGGGAGAAAAGGAGGAGAATTCCTTCCAGAAAGCTTTTGACAGATACAGAACAGCCATGGAAGCGCAGGGCTGGCTGGATTTTGACGATCTGCTGATCAGAACGGTTTCGCTGCTCAGGGAGAACTGCCCGGCCATCCGCCGCTTCTGCTCCCATTTTCGGTATCTTCTGGTAGACGAGTTTCAGGATATCAGCCCTCTCCAGTACGCGCTGATCCGGGAGTGGAACAAAGAGGGAAGAGAGCTGTTTGTTATCGGAGATCCGGATCAGGCGATTTACGGCTTCAGAGGCTCTGACGCAGAGTGCTTTAAGAGGCTTCTGCAGGACATTCCGGAGACAAAGGTTATCGCCCTTCAGGAGAATTACCGCTCCACAGAACCGATTGTAAAGGCTGCCTGCAGCGTGATTTCCCACAATCCAGGCGGGGAGAGAACACTTGCCGCAAAGGCCGGTTCCGGGGATCCAGTCCGCGTGGTGAAGGCCGGGGGAAGGCGCTCTGAGGGGATTTTCACAGCCAGGGAAATTAACCGGATGATAGGCGGCATCGACATGCTGGACGCCCAGGAGCGGGGCGCTGTTTTGGAAAAAGGCCCCAGAAGCTTTTCAGACATTGCCGTGCTGTGCAGGACAAACCGCCAGGCAGAAGAGATGGAGGAATGCTTGAGGACAGAGGGAATCCCCTATATTGTCACGGGAAGAGGGACGTTTCTGGAGGCAGATACCGTCCGTGAGGCGGAAGGATTTTTCGCTCTTCTGACAGAGGCTGGGGAGGGAATGGAGGAAACGGCATTTAAGAGAACCGTCCAATTTCTGAACCGCCGCATAGGCGGAGAGAAGCTTTTGCAGCTGCTGGAAAAATACCGGCCTATGGCCGGGAAAAAGCCTGCGGATCTTCTGAAAGCCTGGATGGGCGACCGGGATCTGAAGGAAGACGAGCCCCTGGCCCGGCTTGCGTCGATGGCCATGTTTCATAAGACAATGAAAGACTTTTTGTTTACTCTCTTCTGGGGAAGGGAGGGGGACTTAAAACGCTGCGGAAAGAAACGCTACGCAGCGGACGCCGTTTCCCTGATGACGCTTCACGCCTCTAAAGGCCTGGAATTTCCAGCCGTTATTATCCCGGGCATGAGAAAAGGCTCGCTTCCTCTGGAGACGGAGCAGGCGGAGGAAGAACGCCGCCTTTTCTATGTGGGTATGACCAGAGCCAGAGAAGAGCTGATTCTCGTGACCTCAGGAGAGCCGTCGCCGTTTCTGAGAGAGCTTCCGGAGGCAGAAATCCAGAACGAGGAGCTGGCGGGAACGCCTGAAGCCAGAGCCAGACAGATGAGCCTTTTTGATTTCTTCCCGTCGGGAGAAATGCCCTCTGCATAATAAAAGGAAAACGGAAGTTTGCCAGACCTTCGTTTTTATGGTATAAAAGAGAGGACAGCAAAGAAAACAGGAGATTTTATATATGAAAGAACAGAATAAATGCGGATCGCAGATCTGGAAGGTTTTTTCCTTTCCGGTGGTGCTGGCCTCCGCCTCTCCGAGAAGGAGGGATATTTTAAATCAGATAGGAATTGAGCCGGTGATTATGCCCTCCCAGGTGGAGGAACACATTACCTCCTCTGATCCGGAGCAGATCGTCAAGGAGCTGTCCTGGCAGAAGGCGGAGGATGTATATAGACGCTGCCAGAAAGAGCTTGGAGGACGTTTTGCAGTCATCGGTGCGGATACGATTGTGGCGGCCGACGGGGAGATTCTTGGAAAACCCAAAGACGAGGAGGACGCGAAACGGATGATCCGGCTGATTTCCGGCCGTGTGCACCAGGTTTACACAGGCGTTACCATTCTGTATGAGGGCAGAACCGTTACCTTTGCGGAGAAGACGGACGTGTCTGTAGCTCCCATGACAGAAAGGGAGATAGAAGAGTACATTTCCTGCGGGGAGTCCATGGATAAGGCCGGGGCCTACGGCGTTCAGGGCGTGTTCGCCGCTTTTATTGAGGGGGTAAACGGCTCCTACACAAGCGTGGTGGGACTTCCAGCAGGCAGAACCTATCGAAAACTGAGAGAACTGGCGGAGGGAATCGAATGATTAAGCTGATAGTATCTGACATAGACGGAACCTTGGTGAGAGATGGAGAAAACAAGATCAATCAAGAGCTGTTTGATGTGATTATGCGCCTGAAGAGGGAAAAGCAGATTCATTTTGCAGCGGCCAGCGGACGTCAGGCGGCCAGCATTGAATACACCTTTGCCCCATCGGAAAGGAAATTTCTATATTGCGGAAAACGGCGCCTATCTGGGAATGCCTTGGCAGAAATCTGTTTCTCTATCCCATGAAAAGAGCGGATGCGGTGGAGCTGATTGAGGATATCAGAAAGAATCCCAGCCTGGATCTGGTTATCAGCGGATCCAGCCACGCTTATATGGAGACAAAAAATCAGGAATTTATCAACTGGGGTGAGAGACGGATACCATTTCGACGTAGTCCAGGTGGAGGATGTGACTAAGGTGGACGATTCCATCATCAAGGTGGCGGCCTACGAAAAAAATCTGATATTCAGGCAGAGGCAGGAGCGTTCTGGGATAAGTACAAGGACAGGATGAAGATTACGATTTCCGGGGACATGTGGATGGACTGCATGGCTTTGGAGGTTAACAAAGGAGAGGCTGTGAAAACTCTTCAGGAGAGCCTTGGAATTGCCCCGGAGGAGACGATGGCCTTTGGAGATCAGCTGAACGATGTGGAAATGTTAAACAGGGCCTATTACAGCTTCGCGGTGGGCAACGCCAGACCAGAGGTAAAGCAGGCCGCCCGCTTTCAGGCAGACACCAATGTGAGAGACGGCGTTTTAAAAATTTTAAAAACGCTGCTGTAGCCTGGCAGTCGCTCTGCCGGCAAAGGAGAAAAGGATGAGCAGAAGAAAAAAATGGAGAATCAGGTCTGTAGCGGCGGTTCTGATTTCTCTGCCTCTGCTCCTGTCAGGATGTCAGAAAACAGAGTCTATACTGGCGGGGATGGGAGGCGAGAAGGGCTATGAACGGCCGGAAATTATGATAGCGGCCATGTCTCAGAAAAACACCTGCGAGGAGCTGTGCACCGGCCAGATTTGGTCTGCCCAGGTGGACGAGTCTGGAAAAACCTTTGAGGAATACACAAAGGAACAGCTGAAAAGCTTTATGGATGAACTGAAAATATTAACGCTCTTGGCCAAAGAGAGAAATATTTCCCTGACAGAGGAGGAGGCCTCTGCCATGGCCAAGGCGTCTGAGGAGTATCTGGCCGCTCTGACGCCAGAGGATATTTCCTATATGGGAGTGGACGAGACGTCGGTCAATACCATGTTTCACGACTACTGCCTGGCCAATAAAACGGTGGAGGAGCTGACGAAGGATCTGGATATGGAGGTCAGCGACAGCGAGGCCAAGGTGATCCAGATCTCAGAGGTGAGGACAGCGGATCGGGAGGCGGCCCAGGCTGTGTCAGACAGCATAGAGGCGGGAGCTTCTCTGGAAAAGGCGGCCGCGTCAGAAGGTCTTGAGGTATCCTCCGCAAAGATTGGACGGGCAGACAGGGGCGAGGATTACGATTACGCCGCTTTTGCCCTGGAGACAGGGGAGGTCAGCAAAGTTGTGGAGGACCAGGGTGAATACTGTGTGATCCGATGCGACAACGACTACGACCAGGAGGCCACAGCCCAGCGGAAGGAGCAGATTTACGACGCCAGAAGGCAGAAGGCCTTTCAGGATATTTACAGCGGATTCAAGGAGGGGATTACCCTGAACGATTCTGTGAAGGACTGGGAAGCTCTGACTCTTGGCGGGGAAGCCCATGCAGAAAACGCCGACTTTTTTTGAAATTTACAGAAAGCATACGTTGATTCAGACAGAGTAGCTGGGAGAGTAGGAATGGATGAGGAACAGATAAGACAGAGGAGAAGGCGTTCCAGGGCGAGGAGCAGGCGGAGGCGCCAGGAAGAAAAGAGGCGGCGCGTTCTGCTCCTGGTTCTGGCCGTCCTGGCGGCCATTCTGCTGGCGGCGGCAGGAGCGGTGGCAGGAGGCAGAAAGTCTGTCCGGGAGGAAGCCGGATCAATACGCCCGGAGCTGCTTCCGGGAGACGACACTGGCATCGGTCTGGGAGGAAAGCCGGAGGAAGCCGAAGCTGCAGAGAACAGCCGGGAAAATGGGGAGTCTGACCAGAAAGGCAGCCAGGAGGAAGCGCAGAAAGAAACTTTGAAAGAGGAACAGAAGGAAACCCAGAAAGAAGCCATGGAGAAGGGGGATTCAGAGGCGGAAAAAATGGCTGCAGAACTTCTCTCTTCCATGACTCTGGAGGAAAAGATTTTTCAGCTGTTTATGGTGACGCCGGAGGCGCTGACTGGCTACGATGAGGTTTACATGGCCGGGGAAGCTACAAAGGACGCGATCTGGGAGCGTCCGGTCGGAGGAATCGTCTACTTCAGCCAGAATTTAAAGGATAAGGACCAGACCAGGGAGATGCTCGCAAAGACGGCCCGGTACGGAGAAGAGAGAAGCGGTCTGCCGCCTTTTCTGGCTGTGGACGAGGAGGGAGGCCAGGTAGCCCGAATCAGCGGAAAAGAGGGATTTTCCCTGGAAGCCTTTCCTGATATGAGTAAAATAGGAGCTTCCAATGACGAGGCGAAGGCCTTTGAGGTGGGAGAGACCATAGGAAAATATCTGGCGGATTTAGGCTTTGACGTAGATTTTGCGCCGGTAGCGGACGTGCTCACGAATCAGGACAATACGGTAGTAGCCAGACGGTCCTTCGGAAGCGATGCAGAGATAGTGTCGCGCATGGTTTCCGAGGAAGTGAAGGGACTGAAAAAGCACGGAGTCAGCCCTGTTTTAAAGCATTTCCCAGGCCACGGAGGAACGGCGGAGGACAGCCATGAGACGAAGCCTGTGCTTCACAGAACTCTGGAGGAGCTTTCAGAGACAGAGTTTCTGCCATTTGCCGCAGGGATCGAGAGCGGAGCCGATTTCGTCATGGCAGGCCATATCGGCGTCCCGGAGATTGAAGAGGACGGCCGTCCGGCTGTCTTTTCCAAAACACTGCTGACAGACGTGCTGAGAAAGCAGCTGGGATTTGAGGGAATTATCATTACAGACGCTATGAATATGGGGGCTGTGACAGAAAGCTATGACAGCGGGGAGGCTGCTGTGGCCGCTCTTTCGGCAGGCGCGGACATGATACTCATGCCGGAGGATTTTGACGCGGCCGTACAGGCTGTGAAAGACGCGGTAGAAAAAGGGGCGCTGACCGAGTCCCGGATAGAAGAGTCGGCGATGCGGATACTGGCTCTGAAGGCAGAGAAGAATATGGAAAGAGAAACAGCCCGGTAAAAGCCGGGTTGTTTTAAAATGAATTTTTTTTGGCTTTCATGGGGAAGAAAGATTTCGGTGACTTTAAGTGGAACGAGAAATCTTTCTTCCCCATTTTTCTTTCTTTTTAAGCCAGGAACTGGCGGGTCAGCTCTGCCAGAGCCCACTGATCCTTAATGCCCATCATTTCTCTGGAGGAGTGCATAGCCAGGAGAGCGACTCCTGCGTCCACTGCAGGCATGGTCAGAAGGCAGGAGGAAATACTTCCCAGAGTGGATCCTCCCTTGACGTCGGAACGGTTGGAGAATTTCTTATAAGGAATTTCATGAGCGCGGCAGATGCCCTCAATGACGCTCACATGGGAAGCATCCGTAGCGTATGCCTGGTTTACGGCCAGCTTTAAGGCCACGCCGTCATTTAACAGAACGCGGTCCTTTGGATCGTATTTCTCACCCTTGTTTGGATGGTAAGCGTGGGCCACATCCAGAGAGAGGAGGAAGCCGCCGAACAGAGCGTCCAGGAAATCGCTTCTGCTGTATCCAAGGCTTAAATAAATTTTCTCCAGAATTCTGTCTGTCAGAGGAGAGGCCGCGCCCTGCTTGGTGCTGCTTCCGATTTCCTCGTTGTCGTAGAGAGCAGCTACGCAGATACCGCGCTTTCTGCTGCTTTCCATCAGGCCGCTTAAGCAGGCGTGGACGCTGGTCAGGTTGTCCAGGCGCGGCGCAGACAGGAATTCATTGTGAATACCGAGAGTCTGAGGCATATCGCAGTTGTAGATATAGAACTGGTAATCCAGAATATCTTCCTTGTTCACATGGAGCTCTTCAGCCACCAGATCCAGGAAAAAGCTGTCCTTATTGAGCGTCTCGTCCAGCATAGCCAGAATCGGCTGCATGTCGATCTGAGGATTTAAGGCCACGCCGTTATTTACCTCCCGGTTAAAGTGGATTGCCAGGTTGGGAACCGTTAAAAGCGGTCTCTTAAAGTCTACCAGATGAACCTGGGGATGGAATGGCTCCTCAGAAACTGTGCATACCTTTCCTGCTAAGGAGAGAGGGCGGTCAAGCCAGGTGCTTAAAATCGGACCTCCGTAGACTGCCACATTCAGCTTTGCGTACCCCTCGGCAGAGATTTCCGGAGACGGCTTTACCATCAGGCAGGGCCAGTCTGTATGGGAGGAGGCGATGCGGAAGCTTGGGTGCTCCGCCGCGTCCTCTCCCACGGTGAAACCGATGAGAGTAGTGTCGAAGGCATTGACAAAGTAGCCCTTTCCAGGCTCTAAGGCCCAGGCCTTATCTAAGGAAAGCTCTGTAAAGCCGCGGCTTTCCAGTAAATTCATAGAATGCCGAATAGTGTGAAGGGGAGACACGCCTGCTGTAAGAAGCTCTGTCAGCCCGTTTAAATCATTTTTATACTGTTCCATTGTGTGAAAGTCCTCCTAATTTCTGTAGTTATACATAGAAGTATAAATAAAACATCGCTTTTTTGCAACTGTTAGTGTGTGGAAGAGAGAAGGAAGGTGTGGTATAATAGGAGCACTTAGCGAATGCAAGCCGCAGGCGAAGCAAGAGGTTAGTGCGAGTCATACCCAGACACTTAGCGAGGTTTTTTCGAGCTTAGTGAATGTGGTATAATAACTCCAAAATGCAGCTGTGCTTTGCACATCTGCCGCTGCCTCTGGCAGCTAAGACATTTTGTCGTTACCATATCAGGTGAAAACAAATGTCTGCTTCGCAGCCGCTTGTTTTCCTGCTGATATGGTAAATAGGAGCCAGAAATCTGGAAAGCAGATATTGGAGGAAAAATATGGTATCGCTTCAAATAGAAGAAATAAAAGAATTTACGAGACAGCTGTTTATAGGGACTACTTTTGACCATTTTCTGCTCAGGGAAGCGCAGATTGTGACATTTAACAGCTTTCAGATAGACGGGCGGATACGCCCTGATTACTATTCGGCGGAGGAGAGGGAGGAGCAGGGAATCGAGGGATTTTCAGCCTGGCTCGCGCTGCGCCCTTTCTGTTTTTCACTGATTAAGGGAAAACGTCTGCCGGAAAGCTTTCACATTGTTCTGCAGCTTTCCGGAAAGGCCCAGGAGGCCTTTCTAAGGGACAGACAGACAGGTTTTGCCTCATCAGAGGTAAACGGCCTGTATCTGAATATCCGTTATGAGGATAAACGCCTTTCCTGCGTCACGGGAACCTCCGTCAGCCGCTTTACTCTGGACAAGACTCTGGAGCACGAGTGGGACGGGGCTGTGAAGGAATTTCTGAAGAAAAAGAATATTCCATTTGAGGAAAAATAAAGGAAAATCAGCCGATTCTTTCCAGCCATATAAGGCAGAGAAAACACAGAAGAGAGGAAACATTTTGCGCGCTCCCATGAAAGCCGCTGCAAAATGCATCCTCTCTTTTTACTGTCTAAAATGCTGAACTCTAATGCGAGATCACATACTGGATAATCAGTCCTGGAACGGCCTCGTTCTGCTCCCGGATAGTTTCGTACTCCGAGAAATTGACAGGACAGGCCGATTTGCCCACCTCGATGGTAATGCCCGGGATGGATTTTTCTCTCTGCTGGAGCCAGTCCTTGTAGCCTCCTACACCCTTGCTGCCCAGAATCTGGTAGCCGTTATGCCTGGAGACAAGCTCTGCCAGCTCTTTTGAGGAAGAGGTCTGCCGGTTATTCTCCGTATCCCAGTAAATTACCTGTCCCATAGCGTGATAGTTAATGCAGACGGCGAAGGGGTACTGGTCGGTCAGAGCGGCCAGGGCCTGGGACTCCGGCTCGGAGAGAGGGGAGGTTCCCTTGTAGTCGGTGGAGGACGGATGTCCCACTGTATTTAAGGTATTCCATCCAGCGTCAAAGTTATGGTTCAAATCCACGCCGCGTCCGTTGCTCTTCCAACGCCTTAAATAGGTATCATAGTCAGCGGTGGTGCGTCCCTCGGCAGTATCCAGTTCATAGCAGGCTCTGATCTGGGCTTTCAGCTCTGGAGAACGGATGGCGCCATCGCCGCTCTGGCTGATGGAAATGCCGTCCGGATTTACCAGGGGCACAAAGTGAACGGCTGTCTGCCCACCCACGAACTGGCTGAAGAAGCTCATCTCTTCCGGAGCATGCTCCAGTACGTAGCGGATCACGTATTTTAACATGGACTCTGCCAGGTCCATGTCGTCGTTTAAATCGGCGAATGCCATCTCCGGCTCGATCATCCAGAACTCGGCGGCGTGGCGGGTCGTGTTGGAATTCTCCGCACGGAAGGTAGGTCCGAAGGTATAGACATTGCGGAAGGCCATGGCATACGTCTCTGCGTTTAACTGGCCGCTTACGGTTAAGTTGGTCGGTTTGCAGAAGAAGTCCTGGCTGAAATCCACCTTACCTTCGTCGGTCTTCGGAATGTCGTTTAAGTCAAGCGTCGTCACCTGGAACATCTCGCCGGCGCCTTCACAGTCGCTTCCCGTGATGAGCGGGGTGTGTACATACACAAAATCACGCTCCTGGAAGAACTGGTGGATCGCATAGGCGATTAAGGAGCGGACACGAAATACCGCCTGGAAGGTATTGGTGCGGGGACGTAAATGAGAGATGGTCCTCAAATACTCAAAACTGTGTCGTTTTTTCTGTAAAGGGTAATCTGGCGAAGAAGCACCTTCGATGACGATTTCTGTCGCCTGAATCTCGAATGGCTGCTTGGCTTCCGGTGTAGCAACCAGGGTACCTTTTATAATCAGGGCGGTTCCAACGCTCAGTTTGGATATTTCTGAAAAGTTCTCCATGGTGTCGTGGTAGACCACCTGAAGTGTCTCAAAATAGGTACCGTCGCTTAGGACGATGAAGCCGAAAGCCTTGGAATCTCTAAGGCTTCTGACCCAGCCGCCGATGGAAATCTCTTTGTTTAAATACTGCTCCCTGTCCTTATATATTTGCCTTACTGTCACTAAATCCATAATGATTTCTCCTTTTGATATGATCGCATACTTATTAAGATTATAACTGTATTTTGGGCTGCGATTCAAGGGGGAGACTGTGTAAAAACACTATATCTGGCATGAAATGTAAAAGAAAACCATATTTATGGAAAAATGTCGGAAAATGCACAAAAAAGTATAATAATATTTCAAAAAATTTGTCACTATTTTTCAAATGTGTGGTATAATGCTAGTACAATAAAATTCTAACAGCAAGAGGTGATAACGTGATTAAAAAGAAATGATTGCCATGCTTTTGGCAGGCGGCCAGGGAAGCCGTTTAGGTGTACTGACACAGGAGGTAGCCAAACCAGCAGTATCGTTTGGCGGGAAATACCGTATTATTGATTTCCCGCTCAGCAACTGCATCAATTCGGGAGTTGATACGGTCGGAGTTTTGACACAGTATCAGCCATTACGTTTAAACACCCATATCGGGATCGGTATTCCGTGGGATTTGGACCGTAATGTGGGTGGAGTAACCGTTCTCCCACCTTATGAGAAGAGCAAAGGCAGCGACTGGTATACCGGTACAGCCAATGCGATCTACCAGAATCTTGAGTTTATGGAGACGTATAACCCGGACTATGTGTTAATC